>Ga0315294_10002939_pt1 | contig 18524 bp, 18 predicted proteins | sample YL17G13_40_MG_FD_203626 | JGI IMG/M metagenome (GOLD analysis project Ga0315294, IMG submission 203626) | Sediment microbial communities from Yellowstone Lake, YNP, Wyoming, USA - YL17G13_40 | ecosystem: Environmental > Aquatic > Freshwater > Lake > Sediment | place: USA: Wyoming | collected...
GCCTTTGTCCTGCAACAGGAAACAGCCGACTTCGTCTGCCGCTCCGAAGCGGTTCTTGACGCCCCGCACCATCCTCAGCGCGGTGTTGCGGTCACCCTCGAAGTGCATCACGACGTCGACCAGATGCTCCAGTGAACGCGGGCCGGCGATCGCGCCCTCCTTGGTCACGTGCCCGACGAGAACCATCGCCACGCCGGTGGACTTCGCGGCCGCGGTCAACGCGGCAGTGACCGCGCGCACCTGGGTGACCCCGCCGACCACGCCGTCGGTGTCGCCGGCGGTCATGGTCTGGACCGAGTCCACGATCACGAGGCTGGGTTTGACCGCGTCGATGTGGCCGAGGACCGTCTGCACGTCGGACTCCGCAGCGAGGTAGACCTCATCGTGGGTGCCGCCGGTGCGTTCCGCGCGCATCCGGATCTGGCCCGCCGATTCCTCCCCGGAGACGTAGAGTGCGCGCCGACCACCCTGGGCCCACCGGTGTGCCACCTCGAGTAGAAGTGTGGATTTGCCGACTCCCGGATCGCCGGCCAGCAGGCTCACCGAACCGGGCACCACCCCGCCGCCCAGCACCCGGTCGAGTTCGCTTACCCCGGTGGGGTGGTGGCGGGTTCGGTCCGGGTCGATGGAGGTGATCGGAACGGCCGGCGTAGACGGCGTCAAGCCCCGATGGGCCAGACCTCCAGCGACCGTCGCAAGCGCGACGACCTCATCGACGGTGCCCCACGTGCCGCACTCCTGGCAGCGTCCCAGCCACTTCGGCATGACATGGCGACATTCGGAGCACCGGTACTGCGCACGAGCTTTGGCCACGCCGACGACGCTAGCCGCTGGGTGCGACAACTCCGCGCACGCGCGTGGCGAGTGTCCCGCGACTACTCAGTCGCGGGTGCCCTCGCCGGCCGACAGTGGCACCGCAATGGTCGTCTGGCCGGCCTTCTCGAAGTTGAAGGTGAAGTTGTAGCTGAGCCCGTTGGTGATCGGCTTGCTCAAGGTGACCTCGGCTGACACCGGCGTGGCGCTGCCCATCTCCTCGGCCCCTCCCTTGGCTGCGACCACCAGCGCCCGGCCGGCCGGGATGGACCCGTCACCGGCAAACGCGACCGTGCCGACGTCCGAGGTGATGCCCACCAGCTTGTCGTCGACGTCGGGGGAGTTGTTTGCGGCCACGAACACCAGTGGCACAACCTTTCCCGGCTGCAGGAAGTCGCCGCTCTGGACGGCCTGCAGGTGGACATTGCGCAGCGCGATGTTCTTGACGCCGGCCGACATGCCGTTGACCGCGGCCTCCTGGTCGGCGGTCTGGGAGATCTGTCCCGAGCCACAGCCGGTGAGGATCAGGCCGCAGGCGGCCAGACCGGCGGACGCGGCGACGAGGCGGTTCGTCAAGCGGTTCACAGCAGCCTCCTGCGTGGCAATGCGGACGGCACGATTGACAGCCGCCACGGTTCAACTATGCACAGTAGTAGGTCGCGCGGCCCCGCGATAGACAACGGGGTGCAGTGGCGCCGGTGAGCCGCACCGGTCGGCCGGGGAGGCCCGCCATACAGAAAACTGCGTTGCTGTCAACCCCCCGCGTTCACCCGTGGTGCCCCTGACCTGCACCGTTGATCCACGTGACTTCTGCCCCCGTGGTAACATTGGGCAGTGAAAGGGGCTCTAATCTGATGAATTTCAAGGTCGGAGACACCGTTGTCTATCCACATCACGGTGCTGCGTTGATCGAAGCGATCGAAACCCGGACCATCAAAGGCGAGCAGAGGGAATACCTCGTCCTGAAGGTCGCCCAGGGGGATCTGACCGTGCGAGTGCCCGCAGACAACGCCGAGTATGTAGGTGTACGCGACGTGGTCGGACAGGAGGGCCTCGACAAGGTGTTCCAGGTGTTGCGCGCTCCGCACACAGAGGAGCCGACCAACTGGTCGCGCCGCTACAAGGCCAACCTTGAGAAGCTTGCTTCCGGCGACGTCAACAAAGTGGCCGAGGTGGTCCGTGACCTGTGGCGCCGGGACCAGGAGCGCGGCCTGTCGGCCGGCGAGAAGCGCATGCTGGCCAAGGCACGTCAGATCCTCGTCGGTGAGCTCGCTCTGGCTGAGAACACCGATGACGCCAAGGCCTCGATCATTCTCGACGAGGTTCTGGCCGCCGCGTCCTGATCCGGCCCGAGGGCATCGATGTCCGTCACGGTCGCCATCGTTCCGGCCGCCGGATCCGGCGAGCGGCTCGGGGCGGGAATTCCCAAGGCTTACGTTGAGCTGGGTGGGCGAAGCATGCTGGAGCGCTCCGTTGACGGTCTCCTCGCTTCGGGGGTCATCGACCGCGTCGTGGTGGCCGTCCCCGCGGGCCGTGTCGACCAGACCGCGTTACTGCTGGGCGGCAGGGCCAGCGTGGTCGAGGGCGGCCCGGAGCGGCATGACACCGTCCGCCTGGCATTGAGTGCCGTGGGCGATCCCGAGTTCGTGGTGGTCCATGACGCCGCGCGGTCACTGACCCCGGTCGAGCAGATTCGGCGGGTGGTCGCCGCACTGCGGGACGGACTTCGGGCCGTCATTCCGGTGCTTCCCGTCACCGACACCATCAAGGCCGTCGATGCCAACGGTGTCGTGCTGGGCACCCCGGAGCGGGCCGGCTTGCGGGCGGTGCAGACCCCCCAGGGATTCGAGACTGAACTGCTTCGGCGGGCCTACCAGCGCGCGGGTTCGGTGGCGGTGACCGATGACGCCTCCCTGCTGGAGAACCTCGGCATCCCGGTGCACACGGTGGCCGGTGACCCGCTTGCGTTCAAGGTCACCACCGCCCTCGACCTGGTGCTGGCGCGGGCGGTGCTGGGCCGATGACGATGCCCCGGGTCGGTCTTGGTACCGACGTGCACCCCATCGAGGCGGGACGGCCCTGCTGGCTGGTGGGCCTGCTGTTCGACGGAGCCGACGGCTGTTCCGGTCACTCCGACGGCGACGTGGCGGTCCATGCGCTGTGCGACGCGCTGCTCTCGGCGGCCGGGCTCGGTGATCTGGGCGAGGTCTTCGGCACCGACCAGCCGCAATGGCGCGACGTCACCGGAGCGCGGATGCTCGCCCATGTCCGGGATCTGCTGACCGGGGCCGGATTCTCGGTCGGCAACGCCGCGGTGCAGGTGATCGCCAACCGCCCGAAGGTCGGACCTCGCCGGGCGGAGGCCCAGAGTGTGCTCTCCGAGTTGCTTGGGGCGCCGGTGTCGGTGTCTGCGACCACCACCGACGGTCTCGGGCTGACCGGCCGCGGCGAGGGCATGGCCGCCGTCGCGACGGCTCTGGTCATCAAGGCTTCCCGGTAAGCTCCCACGTCGTGACCTCCGCCGGCCTGCGCCTGCACGACACCTATTCCGGTGCCGTGCGCGACTTCGTGCCGCTGCGTCCGGGGCAGGTGTCGATCTACCTGTGCGGGGCCACCGTCCAGGGTCTTCCCCACATCGGGCACGTTCGCAGCGGTGTGGCCTTTGACGTGCTGCGCCGCTGGCTGATGGCCAAGGGATTCGATGTGGCGTTCATCCGCAATGTCACCGATATCGACGACAAGATCCTCATCAAGGCCGCCGAGGCGGGACGGCCCTGGTGGGAGTGGGCCGCCACCCACGAGCGAGCCTTCGCCGCCGCTTACGACGCGCTTGGCGTACTGCCGCCCTCCGCCGAACCCCGGGCAACCGGCCACATCACCCAGATCGTCGAACTCATCGAGCGGCTGATCGAGCGCGGGCATGCCTACCCATCCGCCCGGGAGGGTGACGCCGACGTCTACTTCGACGTCCTCAGCTTCGGTGATTACGGCAGGCTCTCCGGCCACCGGATCGATGACGTCCACCAGGGTGAGAGTGTGGGTGCCGGAAAGCGCGACCAACGCGACTTCACCCTCTGGAAGGGCGCAAAGCCGGGGGAGCCGTCCTGGCCGACGCCGTGGGGCCGCGGGCGGCCGGGATGGCATTCTGAGTGCGTCGCAATGGCGCATGAGTACCTTGGTGCCGAGTTCGATATCCATTGCGGCGGAATGGATCTCGTTTTCCCACACCATGAGAACGAAATCGCTCAGGCGCGCGCGGCAGGCGACGGCTTCGCAGCCTTCTGGCTGCACAACGGCTGGGTCACCATGGGCGGGGAGAAGATGAGCAAGTCGCTGGGCAACGTGCTCGCGATTCCCGCTGTGCTGCAACGGGTCCGGCCGGCCGAACTGCGGTACTACCTGGGCAGCGCTCATTACCGGTCCATGCTGGAGTTCACCGAGACGGCGTTGCAGGACGCAGCGAAGGCCTATTCGGGCATCGAGGAGTTCCTGCACCGCGTCCGCACCCGAGTCGGTACGGTGGTGCCCACCATGTGGACCGGGAATTTCGCCGCCGCCCTGGACGACGATCTGGCGGTGCCGGCCGCACTCGCCGAGGTGCATGCCGCACGCGCCGATGGCAACCGCGCACTGGAGGCCGGAGATCATGACACCGCACTTGCGAAGGCCGGCGAAATCCGTTCCATGACAGCGATTCTGGGATGCGATCCGCTCGATGAGCGCTGGGAGACCCGCGACGAGACGGCGGCCGCGCTGGCTGCGGTGGGCGTTCTGGTCGGAGCGGAGCTGCAGCGCCGCGCTGAAGCCCGCCAGAGCCGGGACTGGGCGTCGGCAGACGACATCAGGGAACGACTGAAGGAGGCCGGCATCGAGGTCACCGATACCGCCGACGGCCCGCAGTGGGCTTTGTTCGACGGATACTCAGCGTAATGCCCGGCAACTCACGCCGCCGGGGCGCGATCCGCAAGGAGGGAACCAAAAAAGGGCCGACGGTGGGTTCCGGCGGCGTGCGCAGGCGTGGCCTCGAAGGGCGCGGTGCCACCCCGCCCGCCCGCATGCGGCCCGGTCACCCGGCAGCCAGGAAGGCGACGGCGCAGGCACGCAGGTCCTCCGGTAGGCCCGCCGGCAAACCGACCGACGAGACGGAGATGGTGCTGGGCCGCAACCCGGTGCTGGAGTGCCTGCGCGCCCATGCGCCGGCGTCGGCACTCTACGTGGCCCTGGGGACCGACTCCGATGAGCGGCTGACTGAGTCGGTGACCATGGCTGCCGACCGCGGCATCCCAATCCTCGAGGTGCCGCGCACCGACCTCGACCGGATGAGCGCCAACGGGCTTCATCAGGGCATCGCGCTACAGGTACCGCCCTACGCCTACGCCCACCCCGACGATCTGCTGGCATTGGCCACCCGAGATGTCCAGCCCGCATTACTGGTGGCACTGGACAACATCACCGACCCGCGCAACCTCGGCGCGATCGTCCGCTCGGTGGCGGCCTTCGCCGGCCACGGGGTGCTCATCCCGCAGCGTCGGTCGGCCTCGGTGACTGCGGTCGCCTGGCGAACCAGCGCCGGGGCGGCGGCGCGGGTTCCCATCGCCCGCGCCACCAACCTCAACCGGACCTTGAAAGAGTGGGCCGACGCGGGTCTTCAGGTCGTCGGACTCGACGCTGAGGGTGACACCGAACTGGACGAACTGGACGCCTCCGGACCGCTGGTCGTGGTCGTCGGGTCAGAGGGCAAAGGGCTCTCCCGCCTGGTGCGGCAGAACTGCGACACGGTCGTGTCGATCCCGATGGCCGGGCCGACGGAGTCGCTCAACGCGGCGGTCGCAGCCGGTGTCGTACTCGCCGAGGTCGCCCGCCAACGCCGGCGGTAGAAGCAGCCACCAGTGTCGCGGTCATGCCCTCAGTCCCAGGGGTCGGCGCGCTGCCACAGAGAGGGCAGATGCAATGCCACCCCGTCACGGTCGGCCAGCGCCGCCAGCACGCGCATCGTGACGTCGAGGTCGTCGCCGGCATATGGAAGCGCCCGCAGGGGTGCGGTCAGCGGGCGGAAGAAGTCATCCCAGTGGATCAGCACCACCCGCCGGGCGCCGACCGCCCGGACGGTCTCATTCCAGTACTGCCTGATGTAGCGCTCCGGCTGAACGCCGAGTTGCCCGACGCCGAGGTAGGCCACCTCGGCCTCTCGGCCGGCCAGCGCGCCCGGCACGAAGCCCGCGCTGCCCTGGATCAGCAGCCGCCGTCCGCTTGGGCGGTGGTGGATCAGCGTCGACCACGCTTCCCCGCAGCGGTAGGCCGAGGCCTTCACCGGCCGCACCACCGGAGCGGTGATCGCACCGGGGAACCGGTCCGGGGGGCAGTGGTGTGACTCGACGAGCGTCACGACGTAGGCCCCCAGTTCCAGCTCCGCACCGGAGGTCGCCACCAGGACGCGGCTCCCGGAAACCCCCTGCCCGCGGGCAACATTGGCGGCCGACTCACCGCCGACCACGATGGCGCCGGTCTTCTCGGCGACCACCGCGCTGTCCATCACGTGGTCGAAGTGGGTATGCACCGGCAGCACCGCGTCCAGGCGGCCGATGCCTGCCCGGGACAGCGCCTCGTCGATCCGCGCGATCGAGGGCGTGAGTTTGCGCAGTCCCACCTCGAGCAGGTTCGGCCGGGAGAAGAAACCGTCGGTCAGCACCGCCGAGTCGCCGTCGTCGACCAACAGTGTCGACACGCCCATCCAGGTGACGGTCAGGGCGGCGTCCCCGGCGGCGTCCGGCACGGTGACGTACTGCGCGTACCGGGAGATATCGGGCCGGCCGAGTTTGAGCCGCATCAGGTGAACGCTTCCAGGTCGACACCACCGGCGAGCAACCGGTCCCGGACCGCGGCGGCGATTCCCACCGCCCCGGGTGAATCACCGTGGACGCAGACCGATTCCACCTCCACGCGGACGGCGGTGCCGTCGGCGGCGGTGACCGTTCCGGTCTTCACCATGGCCAGCACCCGTTCGGCGATCTGAGCCGGGTCGTGCAGCACCGCACCCGGCTCGCTTCGGGGCAGGAGTCGTCCGTCGGGCCGGTAGGCGCGGTCGGCGAAGGCCTCGGCAACGGTCCGCAGGCCGCGACGGCGAGCCTCCTCGAAGAACACCGAGCCGGCCAGGCCGAGCACCGGCAGCCCCGGGTCGACGGCGCACACCGCCTCGGCCACCGCGCGCGCCTGCTCGCGGTGCTCGGCGATGGTGTTGTACAGCGCGCCATGGGGTTTGACGTAGCAGAGTGCCGCACCGGCCGCGTGTGCCAGCGCCTGCAGCGCCCCGATCTGGTAGATCACGTCGGCGGTCAGTTCGGCCGGATCCACCTCGATCCGGCGCCGGCCGAACCCGGCGAGGTCGAAGTAGCCCACTTGTGCGCCGATCCGTACCCCGCGCTGGGCGGCGGAGCGGCAGGTCCGTGCCAGGGCGACCGGGTTACCGGCGTGGAAGCCGCAGGCCAGGTTGGCGCTGGTGACTATGTCGAGCATGGCCGCGTCGTCGCCCAACTCCCAGACCCCGAAGCCCTCGGCGAGATCGGCGTTGAGATCGACGGAGGCCACGGTTCCAGCCTAAGCGGCTACGGCGCCGCCGGGCCATGCCGACATGATTGCCGACGGCAGCCTGCCCGAGAGCCGAGCTGCCGGCTGCCCGGAGGAGTAGCGGGTGCTAGGACGTTTCGTCGTCACCGATGAGCAACCGGACCGCGAGGTCCAGGCGATTGCTGACATCGTTCGCCGACGCCCGGCGGGTGAGCCAGGCCAACAGGTTGGACAGCCACACATCGGAGATCACCCGCGCGATGTGGTACTGGTCCCCATCGGGCTCCCCGTCGCTCATGGCCCTGGCGAACATGCTGTCGATGATCTTCTCGACGTGGTCCACCTCGCCGGCCGCCGACGCGTCAGCGAAGACGTAGGCGCGCGTCATCGCCTCGGTCAGCAGCGGGTTGCGCTGCATCGCGCGGTTGAGCTTGCTGACCATGAAACTCAGCCGCTGGTAGGGGGTTCCACCGGTGACGGCCGAGCGGTCGGTCTTGGCGTCGATCCGCTCGAACTCCCGTCCCAGTGCGGAGACGAGCAGGTGCACTTTGGACGGGAAGTAACGGTACAGCGTGCCGACCGCGACATCGGCGCGGTCGGCGACCGCGCGCATCTGGACGGCTTCGTACCCGCCCTTGGAGGCGATCGCCAGCGTCGCGTCGAGGATGCGCTTGCGGCGCTCGCGCTGGGCTTCCGAGCCCAACTCGGACTCGGCGAGCACCGACACCGGCATCACTTCGCGAGGCTGTGACCCGGCACCGGCGCCGGACGGCTTCTGTGCTGGCGTCGACACTGTTGTGAACTCCTTCGTTGCCAGGCCGGGCGATGTCGACTTGACGGTTCACCGCTGGCACTATTAGAACACGTTCTAGTAAGCATCGACGTGCAGAAGCTCGTGCCCATCAAATTGAGGAGCGCAGTGTCCGCCTCCATCGCCGACGAGCAGTTCGCCGCGCGTGATCTGGTCCGCAGTTGGTCAGCCGGCGCCGGCGCGCCGGACGCGGTGCGCGACATCGAGCAGGGCCGGCCCGACGCCTGGCGGCAGGTGTACGACGGTGCCGCCGATCTGGGTCTGTTCGGCGTGGCCGTCGACGAACAGTCCGGGGGCGCGGGCGGTTCGGTCGAGGACCTGTGCGCCATGGTGGAGGAGTCCGCGCGCGCGCTGGTTCCCGGACCGGTTGCGACGACCGCGCTGGCGACCCTGCTGGTCACTGATAGCACTGTGCTGCAAGCCCTTTCGTCAGGCCGGCTGACCGCCGGTATCGCACTGGACGGGGATCTGCGCGACGACTCCGGCCGGGTCTACGGAACCGCGGACTACGTGCTTGGCGCGGACGGATCCGGTGTGCTGCTGCTGCCGGTCGGCGACGGCGTCGTGCTGGTCGACTCGACAAACACGGCCGTCAGCGTGGAACCGCTGACGTCGACCGACTTCTCCCGTCCACTCGCCCGGGTGACACTGCAGGGGGCGCCCGCCACCCGGCTGGCGGTCACCCGGCGCCGCTTCGAGGACCTCGCCGCCACCGTCCTCGCCGCGGAGGCCGCCGGTGTCGCGCGCTGGGCGCTGGACACCGCCGCCGAGTACGCCAAAGTGCGAGAGCAGTTCGGCAAGCCGATCGGAAGCTTCCAGGCCGTCAAACACCTGTGTGCCGAGATGCTGCTGCGCTCCCAGCAGATCGCCGTGGCGGCGCGCGACGCGGCGGTCGCGGCCGGAGGGGAGGATGACGACCAGTTGTCCATCGCGGCGGCCCTGGCCGCGGCGGCGGGTATCGGAGCCGCAAAGGCCAACGCCAAGGACTGCATCCAGGTGCTGGGCGGGATCGGCATCACCTGGGAGCACGACGCCCATCTGTATCTGCGCCGCGCCTACGCGATCGCCCAGTTCCTCGGCGGTAAGTCGCGTTGGCTGCGCCGGGTGGCGGAATTGGCCGTCAGCGGCGTTCGGCGGAATCTGCACATCGACCTGGACTCGGTGGATCATCTGCGGCCTGAGATCAGCGCCATGGTGGCAGGGGTGGCCGCGCTGCCGGCGGGCAGGCGGCAGATCGCACTGGCTGACTCCGGACTGCTGGCCCCGCACTGGCCCAAGCCGCACGGCCGCGACGCCTCACCGGCCGAGCAGTTGCTCATCGACCAGGAATTGACCAGCGCCGGTGTCCAGCGTCCTGACCTCGTCATCGGCTGGTGGGCGTTGCCGACCATCCTCGAGGCCGGCACAGCCGAGCAGATCAGCCGCTTCGTGCCGGCCACCCTGCGCGGCGAACTCGTCTGGTGCCAGCTGTTCAGCGAGCCCGGCGCGGGTTCGGACCTGGCAGCTCTGCGCACCAAAGCCGAACGCGGTGAGGGCGGCTGGAAGCTCAATGGTCAGAAGGTGTGGACCTCGGCGGCGCACAAAGCCGACTGGGGGGTGTGTCTGGCGAGAACGGACCCAAGCGCGCCGAAGCACAAAGGCATCACGTATTTCCTGGTCGATATGCGCTCACCCGGCATCGTGATCCGCCCGCTGCGGGAGATCACCGGCGACGAGTTGTTCAACGAGGTCTTCTTCGACGATGTCTTCGTTCCCGACGACATGGTGGTCGGTGCGGTCAACGACGGTTGGCGCCTGGCCCGATCCACGCTCGCCAGCGAGCGGGTCGCTATGGCGCACGGCAGTGCGCTGGGCAACCAGATGGAACAGATGCTCCGCGGACTGGCCGAGCAGCAACTGGATCCGGCGATGACCGACCGGCTCGGCGAGCTGCTGCTGGCCGCCCAGGTCGGCTCGCTGCTGGACCAGCGCATCGCGCAGTTGGCGGTGGGAGGTCGGGACACCAGCGCCGAAGCCAGCGCCCGCAAGCTGATCGGGGTCCGCTACCGACAGGCGCTCGAGGAGTTCCGCATGGAGATCTCCCCCGGGGCCGGGATCGTCAGCAACGACGCGGTGCAGAGTTTCCTGAACACCCGGTGTCTGTCGATCGCCGGTGGCACCGAGCAGATCCTGCTCACCATGGCAGGCGAGCGGCTGCTCGGCTTGCCCCGCTAGTGCACGCGTCGGCTAATCGTAGGTGACCTCGACCGAGTCCGAGGTCGGCCGGGATTGGCACGCCAGGATCAGGCCCTCGGCCAAGTCGTCGGGGTCCAGAACGTCGTTCGTCTCCATCTCGACCTCGCCGCTCACCAAGGTCGTCGCGCAGGCCCCGCAGTGACCCTCTTGGCAGGAGTAGGGCGCTTCGATCCCGTCGGCGAGCAGGACGTCGAGCAGCTTCTCCCCGCGGGGCCACGACACGGTGTGTGTCTGTCCGTCCAGGTGCACCACGGCGGTCGACGGGTTGTCGGTGGTCGTCACGGGGAGATCGAATCCTTCCGGATAACTAGAACACGTTACAGAAATGACAATATGGTGAACTAGCTGGCATAAGTGCAGTCAGCTCGACACAAATCGTAACGTGTTCTAGTCTTGTGTGCAGTTCCGCACTCTCGGGAGGCATGCAGTGACGTCCATTCAGCAGCGCGACGCCCAGACGGTTCTCGCGGCCATAGACGAGGTTCTACCGCGGCTGCGCGAACGCGCCCCGGAGGCCGAGCTACTGCGCCGGCTTCCCGACGCCAACATCGCCGATCTGGACGAGGCCGGCTTCTTCAAACTGCTTCAGCCCGAGCAGTGGGGCGGTTTGCAAAGCGACCCCACGTTGTTCTTCGAAGCGGTCCGCCGGATCGCCAGCGCCTGTGGCTCGACCGGTTGGGCGGGCGGCATCCTCGGCGTGCACAACTGGCACCTGGCCCAGTTCGACCAGCAAGCCCAGGAGGACGTCTGGGCTGACGACGCAAGTGTCCGGGTCTCCTCGTCGTACGCCCCGATGGGCGCCGGCGTCGTGGTGGACGGTGGCTACCTGGTCAACGGAACATGGCTCTGGTCGTCGGGCTGTGACCATGCCACCTGGACCTTCGTCGGTGGCCCGGTGATCAAGGACGGCCGCCCGGTGGACTTCGGCAGCTTCCTGATGCCGTTGGGTGACTACCAGATCCGCGACGACTGGAATGTGGTGGGCCTCAAGGCAACCGGCAGCAACACCCTGATCGTCAAAGACGTGTTCGTGCCGCGGCACCGGTTCCTGTCCTACGGCGCCATGAACGACGGCTCCGCCGGGGGGCTCAAGACCAACACCGCTCCCGTCTACCGGATGCCCTGGGGAACCATGCATCCCACCACCATCTCCACCCCGATCGTGGGCATGGCCTACGGCGCCTACGATGCCCACGTCGAGCATCAGGGCAAGCGCGTGCGGGCCGCCTTCGCCGGTGAGAAGGCCAAGGACGACCCATTCGCCAAGGTGCGTATCGCCGAGGCCGCCAGCGACATCGACGCGGCCTGGCGGCAACTGAGCGGAAACCTCGCCGAGGAGTACGCGTTGCTCTGCGACGGCAAAGAGGTCCCGATGGAACTCCGGGCCCGGGCCCGCCGCGACCAGGTGCGCGCCACCGGCCGCGCCATCGCCTCCATCGACCGGCTCTTCGAAGCCGCCGGGGCCACCGCGCTCAACAACGACCAAGCGCTGCAGCGTTTCTGGCGGGACGCACACGCCGGACGGGTGCACGCCGCCAACGACGCGGAGCGGGCCTACGTCATGTACGGCAACCAGGAGTTCGGGCTGCCACTCGGCGACACGATGGTCTAGGGGTCTGGAGAAACCCGATGACATCGTTCATCCGCGAAGCCCAGTCCCAACAAGAGGCCCAGTCCCAGCAGGACATCACCTTCGAGTCCACCTCCCGCTACGCGCAGGTTCGCTCGGGCGAGCTCGACGTGCGGTTGCACTACCACGAAGCCGGTGAGGGAAACGATCAAACCGTGGTGCTGCTGCACGGCGGCGGGCCGGGAGCATCGAGCTGGTCCAACTTCGGGCGCAACATCGCCGTACTGGCGCGTCATTTCCATGTGCTGGCCGTCGACCAGCCCGGCTATGGGCACTCCGACAAGCACACCGAGCATGAGCAGTACAACCGCTACAGCTCCAGCGCCGTGCTTGCGCTCTTCGACCACCTCGGCATCGAACGTCCTGCGCTGGTGGGCAATTCGCTCGGCGGTGGCACAGCGGTGCGCTTCGCTCTGGACAATCCGGACCGGGCGGGCCGGCTGGTGCTGATGGGGCCGGGCGGGTTGGCGGTCAACCTGTTCGCTCCCGACCCCACCGAGGGCGTCAAGCTGCTGGGCCGGTTCTCCGCCAACCCGACGCGGGAGAACATGGAGCGTTTCCTGCGGATCATGGTCTACGACCAGAAGCTGATCACGCCCGAACTCGTCGACGAGCGGTTCGCCATCGCCAGCACGCCGGAGTCGCTGGCAGCCGCCCGGGCAATGGGGAAGTCCTTCGCGGGCGCCGACTACGAGCTCGGCATGATGTGGCGCGACGTGTACAAGCTGCGGCAGCGGGTGCTGCTGATCTGGGGCCGTGAGGACCGCGTCAACCCGCTCGACGGCGCGCTGATGGCTCTCAAGCAGATACCGCGGGTTCAGTTGCACGTTTTCGGGCAATGCGGACATTGGGCTCAGATGGAGAAGTTCGACGAGTTCAACAAGCTGACCATCGACTTCCTCGGAGGCACGGCGTGAGCAGTCCCATCCGCTCCCTTGGCTACCTGCGGTTCGAGTCCACCGACGTTCCGGCCTGGCGTGAGTACGCGCTGAAGGTTCTCGGCATGGTCGAGGGCAGAGGAACGGTCGACGGGGCGCTGTATCTGCGGATGGACGACTTCCCGGCGCGGCTGGTGATCGTGCCGGGGGAGCACGACCGGCTTGCCGAGGCCGGCTGGGAGTGCGCGAACGCCCAAGGGCTGCAGAGCATTCGCGATGCGCTAGATGTCGAAGGCGTGCCGTTCAAGGAGGCCGCCGCCGCCCAGTTGGCCGACCGTCGCGTCGACGAGATGATCATCTTCACCGACCCGTCCGGCAACCGGCTGGAGGTCTTCCACGGCGCCGCACTCGAGCACCGCCGGGTGGTCAGCCCCTACGGCCACCGGTTCGTCACCGGCGAGCAGGGCCTGGGCCACGTGGTGCTGTCCACCCGCGACGATGCAGAGTCGCTGCACTTCTACCGCGACGTGCTGGGCTTCACCCTGCGCGATTCGATGCGACTGCCACCGCAGTTGGTCGGCCGGCCCGCCGACGGCCCCCCGGCCTGGTTGCGGTTCTTCGGCTGCAACCCGCGCCATCACAGCCTGGCCTTCCTGCCGATGCCGACCCCCAGCGGGGTGGTTCATCTGATGCTTGAGGTGGAGGAGAGCGACGACGTCGGGCTGTGCCTGGACCGCGCACTCCGGCGCAAGGTCCCGATGTCGGCGACGCTCGGCCGGCACGTCAACGACAAGATGCTGTCGTTCTACATGAAGACCCCCGGCGGCTTCGACGTCGAGTTCGGTTGTGAGGGGCTGCAAGTCGAGGACGACGACTGGATCGCCCGGGAGAGCACGGCGGTGAGTCTGTGGGGACATGACTTCTCCATCGGCTCGCACGTCACCAAGTAGCTCACCGTCATGTCGGCCGAACCTATCGACCCCCGTACGTTCCGTCATGTTCTCGGTCAGTTCTGCACCGGTATCACGATCATCACCACCATGCACGAAGGGCTGCCCAGTGGCTTCGCCTGCCAGTCCTTCGCGGCGCTCTCGCTCGATCCGCCGCTGGTGCTGTTCTGCCCCACCAAGGTGTCCCGGTCGTGGCAGGCCATCGAGGCCAGCGGCAGTTTCTGTGTCAACGTGCTGACCGAGAAGCAACGCGAGGTCTGCGCGCGGTTCGGGTCGAAGGAGCCGGACAAGTTCGCCGGAATCGACTGGCACCCCTCGGCTCTGGGCTCACCGGTGCTGGACGGATCCCTGGCCCATATCGACTGCACGGTGCAGTCGGTTCACGACGGCGGGGACCATTTCGTGGTGTTCGGGGCGGTGCAGTCGCTGTCGGAGGTTCCGTCTGTCAAACCCCGGCCGTTGCTGTTCTACCGCGGCGACTACACCGGCATCGAGCCGGACAAGACCACTCCTGCTCAGTGGCGCGACGATCTTGAGGCCTTCCTCACCGCGACCACACCCGACACCTGGCTGTAGGTCGGCCCTGCAAATCCTGAAGCATGCCCGGCCGAGCGAATCCAAGATCTAGCCGACCATGTCCTAAGTCAGCTCAGATGTCACCTATCCGTACAGCAGACCTATTCGCGGTGGTGCAGTTGCTCGCTGCCAGGTCGAGAGGAGTTGGTGGTAGTCGACCGTGGCGTCAGGCGCGGGAGTGCGCACGGGTCTCGTAGGCGTCGAGCAGTTGGACGGAGTCGGTCAGCTCTCGGTACCGGGGCCGTCGAGTGCGGCCATTGGGTGACGATGCGTCCCGACGGGGACGCGGTAGTAGGTGGAGCAGCCCCCCTGCCAGACGTCGACGTGCTCGATGTCGAGCTGGAGCTGCTGGTTGTAGGCGGCCGCAGCTCGGCGACCGAGGCCGGGGACTGCCTGAAGTGCGCGAGCTGCTCGCCGGTGAACGGCGTGTCCTCCTTGGGCAGGACCCGGTTCGCGCTGCGCTGGAAGAGGTGCACCCGCCGTGCGACGTTGGCTGCCTCGGGAAGCAGTTGAACTGCGCTGGCGGCGCTGCCGACGATGGCGACCCGCTCGCCGGAGAGCGAGTGCTCGGCGGGCCAGGAGCCGGTGTGGAACGACGCGCCACTGAAGCGGTCCATCCCCTCGATGTCGGGGTATCGGAGCTCGCCGAACATCCCGGGGCCGGCGACGACGGTCTCCGCGGTCACCGTGCTCCCGTGGCCGGTGGTCAGGCGCCAGTGGGCCGTCTCGGAGTCCCAATGGGCGGCCTCCACGCTGGTGCCCAGTTGGACGTGGGGCCCGGATGCCGAACGCGGCAACGACCTCCTCGAGGTAGGCGAGGATCTCGGCCTGTCCGGCGAACGGCCGCGACCAATCCGGCTTGGGCGCGAACGAGAAGGAGTAGAAGTGCGACGCGACGTCGCAGGCGAGACCGGGATATCGGTTGCGGCTCCACGTGCCGCCGATGCCTTCGGCCTGTTCGAGGACCACGAAGTCCTCGATGCCGGCCTGCCGCAGTCGCACCGCGGCGCAGATGCCCCCGGGGCCGGCACCGATGATGGCGACCCGGTACGTGCGAGTGGAATCAAGGGGCACGGTGCGCTCCGGCGGACTCGAACGGCTTGTCGTCACGGCATGATCCCCCTTGACCGGACTGTTGTCCAACGAATCAGGACAGCTGCCCGACGGTCGATACCTCGGGGTGCATCCCGTGGGCACGCGCGCTGAGACCGTGCGAAAGGTCCTGGCCCAGATTCACCCTCGCGTCTGCTCGTCGACGAAGTCGACGATCGCTCCGGCCACCTCGCGGTGTGCCGATTCGTTGAGGATGTCGTGGCGGGCGCCGTCGAACTGCGCTAATCGCAGGGCCGGAATCCGCTCGGCGTAGGCGCGCACCGCGCCGATCGGGGCGATCGGGTCATCCTCGCCGTGAACCGCGAGGGTGGGCACGGTCAGTGTGGGCAGTTCGGCGCCGAACCGATCCCAGGCCCGGTCGAGCTCCCGGGTCAGCGCCCTACTGTCGGCGTCGACGAATGCCAACGGGTCGTTCTGCAACGAATCGACATAGAACGGGTCGCTGGACAGCCAGCCGGGATCGAGGTCTAACGAGGTGTCGGCGTCGAGCAGTTCGGGAACGGGAACCAGCGGCGCGCCGGAGATCACCCCGGCCCGGTAGCGCTCGGGCTGCTCGAGCAGCCGGAACAGCGTGACGATCGAACCGAACGAATGGCCCTGGGCGACAAGCGGTATGCCCGGCCGCTCATGTTCGGCGAACTCGGTAAGCGCTTCCGCCAGTGCCGAGCTGTCCTCGATGGACCCGAAGTCACCTCGCTCGCCCGGCGAGAGGCCGTGGCCGATCTGGTCCACCGCCCACAGGTCGATCCCGGCGGCGTTCAGGGCGAAGCCGTAGCGGTGGTACAGGCCGGTGTGTTCGCCGAAGCCGTGCAGGAAGATCACCGCGGCGCGAGGGTCGGGGGCCGGCCAGTGTCGGTAGTAGGCGCGGGTCCCGTGGTGCTCGATGAAAGGCATGGCACGACTGCAGCAGGTCGGGTGCGGTGCGCGCAAGCCTGTGGTTCAGCGCGGGTTGTTCAATGCGGTGAGGCCAAGCACCACGAACAGACCCGCTCCCGCCGTGGCACCGAGCAGGACGGTCTTGGGCGCGCCGGCGCGCAGGGCGATCAGGGAAGCCACCACATCGGCGGAGTCACACACGACACCGGCCTGCAGGACCGCTTTGCGGACGCTCGGATCCGGGTGGTGCACCGCCGCGCCCAGCACGAAGTCGCGAATTCCGAACAGCCGGGCCACCAGGCCGGTGCTGCCGTCCGGTGCCATCTTCCCGAGCCCGAACAAGCGCGATGACAGTGTGGGGCTCGCCCAGCTGAAGCCGCCGGCGAACATCCGAATGACCGACATGACAGCTGCGGCAGGGTGTTTCTCGGTCGTTGTCGTAAGGGAACTCACGGTTCCGCCTTCCTCTTGGTTTGTAGCGACCACAACGAACAGTAAATGTAGTGATGACTACAATCAAGACCCGCGCACAAGTGCGCGCGAGAACCGATCCTCGAGGGTGCTGTCGAGCTCGCGTTGACGGCGGCTCCAGATCCTATTGGCGCGCGCGTTCACGGGTCCGGCGGCCGGTCATCAACAGTTGGTGAAGGCTGCCCACTCCGACGCGATCCCCGCGGTGTACTTCGCTGCTGATGCGGCAACCTGCGGGCCCACAGGCTGCCGACCGTGCGGCGGTGACCGACTCAGCAGTGGAACGTCACAACGTCAAATCGCCCCGGATGCGATGTCGTAGTGCCCTGGCATAATCGAACACATGTTCGATAAAATCGACGATGCGGCTTTGATCGACGCGGTGACGTCGGCGTCGCGGTCCGAGTCGGCCGCCGTCGCGCAGCGGCTGGCGGCGGTGGGGGAGCTGGATGCGCGCCGGGCGCAAGAATGGGCTGAACGCGAACTGTGGTGTACCGACCCGTTCGACGCAGTGGCAGCAGAGGTGTCCGCAGCGCAGAACATCAGCCCTTCCCGGGCGTCCGCGCAGATTCACCATGCGCGGGCACTGCGGGACAGGCTGCCCCGGGTCGCGGAGGTATTCGCCACCGGGGCGATCGACCTCCGTTTGGTCGCGACGGTCATCTCCCGCACCGAGAACGTCGACGACGAGGTCATGCCCCGCCTCGACGAGGCGCTGGCCCGCCATACCGCGACGTGGATGAGACTGTCCGGCCCGAAGCTTCGTGACCGGCTCGATCTGTGGGTAGCCAAGTTCGATCCGGCCGCGGTGCGGGTGCCGCCAACGGTGGACGACCACCGCTACGTCGAGATCGCCCAGACGAGCCCCGGCATGGCGGGCATCTGGGCCAACATCCATGCGCCCGACGGCGCTGCGCTGGATAAGCGGCTCGACGCGTTGGCGGCCACGGTGTGCGACGGTGACCCGCGCACGCGTGAGCAGCGCCGAGCCGACGCGTGCGGGTCGCTGGCACGGCTTGAGGAACGGCTGCAGTGCCAGTGCGGATCACCCGACTGCCCGGCCGCTCAACAGCGGAACGCCGCGGCCGCCGTGATCCACGTGCTGGCAGAGCAGGCGACCCTCGACGGCAAGAGTGATCAGCCGGGCTACCTGCCCGGGTTCGGCATCCTGCCGGCCGATAGCGTGCGCGGCCTCGCGGGCTCGGCCAAGTGCACACCGCTGACGCCCCCGGCGGGAAAGCCGGAACCCGGCTATCGGCCGTCGGCCAGGTTGGCCGAGTTCGTTCGATGGCGGGACCTGACGTGCAGGTTCCCCGGCTGCGACGCTCCGGCGGAAGTCGCCGACATCGATCACACGATCCCGTTTCCGAAGGGCCGAACGCACCCGTCGAACGCCAAGCTGTACTGCCGCCGCCACCATCTGCTGAAGACCTTCTACCGCGGCCCCCGCGGATGGACCGATCGGCAACTGGCCGACGGCACCGTGATCTTCACCGCACCGACCGGGCATACCTATGTCACCGAACCTCATGGCGGCATGCTGTTCCCGGCGCTGGCGACGCCGACCGGCGAATCCGACGTCCCAGCGCCCGACGAGTCGACCGCCA
>Ga0315294_10002940_pt1 | contig 18519 bp, 17 predicted proteins | sample YL17G13_40_MG_FD_203626 | JGI IMG/M metagenome (GOLD analysis project Ga0315294, IMG submission 203626) | Sediment microbial communities from Yellowstone Lake, YNP, Wyoming, USA - YL17G13_40 | ecosystem: Environmental > Aquatic > Freshwater > Lake > Sediment | place: USA: Wyoming | collected...
AGAGGACGAGCGACGCGATCGCGATGCCAGCATCCACCGCGATCACATCTTGCCACGACCACGCTTGGGCGCGCATCACGACCGTCGTGCCGACGAGCACGGCGGTGTTGGCGACCGTATGTCCGACGAAACCGGGCATGCTTACCTCCTGGCGCCGAAGATTATAATTGATGTGCCCGCATTTTGCAACCATTTGACGAATTTGCGAAACGCGGTATAGTACAAGTGATGGGTGACAGTTGATAAGAGACGCGCAATGGTTACATAGATTGATTTCGTGGAGGGAAAATGTCAAAGCAGATCACCGCGCTGGGTGCGCTCCTCGTTTTGCTTCTCTTGGTCGCGTGCGCGATGCCGACACCGACCATCGCTCCTACCCTTGTCCCGACGCCGACGGCGCTCCCTTTGCTCAGTGCCGATCAACTCTGGCAGCGCGCGCAATCGTGCAAGTGTCTCACGGTGTACCCGGTGCCGGAAACCAGTTCAGGCATCCTCACGAAAGCGATTGAGAGCGCGACCAAGTCGGTGCGTTTGAAAATGTACTTGTTTACCCTCGACGATGTGCGTGACGCGCTCGTCGTCGCCGCCAAACGCGGCGTGGACGTGCGCGTCTTGTTGGAACTGAATCCCTCCGGCGGTTCCTCGATGAACGTAGATTTCTACAACGCGATCAAGGGAACGCCGATCAGGTTTCGTTGGACCAGCTACGATTTCCGGTTTACCCACGAAAAGAGCCTCGTGATTGACGATCAAATCGGGATGATCATGACCTACAATTTCACCGCCAGCGGCGTGAGAACGAATCGCGGTTATGGCGTCTTGGATTCGCGTCCCGACGATGTCGCGGAAATGATCAAGGTGTACGAAGCCGACTGGGAAAAAATTGTCCCGGACTTGAACAACGCCAGGTTGGTCTGGAGTCCGGTCAATGCGCGCCAGAAATGGCTGGAACTGATTGATAGCGCGCAGACGACGTTGGAGATGGAACAGGAAGAATGGCTTGCGCCCGAAATCGTGAGTCACGTTGCCGATGCCGCCAAGCGCGGCGTGCGCGTCCGCGTGATCATCCCACCGACTGAGAATCAGGGACCCTACAATCAACAGCCGTACTACGACCAGGTGCGCGCTGTGGGTGGTCAAATCAAATTTATGGACGATCCACACATGGTTGGCAAAGTGACGGTGGTGGACGGCAAGCGCGCGCTCGTCGGTTCCGAGAATGTCTCCGATAATTCGCTCAACAACAACCGCGAACTCGGCATCCTCTTCGATCAGTCGGACGCGGTCGCCGTGCTCAAGCAATCGTTCGAAAAAGATTGGAGTGTTTCCACCGACGAACCTTTCCCGGTTTCCGGGGTGCCCATTCCACCGAATGGGATCGTCAATTGGAAAGATGCCGCCAAGTTTTACAACCGCGACGTGACGCTCGAAGGCGCGATCGTGAAAATCTACAACAGCGGGCGCGTGATGTTTCTCCAATTCAGCGACAGTCCCGAAACGGATGCGAAAGTCGTGATCTTTCCTTCGGACTGGGGCAAGTGGCCCCAACGTCCCGACTTGATCTATATGGGCAAGACGATTCGCGTGACGGGCAAGGTCGTCAAGTATCAAGGCGCGCCGGAGATTGTCATCAACGATCCCAAGGTCATTACGATTATTGGGCAATGAGCGGAACCTAAATGAATGACGAATCCAAACGCGATTGGATACGCGTACTAGAAAATCTGCGTTTCGACATCACGCGTCACGAGCCGCTCCAAGCGCACAAAGAGTACGGCGAACAGCGCGCAGTGGACGTTTCGCTCGACGAAAGCGGACAGGTGAGAATGATCGTCACGCGCAAAATGTCGGACACTCAACGCGAGAGACGCACCTCGCGCGCGGGGAGGGCGTACCACGTGTTCGTCGAACAAAACGCGGTGACCATCGTGAACTATCGTCTGCGTGGGGAAGACGATCTCATGGCGGTATTGACCGAAATGGAAAAAGAGATCGCGCAGAACGGAGCGCGCAAGCCATTCGTGCCTGCGCTTCGTCTCCAGGAAGGTGAGTCTTGAAACGTGTAGATGCGCTGCTACTTGTTGTTACGAGCGCGCTCTTGGCGTGCCAGATCACCAATCTCTTTACATCACTGTCACCTACACCCATGCTGACCGCGCGTCCGCGACCGACTGCCACCGCGCTGATCGCGCAAGCCGTCGCGCCGCCAACGGAGTTGCCCGCCGCGCCGCCGACAGAGCCGCCCCAACCAGTCCCGGCGACGATCACCGGAGATAACCTGCGCGTGCGCGCTCAACCAAACACCAACGCGGCAATCGTCGCGCGCCTGAACAAAGGTGATACCGTGCAGGTCACCGGACGAACGGCGGCGAACGATTGGCTCCAAATTTTCCAGATCCAAAAACCGGAAGTGCGCGGTTGGATTTCTGCCCAGTACGCTCAAGTCAATGGTTTGCTTGACACGATTCCGGTTCTGCAACCGGGACAGTCCAGCGCGCCGCCCGCGTCACCTCCACCGCAGCCACCATCTCAACCTTATCCGCCTCCCCAGCCGCCCCAGCCGCCAACCCCGCGCGCTTATCCATAAAACGAATATGCCGATGCGCTGGATCAGCATCTCCATTTTCATTCTTGTTGTTGGTCTGATCGTCCTGCTGGCTTTCACCGGCAATCGCGGTGTCGTTGATCCCTTGAACATTCAGGATGATGCCGTGAGCCCGGCGGGCAACCTGGTCGGCGACCAAGCCATCGGGCAGACGTTTGTCGCTCACTCGCCGCGTCTGAGCGCGATTCAGGTACGCTGGGTCGTCTCGGACGATTTTGCATTTGCGCCGGACAGCCGCGTCACATTTCATCTCCGCCATCGCGTTGACGATTTTGCCGATCTAGCCACCGCGTCCATTCCGCTTGCGGAAATTCGGCACAACCAATTCTCCACGTTCGATTTTGCTCCGATTCCCGATTCGCGAGCGCAGTCGTACTATTTTTTTCTCGACGCGTCGCATGCCGAAATCACGCGCGGCTGGTTGAGCGTCTGGGCAAGCGAGGATGACGTACTGCCCGATGGGCAAATGTATTTCGATGGCGGCGCGACCGACCGCGATCTTGCCTTCCGGGTGTTTTGCGCGCCTGATTTTTTCGTCGGATTAGACGCGCTCGGCAAAACGTTTGCGCGCGAATGGGTGGGCATCCCAATTGCCGCGCTGATTTTCCTCATCCCGGGTCTTGCGCTCCAATTGTCATTTCGAGCGAAGCGAGAAATCTCCACCGAGATGCTCGCGCGCGTGGGCGGTTTGAGCCTGGCGATGCTATCTGCCGCGTCGCTTGTGTTGTTGTGGCTCCAGGTTTCGGTTGCTTGGCTTGTCGTCGTGATTTTTGTACTCGCGCTTGCAGCGCGCGTCTCACCGCTTCCTGCCATTGCGAGCACATTTCCTTTGCCCAGTGTCAACTCCGCGAAGCAATCCCCAAACAGCAGCGTGGAGATTGCTTCGCCGCATCCTTCGACTCGCTTCGCTCGCTCAGGATCACTCCTCGCAATGACAATGCTCAGCGCACTCGCGCTGCTTTCGCTCATTGTCGCATTCATTCAAGTTGCAGAGTTGCCCGTGCCGTTGTGGGTGGATTCGTACGCGCACGCGTCGTACATCAAAGGGTTTCTCGATCACGGTCACCCGCCGCTTGCCTCAATCTATCACCTGGGTTATCACAGCATCGTCGCGCTGCTCGTTCAATTGTCAGGTATGTCCATTCCTCAAGCGATGCTTCTCGTCGGACAATTGATTGTCGTACAAATTGGCTTGTCGTTTTTTCTGTTCGGGAGACGATTGTCAGGCAGCATGATCGTGGGCTTTGGTAGCGCGATCGGCGTTTGGTTCCTCACGCCAACGCCGATGTACTTTATCACCTGGGGACGCTACCCCTTGCTGTTAGGCATAGCGGTTCTGCCGATTGCGCTCATCAGCGCGATGGATTTGATCGAGCCGCCTCGTTTCGATGTACGCGCATACTTGCTTGCGGTGATCACGCTCGCGGGCTTGGCGTTCGCGCACATTCGATTGCTCGCGTTCTACGTCGTCTTCGTCGCGATTTATTTCGCGTGGCAGAATTGGCGCGCGCGCCGCCCGTTCGCACGGGCAGGGCGCATCGCGCTCTTGGCAGTTGCCGGTTCGTTGATCGGAATGTTCTGGCTTGCCGCGCTCGCGAGCCAACGCGATGTTGCGCAAGACCTTGCCGCGCACGTTGCAATCGCGTCGGATATCGATCTCGCCACCGCGCTCGCGGTGATGCAATCGCACTACGGGCCTATCCTTTGGGCGATTGCCCCCTTTGGCGTCGTCGTCGCGCTTGTGCGGCGGACGCGCAGTGCGCTCATCGTCGCCGCGTGGTTCGCCGCGCTGCTGGCGATTGCCGCGCTGCAAATCCTGATCGGCGTACAAATGCTCGATGGGTCATTCGTCGTCTTGATGGCATTTTTCCCCGCCGCGCTGCTCATCGCTGAGTTGGCGCGCGCGCTGTTTACGAAGAATACTGCGGTTGGTTTGTTGGTTTGCTTGTTGGTCAGTTTGCTCGGCGCGCGCGAAATGCTCTCCATCGTCAACCCGACGACGGTTCTGTTCACGCGCGCGGACGAGCGCGCGATGGTGTGGATTCAAGCGAACACGCCGGATGACGCGCGCTTCCTGGTCAATTCGTTCGCGTGGCTTCCGTCGTACTACGTTCCCTCCGACGGCGGCAGTTGGATTCCGTACACGACGAATCGCGCGATGGCTTTCGTAGACAACGCCACCGCGCCGGACGCGCTCGCGCGTTGGATCGACGCGCAGCAAATCACCTATGTTTATCTTGGACGACGCGCAGGGGTTTTGCCTGCGCGCGATTTTACGGACGCGCCGGAGCGGTACCAGTTGGTGTATGAGGAGGAGGGGGTGAGGATTTTTGGCGTGAAGATTGAATCTATCCCCTTGTCCAACTCTCGGTAAATGAGTATAATTTGGCACGGAGGAGCCACATGCCCACAATCAAATCTCAAATGATCAATTACCCATTGAACGTGCAAACAATTCCCGCCTACCTCGCCCAACCCGATGACGCGGCAAAAGATCCCGCGCTCGTCGTCATTCAAGAGTGGTGGGGCTTGGTGCCGCATATCAAAGATGTCGCGGAGCGCTTCGCGCGCGAAGGATTCATCGCGCTCGCGCCGGACTTGTATCACGGTCAGGTCGCGGCGGAACCGGATGAAGCGCGCAAACTCGCGATGGCGCTGGATCGCACGCGCGCGGTGAACGAAGTGCTCGCGGCAGTTGCGTACTTGAAATCACTGGACGCGACCGCGCCGAAGAAAGTCGGCATCGTCGGCTGGTGTATGGGCGGCGGACTCGCGCTCTCCACTGCCGCGCAGGGCGATTCGATTGGCGCAGTCGTCGCGTTTTACGGACGCCCGCTCGACTCGAACGATACGGCGAAACTGCGCGTGCCGGTACTGGGGTTGTACGCGGAACACGATCACGGTATTCCACCGGACGCGGCGCGCGCGTTCGAAGCGGAGTTGCAGAAGCACGGCATGCCGCACGAGATTCACATTTACCCTGGCGTTGAGCACGCGTTCTTCAACGACACGCGCCCGCACATCTACAATCGCGCGGCGGCGGAGGACGCGTGGCAGAAAACGCTCGCGTGGTTTCGCAAGTATTTGGTGTGAACGCGAAAGGAGCGCGAAATAACGCGAAAGGATACCACATTTCGCGCCCTTTCGCGTAAACTTGGAGGAGAGCAATACCAACTCTCACCTGGGACGAACGCTGCGACCTGGCGCAATGCTTTTCTCCGCGCCTCGTTTTGTTTCCCGAAGATCAAACGCGTGCGCGTCCCGGCTTGCAAACCGAACTCATCGGAGATTATCGCCCGCGCGGGGTCGAACCGTTGTTGGCGCGCGGTGTCATTCCGGCCGGCGCGTTCAAGCCGCGTCAACCCGCCACACTCGACGCGCTTGCCGCCTGCACGCGCGAAGACGACGCGTTGATCCTGCTCCGCAAGCCGCTCCCCAATCCCGATTACGCGTGGCGATTGTACTTTGACATTCTCAACCGCGCGCGCTTTCCGCTGATGACGTACGCGCGCGTACAAACGCGAGGCGAAGCGCTTGCGGCATCGCGCGACCCGGCAAAAATCGGCAAGGACGATCCGGTTTGGTCGTGCGAAGTTGGGCGTCCTTTCTTCCAACCGGGCACCGCATCCGACGACGATGTTTCGATTCAATACTGTTTTTACTATTTGTACGACGATTGGGCGAATCAGCACGAGGGGAATTGGGAAGGTATCTGCGTTTTCTTACAGCGCGCTGGCGCAGACTATTCGCCGGTCGGCGCAAGTTATTACGCGCACGAAACCGGCAAGCGGCGGCATTGGGCAGATGTCGAGCGAGCGACGACCGGCGGGACGCATTCGCTTGTATTCGTCGCCGCCGGTTCGCACGCGTCGTATTTTCAGTTTGTCGCACTTGGTTATATGACGACGATCCCAGGTCTGTTCGTTCCGATCCTAGGTCTACGCTTCAAAGTGGATGTAAGTACGACGCGCCTGGATCGTGTACCGGACGCGCGCGAATTCCAACCGCTCGAACCGGGGGTCGAATTCTTGCCCGATCCCGTCGCCCCCGACGATCCAAATGCTCAGGCGCGGCAACACAAAAAGTGGATGGCGTTTCCCGGCACGTGGGGCGTGCGACTGCTTGGCGGACTCATCTATGGCGGTCCGTATGGTCCCAGTCACAAAGGATTGAAATGGCATAGCCCGTTCGCTTGGATGGAACGCTATTGCTCGCCGGATTATTTGGTGTGCTGATTTTATTTTCCAATCAACAAACCCTGGGGATCAACTTCCTCCCGCAGAATTCGCAACTCTTCGTCTGTCGGCTCCGGTGTCGTCGCGAGTGGTTCAACGAATAACAGTTCAAAGCCGGTGCTCGCGCGCACGTCCTCTTTCGTCACGCCGGGATGCAAACTCTCCACGCACATTCGTTTCGATTCCGGATGAAAACCGATGACCGCCAGCGTCGTAATCACTTTGTAGGGACCTGTGCCGGGCGGCAAGCCGGCGCGTTCGCGCGCGCCCGGACCGGTGAGGTAACCCGGCGTCGTAACGAAATCGAGTTTCGGCGCGAACCGGCGTTTGTCGTGCGGCGTGATGATCAAAGTACGCCAGCAAAACGAAGCCAGGTCGTTCGCGCCGCCGCTGCCGGGCAGTCGCGCTTTCGGCTTTTGATAATCAGTGCCAATGAGTGACGTGTTGATGTTTCCGTACATATCAATCTGCGCGCAACCCAGGAACGTGTAATCTACGATGCCGCGCTGGCACGCTTCCATGATCTCGTTCATACTGCCGTGAATGAGGCAGCCCGTTTGCGTGTACGAATCAGCGACGGAGATGGGCAGTTTGATCAATTGTGGCGCGACACTCCCCGCTTCGAACAAGACGATGAGGTTCGGCGCGGTGGTCTTTTGCGCGAGCATCGCCGCCGCGAGCGGAATCCCGGTGCCGATGACGGCGGTCTTGCCGTCTTCGAGTTGATGTGCCGCGACGCATATCATCAGTTCCATCAAGTTGTTGCGTTTGTTTTCGTGTGGCATTGTGATCCTCCGGGTGTCATTGCGAGCGTTTTGTGCGAAGCAATCTCCAAATCGGAGTTGGGGATTTGCTTCGGCACAAAAGGCGTGCCTCGCAATGACACTATGACTTCCGCCTCAACGGCTCCAGCGCGCGCAGTTCCGCCATTCGTTTTTCTCCGCCCTTCAACGCGAGATACTCTTCAAAATCCTTCGTCCCGAAAATGTACTTGTTCAAGAATGCGTCGAGCGTTGTCTGATCTCTTTCCGCGTCCAGCCATTCGGCGAGATGCGCTTCGTCGGAATAGTATTCGTACGGCATGTTGCCGGGATAACTGCCATACGGTACATGGCACACCGCGTCGGTCAACCAGTACGGCGCGATGGTTTTGCTGGGATCGCGCCGGATCTCGTCCGTGCTGACGATGCGTTCGGTTGTGACGATGAGTCGTTTCGACGCGCGTGCGACGTCGTAATCGGCGATGCTGATGCCGTCAATCTGCGCGTTGCCGGACACATCGGCGCGGTGAACGTGGATGATGCCGACATCGGGAAAGAGCGCTGGAATCGCGGCGAGTTTTTGCCCCGTGAACGGGCAGACGATTTCCTTTGCCGCGCTGTGCTTGAACACGTCGGTGCCGAGAATGGAACGCGCGGGCAAAAACGGGATGCCCATCACCGCGGCTTTGTAACGCCAGCCGAGCGTCGCGTTCGACCATTCGGTCACGCGCACTTCGCCGCTCTCCATCATCCGCCGCGCGTTCGGCGAGAGTCCGCGCATTTCCAAACCGACGACGTACGCGATGTCGCAGCGATCGAAACATTTGCCTGCCGCGAGAATTTGAAAATCGTGCGTCGCGGTGTGTCCTGACATACCGAGTTTCTTTTTGCGCTGACGGACGATCTCGTGCAGGATCGCGGTAGAGATGCGAACGCCGCCAAAACCACCCGACGCGAGATAATCGCCATCGTGAACGAAACGACTGACGGCATCAGAGACACTCATCAATTTGTTCGTCCGCGCGCGCGATTTGTGTTTGAAAAATTCGCGCGCCGCATTCACGTCGGGGCTAGAGAAAAGTTCTTCCTGGGGAAAGTTGAGTGGATCAGACATTGGCACTCCTTGATTACTGTCATTTCGAGGAGCTTTGAGCGACGAGAAATCTCGTATTCGCGCGTTGGAGATTCCTCGCGGAGTTTACCCTGAGTATCGCCGAAGGGCTCGAAATGACAGAAGGATGGCTTTTCAAAGGTCTTGCATCTGTCCAACCATGCGCGCCCAATGCGTGCCGCGCCAATAAATGCGCGCGCAGCGCGGACAGCGGCGATAGCGTTCCTGCGTGTGAAACACGTACGGCGGTACCTGACCGCGCACTGACTCTTTACTCACCTCTTCCAACACACTATTGCACTCGGCGCAGCGCGAGAATGCCTCGCGTGCCGTCAAGTTGAGCGCGTGGAAAACCTGGCGCAGTTGTTCTTCTATCTGTTCTGATTCGATCAGGACCGCGCGCACACCGCGCCGCCGCGTCAATTCAACGTCGCGCGTCAACAAAACGCGATTCTCCGCGCGCGCGATCCGCGCGAGTTGCGCATCCGTCGCGTCGTGATGGTACGCCGTATCGTAGCCCAGCAAGCGTAGCCAGATCGCGAGCCGGCCCAGCATGTTGTCGGCGAGGAATTTCATCGCGAGGATTATACCGCGAGAGGGGCAACAAGCAAAAACCAGGTTTCTTGCCGAAACCTGGTTTCTCTGACCGTCAGCGGTCACGCGCTCGCCGTGGCGATCTGTACAATATCGCGCAAGACAGCGGCTGCCGTCGGATACGGATCCTCTTCCTCGATAGACGCAGAGATCGTGCCGTTGATGTCGGTGTGATAGATTACGCCCATCGTCCCCGCGCCGAGCCGCGCCAGGGGATGCGTTTTATCGAGCCGAGTCGGGCGAACGCTCAGGTTGTAATCCTTGCCGACGCGTTCTGCGAGCGCGACCAACTTGATCGTTTGCTTGCGTTCTTCCGCCGCGATCAAGTGATCCGGCGTGATATTACGAATCCCTTCGACCGTCACATCCTTTAGCGTCGTCGGACGATGCAGAACCGCGTTCGCGATGATCACCAATTTGCTCGCGGCGTCCCAGCCATCCACGTCGAGCGATGGATCCGCTTCTGCCATTCCAATGTCTTGCGCGTGCTTCAACGCGTCGGCGTATGATTGCCCCTGCGCCATTCGTGACAAGATGTAGTTGGTCGTACCATTCACGACGCCTTCAAATTTTTCGATGACCGCTACACCCAGATCACGCGTGCCGATGTTCAGCGTGGGCAAGCCGCCTGTGACAGTCGCGCTGTGCAACATTGGCACGCCATTCTTCTGCGCGAGCGCGGCGAGTGCGGGATACGCGAGCACCAGCGGTCCCTTGTTCGCGGTGACGACGGGCATTTTGCGCGCGAGCGCGGCGCGGATGACGCTCAACCCTGGCTCGCCGTCCATCAAGTTCGTCGGCGTCAACTCGACCAGGATGTCCGCTTCGTCCGCGCGGACGAGATTGAGCGGGTGCATTTCACTGCGCGAATGATCGGGGTACGCCGCGATGCCTTGCTTGGCGCGTTTGAGCCCAAGAATCTTGGCGATGTCCAACCCTGCGGCGGTCTCCGCGCCCCCCGTCGAATCACACACGCCGACGACGCTCAGTTCGAGATCGAAGCGCGCGCGCAGCACATCCCGTTTCAACTGAATCAGTTCAAGCAGCCGCTGTCCGACGTTTCCCAAGCCCACGATGGCTAGGCGGGACTTGCGCATCCTCATCCTCCCTGAAGTGAATTTGTTCGCACACAAAAACAGCCCCGCCGTCCAAGCGCAGGGCTGAGTTGCTAAGACCGGTGAACAGTCGTTAATCACTGCTCACTGTTCACCGTGTACTGTTTACTAGAACAATCGGCTCCAAATGCTCTTGCGCGCCTCGGCTTCCACGCGCGCCAAACGCTGTTCGAGGAGTAAACGATAATCGGCGTCGCGCTTGCGCGTCTCGGAGAGTTCTTGCTCAAGGCGTTGCATCCGCTCGCGCAATTTCATATTTTCTTCTTTCAGGTTGAAATTGTCCTGGATGATGACGCCCTGCAGATTGCGGTTGACTTGCAGACTGTTTTGGATCGCCTGCTGATTTTCGATCATCGCGCGCAAGGTGTCGGTCAGCACGACAAATCCCACCGATTGCGCGCTGTCGCGCGTCGCGAGCGCGGAGCTGACTGTCTCGCCGCGGCCTTCGGCGTGCAATTGCTCGATTACCTCCTCTGTGCTCAAACCACCAGCCAATTGATCTTTGACGCGACGCAAGACGGTCATGTCTTCATCGGCGAACCGCCGATTCGATCCATCGCCGCTCACGGGACCCGACGGCGAGAGAAAGGGCGCGAAATCCTTCGCCCAGCGTTTCAGCGTATTGACCGAGACATTCAACTCCGTCGCGGTCTGTTGGAACGTTCTTAGCGTGTCAGCCATCCTATCACCTTCCAGAGAATTTCAGCGCGGCGCCTCGTCGGGCGATACTTCGCGATACGACCCTTCGATCACGCTCTCGTCCGCTGCAGTCGGCGCGCGCTCTGTCGCAATCGCGCGGCGATGTTCTTCGACGATCGCGCGCGGACAAAATTCGATGAACAGAGCAATCGCGAGCGCGAGTATGCCCAGATCATCCAGTTGGCCCAGTCCGAGCATTGGGTCGGGAATCAAATCAATTGGAGAGAGTACGTAGAGAATCGCGGGGGGGATAATTAGTTTGGGAAACCAGTGCACGCGCGTGTCGTTGAACAATCGCCAGACCAACCGCAGGGTCCGCACGATCTGGGTCAGCGCGCCGACCTGGTCTTGCGCAACGACGGGCTTGCGTTCTTCACTCATTTCAAACCTCGGTATTATTCTACCACGCCTTGCCAATTTTGCAAAATGCGCTTTTTGCCGCGTTGCCGCGTTCTGTGCTATAATCGTGATTGAAAGAGAGGAGGTTGGTGCGTCGTTCGTTTTGGCTTTTCGCGATTTTGTGGAGCGCGGTGCTGGTGGTTGGCGTCGTCGCCGCAGACCCGCCCGGTCCATCGTCTAATTCGACGCGGCAACCCATCATCGGCGCGTGGCTGCGGAGTGGCTCGCGCGATCCCTTGCGCCAACTCGTCGTCATCGTCGCCACGCGCCTCAAATCGTACAATGAAATCAGCGCGTTCAGTTACACCGTCGAACGCGACGGCAGTCTTACTGCGAATGATCCGGTGACCGATGGCGTGCTGGTGGATTTCGCGCGCGCGAACAATATCCGCGTCGTGCCCACCGTGTCGAGTACCTGGAACTCGACGCACATCGTCAATATTTTGAGGAGCCCGACTCTGCGTGCGAATCACATCAACGCGATTATGCAGGTCGCGCAGTCCCCTTTGATTGACGGGATTGACATTGATTACGAAAATCTGCCGCCGTCGTCGCGCCAGGCGTTCACCGATTTCATTACGCAACTCGCGTTCTACGTTCACAACGAAGGCAAAACCTTGAGTGTGACCGTGCCGCCCAAAGTGCGCGAGAACGATGCCGCGACGCTGACCGCGTTCGCCGATTACGCCGCGCTTGGGCAGGTCGCCGATGAAATTCGCGTGATGGCGTACGAGTATCGCGGCAAGACGGGCGATCCCGCGCCGAACGCGCCGATTTGGTGGGTGCGCCAGGCGATGTCGTACACCATCAGCGTCGTGCCGAGCGAAAAAGCGATTATGGGCGTTCACCTGTACGGCTACGATTGGGGCGGCAGCGAAACGACCGCGCTGTGGTGGAATGACATTCAAACGTTGAAAGAAAAATACGGCGGCGTGGAGCGTTACGTCGAATCGGACGACCGCGGCACCGTCGGCGAAACCGAATTGACGTACACGCTCAACCGCAGTCCGTTGTGCCCGCCTGCGTTCTTCGATTGTGCGCCGTTCTTCCGCGAAAAGCACACGGTCTATTACGTGGACGCGCGTTACGTCGCCGAAGCGTGGAAAATTCTAAAGGAGTACCAACTCGGCGGGCTCGTGATGTGGCGCCCCGGCGGTGAAGACCCCACAATTTGGGATGTGTTTGATTGAAGAGACCTCCCAGGTTTGCAGAACCTGGAAGGCCTTTTCTATTCCGCCATCATCGCGCGCAGGTCGTCGGGAATTGCGACGACGCGCCCCTCGTTATTCACGTTCAGGTGCTTCGTCCAGCCCGTGCAAAGCACTTGCTTCGTCTCCGCGTTGACGATTTCATATCCAATCGTGAACGCGCGGCTCTGCATTTCTTTGAACCACGTGCGCACGGTGACCAACTCGCCGTAACGCGCGGGGGCGAGGTAGCGCGCGGACACTTCGACGACGGGCCAATTCAAGCCGCGCGCCTCCACGTCGCGATGATAGTCGCGCTCCTGTTGCCAGAACCACTCGCCGCGACCATGCTCAAACCAAACGAGGTAATTCGCGTGATACACGACTCCGCTCGCATCCGTCTCCGCGTAGCGCACGTGGAACGTCGTCTCAATCACCTTTGTCATATTCATCCTCGCATGACTGCCGACTGCCGACCGCCGACCGCCGCCAACTGTTCACTGTTTACTGTTCACCGTTCACTGAATTGTGATCGTCGTCACACCAATTGTCTCTTCCAATTCCATGCCGTACTCTAGCCGCACGCGATTCATTCCCGCTTGCAGCGCGCGCACGGGCAAAACAACGCGGTAATCCTGCCACACGTCCGTCAGCGTGATCTCGCCGACGCGCTCATCATTCAACCAGACGGCGACGCGTTGCGGCGATTCCGCGCGCGCATGCAGTGTCATTGCGAGATCTTTTTGCGAAGCAATGTCCGCCTGCGAATTTGGGGATTGCTTCGTTGCGCCATCCATCGACTCCGCTTCGCTCCGCTCAGCATGCGCTCCTCGCAATGACATGGCGTCAATTACAAAATAAATCTCCGATTCCGCGCCGCGCGTCCACACATAGTTGAATTGGCTCTGCCAATTCGCCTGCGGGTACTCGAATTGCCAGCCGCGCCCCGCGTACATCTGCCCGATGCTTTCGCGCAAGTCAATCAGCACCTTGTCCGACGCGCTCGCCGCGCGTGGAATTTCGTATGCCAGTATTTCGCCTTCGTTGGCAATCACGCGCGCGCCCAAAACGTCGCGCAAGTACGCGTCCAGCGCGCGCGCGTTTTCTGGCGTGAGAAAGGCACGGTGCAGGATCGCGTAGCGCAAATCGAAAAAACGCACGATGTCGTCGCGCGCGCGTTTGTCCTCGGCGATCTCGTCGGGAGTCAGCACGCCTTGCTCTGCGCCTTCGAGGACGCGCAATGACCGCACGACAATCGGAATGCCGCGCGTGCTGAAGTATTCCGCGATGCCTGGTGCGATGCGGTTGGTGTACGCGCGCAAGATGCGCTTGCCGTGAATCGCCTGATACATTTCCGTCATCGAGGCATAGCGCCAGTTGAAAGTCGGAATCTCCAGAACCGTGAAATCACCAGGGAAGCGCGCGATGTCGGTGTAGACGAGCGGGATGGTGATCGGTTGGATTGGATAGGGAAGCGCGGCGAATTCGAGCAGAATCAAGAATGGTACGAGCAATAGCGTGAAGCGTAGAACGTGATGCGTGATGTGTGATGCGTGAGGCGTGACGCGTTTTTGCAAATCGTTGATCGCAATCGCCGCGAGCATCGCCAGCGCGAACATCACGACGATGCCATAGCGCATTGGGATACGGATATGATTGACAATCGGAATCTCGTGGAGCGCGAGGTACGGCAGAGGAATGTTCGTGTCGCGTCCGAAAATGTGGAGCGATGGTCCCAGCGCGAAGAGCGCGAAGAGTAGCGCGGCGAAAAACAAAAAGCGCGCCCGCCTCCACTGCCGCAGAGTCGCGTACGCCGCGAGCGCAAGCACGATGTAGCCGACGAATGCTTGGCGGTCGGGCGAGAGCGCGCCGGTGTCGCTCGCGTTCGTCGCCGCATTCACGCCCACGATTTTGAGCGGCGCGTCCGCGTAAAGCGTACTGCGCGCGTTCGGCACGAAGAACGAAAGCAAATCGTACGAGCGATCCACCGAGTACTTGATCGGAAAGACGCGAATATAATTGCCGCCTTCCGCCGCAAAATCGTTCGCGAGGATCGCCAGCATCGGCGCGACGACGAGGAGCGAGACGAGGGCGACAAGAGCGGCAGGCCCGATTGTCACTCTGAGCGAAGCGAAGAGTCTTGCAAGTAGCGAGCGCGATCCTTCGCTTCGCGCAGGATGACAAGCCAACCAATCGTATATCGCATACAATCCTGTAAACAGCACCAAAAACGCGGCAATCTGAAAATCAATGTATGCGTTCAATCCCAGTAGCACACCCGCGATGATCGCGGCGCGCCGCGATTGATCGCGCAGCGCGCGCATCAGAAACAACGTGTAGAACGGAATGAGTTGCGTGTTGAATAGATTGAAAAACGACAGACCATACCCCAGTCGCAATGGCGCGAACGCGAAGACCACGCCAGCGGTGAAAGCCGCGAGGGGCGATGGGCGAGGGGCAAGTCTACGTTTTTCGCTCACGAATTTGAACAACAAAAAAGTTTGAAACGGCGGCAACGGAGTCGCATCGAATTTTGACCCTTCGGCTTTGCTCAGGGCAGGATTTTGAATTTTGAATTTTGAATTCGCCAGCACTTGCTCCGCAAGCAGGTACGTCCCATACGCCGTCAGCACCGTCGCCGCGAGGTACAAGATGTTGTGCGTCGCGATCAAGCCGAACAAGTCCTGGAGCGGAATCGAAATGAGCGCGATGAGCGACACCGCCCACAACAACTGCGTTGCGCCGCCGAGCGGATAGAAAACGTAATCGGTGTGGAAAGGATTGACGTGCAAATTCACGAGTGCGCTCTTCATCCAACCGAGCGCCCACACAAAACTGCCCGCGTCCCCTTCCACGCCTGGAAGCGCCGTCGTGAAATTCAACAACAGCGGCCATGTCATCGCGAGCGCGAGGAAGGTGTATATGATTAGTACAATGAAATGCTTTCGCATCACAGTAGACAAGGAAACAAGTAAACAGGTAAGCAAGTAGACAGATTCGCGCGACTTTCTACTTGTTTACCTGTATACCTGTCTACTCACACCTGCACGTCCGCCAGCACTATCAGCGCGCGAAACGCGTTGAACAACACCGCGTAGTCCTCGTGCGTAAACTCGATGACGCGCGGCGAGACGAGTTTGACGTTCGGCATCATCAGACAACGTTCCGCCTGCGACGACCGCGCGAGCGCGAGGCGCAGGGTGATCGGCGATTTGAAGGTGAACGGCGCACGTTTCTTTTGGACGGCGCGCGCAGCGGCATCGCGAATCAACGCGTGAACTTTGGTCGGATGCAGATTTTTCGCGGAGGCGCGTCCAGTCGCTTCTTTCACGAAGACCGTTTCCAAATCCGCGCCGAGCAACTCTTTCGCTTGCGCGCACGCGGTCTGATCGCCTGTGATCAAAACAACGGGCACGTTGAAATATCCCGCAAGTGCGGCGTTCAATCCATACTCGCCGACCTCGACGCCGTTCAGGCAAATTCCCTGCACGATCGTGGGTCCATTCCAAGTGTGATCGAGGTTGGCAAACGACGAACCGGCGCGCGCGTGATAACCCGTGAAGAAGACCGCGTCGAAAGTGCGATCAATGCCTGCCATCATCGAGAATTGTTTTGTCGCGCCGCTCAACAGAATCGCTTCGGGATTCAAGTCTTCGATCAAGAGATTTCGCATCCCGCCGTGCGAATCGTTGACGAGAACCTCGGTCGCGCCGCCTTTGAGCGCGCCCTCAACCGCCGCGTTCACTTCCGCCGTCATCAACTTGCGTCCGCGTTGATACTCGGGATGCGCCGAATCCGTTTGATCGGAATGGACGATGCCGCCCACACCTTCCATGTCCGCCGAAATGTAGATTTTCAAAGTAACCTCCGTCTAGTTTGTTGACCGCCGACGGGAGACCGCAGACCGCCGCTGTCATCTTGCGTGAAGGATCTGCGGTCAGCAGTCGGTCGTCTGCGGTCGTCGTGGTAGCCCGACAATCAACGCAATCGGTCCGAGCGCGAGCAACCACATCGCCCATTGCAAACCAAACACGTCGGCGACGCGCCCGACGATCAGTGGCACCAAGACACTCCAAACATTCCCAAGCGAGGTGACCGCGACGATCATACCTGATTGTCTTGGCAGTACCGCGTACGTTCTCCCGCGCAAAATCGGAAACCAACCCGATGTGGCAAAACCGATGACGGCGATTAGCGCATACTTGAGCCACACGATCGGTACGACGATCAGCGCGATGTACGCCGCAAGAACGACGACCGCGCTGACGCGCAGCACGCGCACGCCGGCGATTTTTTCGAGCGCAGGCACGAGCAGCGCGTTGCCGATCAAAAATGCTAGCGTGAACACTGCAACCGCGCCGCTCGCCGCGCCGAGGTCAACGCCGACAACGTCGCGAAAGTACAGTCCCGTCACTTCGAGCAATTTGTCGAGCATCAAATCGGAAAGTTCGGTGATGATGACCCAGCGCAGCAGTTCGCGGTTGTGTAGCGCCGTGAGCAAATTGCAAAACATTGCGCGCGGTGACGTGCGTTTCTCCGCGCCCGTGTGCGTGTCAAATCGCTGACGCAACAACAACGCCGTGTACACACCCGCGACGCCCGCGAGCGACAGATACAATCCGCGCCAACCGTAGCCGAGATAAAAGAGCGCGGTGACGATCAGCGGCGCAATCATCACGCCAATCGAACCCAGAAGCGTCCAGCGCGCCATCGTTTGTTCCGCGCGCGCGGGATCGCGATCGATCAGCGTCGCCTGCGGCAGATTCACATACGCGTCGCTGGCGACGTGCAAAATGGAAAACGCGAACAGAATGAGCCAGAACGTTTGCCCGATGCCAACCAACAACAAACCCATCGCCGTTGCGATAATGCCGCCGATGACCAGCGCGCGGCGGTGGTGCGTGTCGCCCAGCAGACCGATGAGCGGCGAGCCGACGATGCCGACGAGACCGGGGCTCGTCAACAGCAAACCGATTTCGGTATAATTCAGTGCGAGATCCGTTTTCAGGTACGGCAGAATCGCGCCTTGCAAACCGTAAATCAGTTCGTCGAGCAGTTCGACGCCGTATAATGTGGCGATGAACAACCACGCGCTGTACCGAGCATCAAGTTTGGCAAACCAGGTCCTCACTCAGTAGAACATTTCTCCACCTCGTAAATGGTCTTGATTACAAAATCCGCGCTCTCCTTTCCTTCCGCCCCGTGCCGATTGTTGCCGCTGTCGAGCCAGACCGTTTTCATTCCCAGTTCCTTCGCAGGCACGAGATTGCGCGCGGTATCGTCAATGATCAAACATTCGTCCGCGCGCGCGGGCAGCGCGGCAATGACTTTATCGTATGCCGACGGCGTCGGCTTGCTCTCGTATGCAATGAAATGGATGTCGAAAATCTCTACGAAATGTTTTTCGACGCCGAGCGCGCGCAAGACGCGTCGCGCGTAATCGGCGGGCGCGTTCGTGAAAATCGCTTTTGTCTGCGGCAGTTGCGCGAGCATCGCGTCGAGCCGCGCGTCGGGCTGTAAGTACTTTTCGATGCAAATGTCGTGGACGAAATCGAGAAAATCTTGCGGATCAATGTGTCGTTCGATGTACAGCCCGCGCAGCGTTGTGCCGTAACGCGTCCAGTAATCTTGTCGTTGGCGATCGACATCGTCCGCGGGCACACCCAGCCGCGTGGTCATCCACTTGCTCATCCGTTCGCTGACTTCTTCCATTATTCCAGCGGAGGTCGGGTAGAGCGTGTCGTCGAGATCGAATAGAATGTATCGTATCATAAACTCTTGGACGCCGATTGCCGACGACTGACTGCCGCTAG
>Ga0315294_10002941_pt1 | contig 18517 bp, 9 predicted proteins | sample YL17G13_40_MG_FD_203626 | JGI IMG/M metagenome (GOLD analysis project Ga0315294, IMG submission 203626) | Sediment microbial communities from Yellowstone Lake, YNP, Wyoming, USA - YL17G13_40 | ecosystem: Environmental > Aquatic > Freshwater > Lake > Sediment | place: USA: Wyoming | collected...
GACATAGCCTGAAGCATTCTTTCATTCAGACCACTTGAACCAGCCATTTCAAGAGCTTTATTCAGGTTTTCTTTTGCAGCTTTTTCATTATCGGATATGAACTCGTTGATAGATTCAACAGCATAAATGGTGTAATTATTTGGATTTCTTTCTTTGGCAGCATCAAGAGCAATCCGGGCCTTATTCATGTATGTTTTGGATTCTTCACTTTTCTTGTCGATAGATTTCTCTATTCTGGATATTGCACCGTATGAGTAAGCAATCTCAGCATACGCGGTACTAAATTGCGGAACCAGTTCAATAGCCTTTTGGTAAAATTGAAATGATCGGTTTATTTCCTCGATTGTACCTAAATCAGCAGCTTCTTTGCCTTCGTTGAAATACTGTCTGGCAATTTCAACATCAGCTGTCTCTTGTGTGATATTTGTTAAAGAATCAAAAATAGGATCTGTCTGGACCTTATTTATAGCTACTTCCGGATCCCCGCCAGGTTGTATTGCACCCAAATAAAAAGGCGACATTACAGCAAAATATAAAATAAATGTAGGGATCAATGCCTTCAGGCTGGCAACAGAAAGCTTATTTTGAGTAATTGTTCCCCATTTTGGCAAAAATGAATTCAGGAAAAAAACATAAAAAAGGTTGGTAAGGCTTAAAAAAGAATAAATGAAAAAAAGCGTAAAAATTATTTTTATCCATGTTGATCCGAAGTAACTATAAAATAGATTTCTAAAATGAGGCGTAAAGAAATTTGCTATAATAATTATAAAGAATATTATCCCAGCACCTTTGGTAACGCGAATGAAAAAAACAAGAAGAGAGAAAATGACAACATAAGTATAAAATGGGAAATCGGGCAGGGTAATTTGAGGGAAATATCTTAAAATAAGTGAATAGATTAATATAAAAACAGATAATACAGATAATATTATTGCCAGTGATTTAGTAAAAGGCGTAAGCTGAGGAATTTGCAGGGGTTTATCAATATTGGTATTTTGGTAGTTAGAGATTGGTTTCTGTTGACTGCTTGGTTTTGGGGTATATGTATTATTTATGTTATCTGTTTTCCCTAAAGAAGCTAAATATACTTCAGCCAGGCATTTCGGGCAATATTGCAGTAATGAAGGTGGATAGTCTGTAAGGCCAATTTTTGCCAAGAAATCTGCACTTTCAAGAATATTGAAGGTGGTATAACATTTTGCACAAGTATTCATTGGACGTAAAAATGAATATATATTGTTCTATTGATCTATACAAGTGTATTTATACGAAATGATTTAGTTAAATCATATAAAAGTATTCAATAAAACAAAAAGTCACAAAAAAAAATATCAAAAAGCAATTAAAAATCAACCAGGAAATTCATATTTTGTCAGTAAGCCATCCTTAAGCATATAAATTCTGCTGCAGATACTCCTGATAATATCTAATTCATGTGATATTAATAAAATTGTACACCCTTCTTTATTAATTGTCTTGAACATTTCGATTATTTCGCAAGTCGTTATTACATCCTGTTCAGCCAGAGGTTCATCAGCGATAATAATTTCGGGATCAAGTAGAAAAACCCTTAAAATGGCAAGTCTTTGTTTTTCACCACCGCTTAATTCATGTGGATATTTTGTAAGTATTTGAAGAACTTCATTTTCCTTTTTACATATATTAAACTGAATTAATTTATCAACCATTATACTGTTGATTTTATCTTTATCAGTTATTCCTGTAAGTTTTAAAGTTTCAAATAGAATTTCATATATCATCATTCGCTGATTAAAAACAGAACCTGAATTTTGAAATATGACCTGAAGATATCTTCTTACTAGTTTCATTTGTTTATTATCAGGCTGCAAACCATCAGGTTGGATTTTGATTAAATCAATTTCTCCTTCAGTTTTTGAAGTCCTCAACAATACTTTTCCACTGGTGTTATCCCAAAGCCTGAGAATTGATTTTATTAATGTGGTTTTACCGCTTCCGCTTTCACCGATAATTCCAACTATCTCACCTTTAAATAATTTCAGGTCAATCCCTTTTAATACTTCTTTGTCTGGTTTAAAGAAACCCTGTTTATATTTCTGAACCAGGTTCTCAACTTCCAGTATGGGTTCGCTTGTTTCAGGTGTGACAGTGTTTCCCGATGCTGCAATATTTAATGGTTGCAGGATTTCATGAATACTCCTGGTTGTCTTCATAATATCCAGCATAATACATTCATCAACTATTGAAATCCTTTTTGATGCATCATAGTCCATAACATAGATCGGATCAGAAGGACAGAGAAGTCTTTTAATGGTATCCAGATCATGTGTAATAAGCAGTAAGGATTTGATTTTTAACTGTTCCCGCAAATCATTAAATAAACTGATAATACTCAATTTCGTCTGCACATCCAATGATGAAGTTGGCTCATCTGCGATTATTAAATCGGCTCCTCCCAGTGACATACTTATTAAAACCCTTTGCTTTTGGCCTTGTGATAATTGAAACGGGTATTTATCTTTTTCAGCTACAGATAATCCTACATCTAAAAGCCTCTTCTCGACCTCTGTTATATTTAACAGCGGATTTTGAGGGTCAATCATTTCTCCTATTTGCCATCCTATTTTCAGTGATGGATTAAGATGGGTGTCAGGTCCCTGAAATATTGTAAAAATTCCTTTACCTCGCAGATTTTTAATATTCGGAATATTATAAATGCCATTATGAAGTATTTCAATTTTCTGTCCTAATGGAAAGGCATGGGGATGCTGAATTGTGAATACATCATCTTTTAAGTAAAAATCAATATTTCCTTCAAATCGCCAGGAATCATCGTTAAGCAAACCTAAAACTGTCTTGATTGTAATGCTCTTACCTACCCCTGATTTTCCAACGAGAGCAGTGAAGGAACCTCTTTTAATGTTGAGATTGATATCATTTAAAAGTAATTTCCTATTGTTATTGGAAATATTACTAACATTCAGTCCTATTATTTCCAAAATATTCCTATTCTGCCCCTCAGTAAGAGCTTTTACGATTTCAGGGATATATTTTTTATTTTGCAATCAGACTATGAATTAAAGAATGATAGGGTATTTTTTCAATGCTATCAAAATCAATTTCCGATTCCTCATTAATTCTTCTAAGGCAATCACCATAAATATAAAACCCGGTAACTGTCGTAATAATGAAAAAAACAGGGAAGAAATAATACCACCAATGCTGAAAGTTCAGCTCTTTTATGAAAAGAATTGCCCTGACGGTCTCGGTTGATAAAAGCATCTGCGCCCAACCACTATATACTTTTGCACCTAAAACCGGGAAAATAGAAACAAGGAAATCCATGCTGATTTCAAGCAGGATTATAGAAGCCCAAATCTGTGAAACAAATAATATTATCTCCTGCAGGCAATTCTTCCTGATAATATGATACCAAAGAATTTTGTTTTGGCTTATTCCTAAAGCTTTTGTTGCATCAATAAAATTCTCGGAACTAAAAGTTTTTATCCTTTCACTTATAATCCTGATTAATCGTGGCAGGAAACTTAATCCCATTAAAATCGCAATAGTTGCAATTAAGGTTACATTGAAAAAAAACCTGATCAGGATTCCTGATTCTCTTATATATGCCTCCCACCAGCCAAAAATTGATAATATCACAAGTAACAAAAAGAAAACAGGGATGCTTTCAAAAATTTCGGCAAATCCCATAATATAGAACTCTGTTTTTCGGTGATATGTTTGTTTTCCCATCCATAAACCTGATATTATCACAAACAATACTGTAATAAATGTAAGTAAATAGATTTGCCCTGTACCTTTAAAAATAAGCTGAGCGATTCCTTCTCCGTTACCGTTTGTCCCAAATAAGCCTTCTCCGTTTCCCTGAAATACGGAGAAGACGACAGGGGGTTTTGCCAAACCACGATTAGCACTGATCTGATTATTATCTGATCGCAATAAAAATAGTGGACTGAATAATGTACTTAGCATAAATGGAAGCAGTAGCAAAACAGCAATTAAAGTTCTGGTTTCTTTTTGTTTTGCTGATGACCGGATTAAATAAAAGGGTAATAAGATTATTGAGAAATATTGCGTTACGGAAAAATCTTTAAGCTTGCTTTTCTTTATAAATAAGGAGAGTAATTTGATAAGACCGGCAACCAATGCTATGATAGCTAATATGGGCCAAATAATAAATAATGAATATGAAACCAGTTTTACATCTTTTAATCCTTCGATAGAATTGATAGTCTCTTGTCCAGGCTTATGTTTTACTCTTTCTTCAATTTGAGAAATGATCTCCTGTGTCATTGGAAATATCGATATTGGGGATTTAATAACAGGTAAACAAATTTTGAAATGACTGATCCGATACGAACAAGCAAAACAGCGAGTAATATTACCAATAATATTCTGTTCATATCTTTATCAATGAACCCGTCAAGCAACATAAAGCTTAATCCGTGAATTCCAAATACTTGTTCTATAATAATACTGCTGCTTATAATAATTGGCAATAATGAACCAATCCTTGAAAAAATTTGGATAATTGCATTTCGGAAGGCATGAAATCCAATAGTCCCAATATATGGCAAAGCTAATTCTTTCAGACCTTTAGCTTTAGCTGTTTCAATATATTCTTTTTGCATCTCACTTTTAATCGCGGTATTTATCAACTTCGAAAATTCATATATTATTCCACTGCTTAATGTTAAAGTAAGAATAGCCATCATATAATTCGGAATAATGGCTAAATGAAAATTAAACAAACCTATTAATATATATCCCAGAAAAAATGCAGGAAGTGTTGAGATTAAGTATATCAGAACAACCAATGGTCTGAATTTACCAGATTCTTTTATTCCAATAATAAAGGATAATATAATCAATAATATTAACGAAACGAATGAAATAGTAAACGTGATAACTAATTTTTGTTTCCCTTCTTCCATAACCGGTTGTCCCGATTTTGAAACACCAAGATCTCCCTGACTAATATTTTTTAACCAGACTATGTATGATCCAGGGAACTTTTGAATTTCCTCCGCCCTTTTCTCGTAAGAAGCATCTTCCCTGATAAGAACAGTTATTCTGTTCTCCCGTGGAGTAATCGATAATAAGAAGGAACAAAGAAATGTGGTCAGAAATAGAATAAGAATGGATTTTAAAGTGATTTCAAAGAGAATGAAACTAAGAATATTTTTCAGTTTCTCTTTATTCATTTTTTAATTTGTATTGTATTTCCAGTTCTCAACAGTTGAGAAACCAACTTCAGGATGAATATCTAATCCCCTGATTTCTTTTGAATAGTAACACCGACGCGGCACCGTAAAAACAAAACACCCGGGGGTTAGTTCTTCAACCCTCGAATGAATTTCAATTGCACTGTTCAGCAGTTTATCCCACGCTATAGTACTTCCAAATTTTTCCAGCATGACATTTAAACTATTATCGTTAATTCCCCAGATATTCAGTTCTCCTCCGGCTTTGAACAACCCGCGAATATCAAAGAAATGATCAAAACCTGTAAACTGGATCAACACGGCATCAAAATCACGATCCCTGATTTTCTGGTAATAAACCGGTGAGGTAACATCATCTATCTGAACTTTGATGCCTTCATTTCCCATTTGCCGAGAATAGGAAGCAAGAAAGTTTTTTATTCTGTTTTCGCCGTCAATAGCCGAAGACACCAACAAATTAAAAGAATTTGAATTATTGTCAGATACTTGCAGTAATCTTCTGGCTGATCGGGGATCATACGGTGTAGATTCTGAAAATAACTTTTCTGAACTTTTAGGATATCTTGAATTCGAAGGGAAAATGCTGTGATTTACATATTCATTGGTTTCAAGAGTTATATCTTCAAAAAACGCCTTTGCCAATGTATCTTTTCTTGTCAGGGAATTGATGGCTTTTCTAAAATTAATTTCATTAAAAGGGGATTTCAATGTATTATATGCAATAACATAAAAACTGTACGGAATGTACGATTTGTAATCCAGCCTATCCCGATTGAGAGTCTCAAAAGATTCAGGATTGACATTAAAAATGATTCCATATTTTGTTGTATTGAGGGATTTGACTGCCATATTTCTGTCTTTCTCAATCATGTATTTAATTACAGGAATCTGAGGCACACCTGAGCTATACTCTTCATTTACTTTCAGGCTGATATACTCCGATTGTCTGTCATCAATAACATACGGTCCGGTTCCGACCGGTTTCCATTTGAAATCATTTACATATTTTGAATTCTCGCTTAAATCATAAGGCAATTCAACATATGTTCCATTCTCAAGAATTTCATGAGGCAATATCTTGACCGGGGCAAACAATTCCATAAAGGCTTCTTTGCTTCTCTCAACTTTAAGCTTGATTTTGAATTTATAATTTTCATCATCAAGTATTGATATATCTTCGATAAAACTGTCCAGCCATCCTTTAAGAGGAGAATTACTTTGCTGAATAGTTTTCCATGTATAAAGAACATCTTTTGAAGTAATTTCCTTTCCATGATGCCATTTAATTCCTTTTTTAAGATATATTGACAACAGGAACCTGTTATCAGGACTTTCTTCTACGTAACCGCCTTCTGATACAAGAGCCCATTGGTATTGTTCTCTCCCTCCGGTACTTACAGTTGTTTTATTGACAAGCCCGTCAAAAATAAGTTCAGTAAGATATTTCCCTTCTTCATTCATATTAAGAATTGGAATCAGATTGTCGGGCCTTTCATACGAAATATAAACCAATTCATCTTTTTTGACACAATCTGTAAAACAGACACATAAGAAAATAGTAGGGAGGATAAATACGATCTTTTTAAATGAGATCATCTTGGAAATAATTTGAAAATAAATGTATAATTATCCGGTGAATTTTCTTTTCTTTTAATAGTTACTGCAAAACTTGAATTTGGCGCGACTTTTTCCCTGAAGTAACGCTTATATCGGCTCTTATCGGTAAATGTAGTAATTTCAGTATAACTAAACTCATTTGAGACAAGTTCATAGCCAGGGGTGACAAGAATTTCAAAATCTCCAAGTTTTTGCACATCGAAAGAAAAAGCCATTTCTGAATTTCTTTCCATTGTTCCTTCCTGTTGTCTCATGGTCCCTTTAACTTCATCATGAGTGAAACTGCCTAAATAATTAGCATTTTTGACAGGAGTAACTGGAGGGCGAGGGTCACTTATAACTACTGGAGGTTCACTTTTACCTTTTGAAGTCGTCCCATCAGCAGATGTCATAATATTATTATTATTTTGTGACGATTTATTATTAATAATTGGGGCTATTTCATTACCCTCTCCTTTAAGTGTAACAGAAGTTATTGTGTTTTTCATATCATTTGAATAAACATTTAAGACTCCTGAAAAATTACCTGATTTTACAGGTTTAAATTCAATATTTAAGCTAGCTGCCTCATTTGGAGCAATTTTTAATTGGGCTTGATTCATTTTATCGACAACAAATCCATCACCAATTATTTTTAGATCGCTAATTAATAAAATGGCATTTCCTGTATTTGTTATGAGCAATGGTTTCTTTAGTCCAGAATCTATATTTACTTTTTGAAAATCCAGAGATGTTGTGTAAACTTTGATTTCAGGCAATTTGGGTTCGATTCCTTTCCCCTGAAATTGAATATTAAACACCTTATTAGCTGGATCATTGGAATTAATACTCATAATGCCGGAATATATTCCTGATTCGTTTGGGGTAAATTTAATATTCAATACATATTTTTGATTTGGATAAATAACAATTGCATTTTTTTGTCCTGGCAGATAAAACCGTTCACCTGAAATGTCTATATTATTTATCTTGAGCTCAGCTTTCCCTTTATTTTCTATTGTAATATCTTTGCCAGCCGATTCTCCTAATTCAGTATCTGCAAAATTATAAGAACTTGATTCAACCATCAACTTTGGCGTGCTACAGCCCATAATGAAAGAAAATATCATAATAATAAGCAGCATTTGAATTGTCCCTTTTTCAATGAAATTGGGCAATTTACATGACGGACCTTGTTGTTGCATTGAAAGCATAATGATAGTTTTACAATAAAACAAAATGAATATTTTCCCGGGCTGATACTATTCTGTATAATCTTTAACAAATCTTACACCCCAGGATTCATTATAATGATTCGGAAAATTAAATAATCGCTTTGATAATGTACAATAATTCTTATCAACTTTAAAAGAGCCTCCTCTTAAAACTTTAGCCGTACCATCGGCGGGGCCCGAAGAATCTATTGGCCCGGATCCTTCAAAGTAATTCTCATCATACCAGTCGTTGCACCATTCCCATACATTCCCGCACATATCAAAAATACCAAGCTCATTTGGTTTCTTCCAGCCAACAGGATTGGTGGTTTTATTTGAATTACCTAAATACCATGCAACCTGATCAATATTATTACCGCCTGCAAAATTAAATTTCTTGGTCCGGATTCCTCCGCGAGCAGCAAATTCCCATTCAGCTTCAGTTGGCAGCCTTTTTCCTACACATTTTGAATAATAGAAAGCCTCCAGCCAACTAATTTTAACCATAGGATGATCATCTTTCCATCCCCAGGGCGGTGGTTCAGGCATGAGCATGTTAAAATCTCCGCAGAAATCACGATATTCTTTTACTAAAAGCGGATATTTGTCAATGAAAAAACTTTTTACTTCAACTTCATGATCCAGATAATCTCCGTTTGAATTTTTAATTCCCATTTTAAATTTCCCCCCATGAACATAAACCATATTGGCAGGAGTTATTTCATGAAAATTTTTTTCTTCTTCAACTTCTTTATCACGAACTTTAAGATAAAGATATTGGAATTGAGCTTCCAATTTATCTAAGTCTTCTTTTGCAGCTTTAACTATATTCTGGTTGTTGGAATTCAGGGCAGTATTCAGCTCTTTCAAAATCTTGTCATAAGTCTCTTTAATTTCATTCGAAGTAGCTCCCTGGTTAAGGTTTAAGAAGGCATACGCCTCATTAATGTTTTTATCTTCCTTTTCTTTAACAGTTAAGTAAATTTCCTTATATGCATTCTCCAAATTTTCTAGTTCATTTTCATATGTCAGCCTCATGCTGGCAGTGGCATTATTAATTCCTTCTTTATACTCCTTTTTAAGCTTTGAGTATTGCTTTTCGATCTCATCAGATGTGGCATTATTATTTATCTTCAGTACATTATACGGTAAAGAGGCTTCCTCTTCCTGCTTTTTAAGCTTTTGTAATTCTTCTTCTTTATTCAATAACACTCTTTTTTCATTTTCTTTATAATCATTAATTATTGTTATTAATTCCTTATCTCTGCTTTCTGTTTTGTTTATATGTTCAACTAGTTCTTCTGATTTTTTCCTTAAACTGTCTACCTGTGCTTCAAGTGCTTTTATTTGTTTTTCTTTTTCTTTTTTACTTTCAGTATTTTTCTTTTCCAGTATGCCATACTTTTGCTTTAACTCTTCATAATCAGATGTTAATTTATCAAATAGATCAGGATCACCAGTTTTCTCTCTTTCAATAGCATTAATAAGTTCATCAAAATTGGTATCAATATGATCCTCTGCCTTCAGCAAATTCATAAATCCCATCGTGTCGCTAAAATCAGCAATCAAACTGTGGATTTTTTTATAAATATTTAGCTCTCTCGCTATTGGTATAGATGCACCTCTGTCTGTTATTTTTTCAATCGCTTTCTGTAAATCATTTATCTGCTCCTGCCAGTAAATAATGTAATCAGCCCTGCCAGTAGCATCGTATATTTTCGTATCTTCAATTACTATCGGGAAAATCCGTTTGCGGAAATCCGGATATTCCAGCATCATAGCGACTTCCATCATACACCATTTAGACTTAAGATATTTATCGCTTAGAATAATAATTATATATTTGGCTTTTCCTAAGTTCCGTATAAAGCCTTCAATACTGCCCCTGAACATTATTTTTTCAATATCTATAAATATATTATATCCTTTAGTTTTTAATGCATCCACAATTTTGTCAACAACCAGTTGCCTTTTTTTCCCATCTTCAGTTGTCTTATCGCCTCTGGCATACGAAATAAAAACATCAGTTTTTGTATCCATAATTATTGGTTATTTTGCTTAATATCTTGCATCTGGATTTTTTCTTTATCCAAAATCTAAATTTAAAAAATTTGTGAACATTCTCACAATGGAAATCAATATAATTGAATAGTAAAAACAGCAAGTTACGAATCACAATAACTAATGTCAAGTAAATTGCTGATTAGATGTACGATAACAATAACGGATCATAAATCAGCCTGCCAGGAAGTTCATCAATTTAGGTAATTCCAGCCTGTTCCTCTTAACCTTTTTAATTCGTTGTTTCTCTGTCTGCATGGGAAATTAATTAAAAATTCCCGCTGATCTCGCTGACTTAGGCAGATTTTTCTGATTATTGAAGTATATTAGCAGAGGAGAAAAACCTCCGGCATAACTTATCAGTTATGAGAATTCAAATGCCAGCGCTTTTGATCCTTATGATCTTAATTACACAACCATTATTTCCCCTCTTGTTGCGCTATACCCCATTTGGCGGGCGCAACCGGATTACTTAACCCTTTATGAAAAGGCCGTAAAGTCAACAGTATGGATAAAGAAGCAATAAGAAAAAGATTGAAAATGATAATAATTATTATCAGAAAACCTGGCATTCTGCTGGTTATAATTATGACTGGTTTCCTGACGTTTTCCAGATGCTCCAGGAGCACCTCATCAGGAGACTACCCAATCCAACCTGTCCCCTTCACATCAGTTAAGCTTGCAGATAACTTCTGGGCGCCTCGGATTAATAAAAATGCAACGGTCACCATTCCGATTGCATTTTCATATTGCGAATCGTCTGGCCGAGTAAAAAACTTTGAGATTGCAGGCGGACTTGACACCGGCACTTTTAAGACCATTTATCCTTTTGATGATTCAGACGTTTTCAAAATAATCGAAGGTGCATCTTATTCCCTTCAGACATATCCCGATCCTAAGCTTGACGCATATCTTGATACAATCATATGGAAAATTGGTCTTGCCCAGGAAGATGACGGCTATCTCTATACCAACAGGACAATCGCTGAAATGCATGGGGGGAAGGGTTTGCATGAATGGGCAGGCAAAAACAGGTGGGAGCTCGATTCCATTCTCAGTCATGAACTATATAACCTGGGTCATCTTTATGAAGCTGCAGTCGCCCATTACCAGGCTACGGGTAAGCGCTCACTTCTTGACATTGCCATTAAATCTGCTGATCTGGTAAATAAGGATTTTGGCACGGATAAGGTGAAGGTATATCCCGGCCACCAGGTAATAGAAATGGGACTGGTTAAACTTTACAGGGCGACAGGTGAGAAAAAATATCTGGATCTTGCGAAGTTTTTCCTTGATATCAGGGGACCTAAAGGAGATGGATACAACCAGGCAAACAAGAAAGTTGTTGACCAGACTGAAGCGGTCGGACATGCAGTGAGGGCAACTTATATGTATTCAGGGATGGCCGATATCGCCGCCATTGAACATAACGATGCATTCCTGAATGCGATCACAAAGATCTGGGAAGATATTGTATATGGTAAGATATATTTAACCGGAGGAATCGGAGCAACCGGAGGGAATGAAGGATTTGCAGATCCGTTTGTATTGCCTAATATGTCAGCTTATTGTGAGACATGTGCATCTATCGGCGATATTTTTTTCAATCACCGGCTTTTCCTTTTGCATGGAGACGGGAAGTACATTGACATTCTTGAGAAGACCCTTTATAATTCGATGCTTTCGGGAGTCTCGCTTTCTGCCGACAGGTTCTTTTATCCTAACCCGCTTGAATCGAATGGACAGCACGAACGTCAGGCCTGGTTCGGCTGTGCCTGCTGTCCATCGAATGTTGCAAGATTTGTTCCTGCAATTCCGGGGTATATTTATGGGGTAACAAAGGATGAACTGTATGTGAACCTATATATATCAAATGATGCGGATATTTTACTTGGGAACAGGAAAATCAAAGTATCCCAGAATGCTGATTTCCCGTGGAATGGCAAGGTTGAAATGACAGTTGACCCGGAATCACAAGGCAGGTTCAAACTGAAGCTTCGTATTCCGGGATGGGCTCATAATGAATCACTTCCCGGAGGTCTTTATAAATTCACAGATCAGAATAATGAATCATTCAAACTCTCGGTAAATGGAGAAACACTGACTCCCGAAATCGAAAATGGTTATGCTGTTATTTACAGAAAATGGAGCAAGGGGGATAAGATCCAGCTTGATCTGTCAATGCCCGTAAGGTCAGTAATCGCTGATGAGAGGATTAAAGATGACATTGGCAAAATGGCTGTTCAGAGGGGTCCGGTTATCTATTGCGCCGAATGGCCCGATAATAATGACGGGAAAGTACTTAATCTGGTAATTGACAAAGAATCACCTTTTTCGACTGAATTTGCTCCTGATATGCTCGGGGGTACCCAGATCATCAAAACTTCGGGCTACCAGACAAAGAAAACTTTGGAAGGAAGAATTGAAACTTCGGAAAAGGAGAATGTCACCTTAATTCCTTATGCTTTATGGAATAATCGTGGTCCTGGTCAGATGATGGTTTGGCTTCCGGTAACAACTGAAAGCGCAAAACCACTGCCTGCACCTACAATAGCTTATAGGAGCAAAGTGACAGGAAATAAGATGACAAGAGCTATCTCTGCTGTCAATGATCAGATTGAGCCATCGAATTCAAATGATCATTCGGTGACTTACTATCACTGGTGGCCCGATAAAGATCAGTGGGTATATGTCCAGTATGATTTTGAAAAGCCTGAGACAATATCAAAGACAAAAGTTTACTGGTTTGATGATGGTCCGGATGGAGGCTACAGGATTCCTGATGAATGGGAAATACAATATAATGCCGGAAATGTCTGGAAATCCGTGAACACAAAATCGACATACACGATAACAAAAGACGGATGGGATTCGGTTGAATTTGAACCGGTTAAAACATCAGCAGTAAAATTAAGAGTCAAATTAAACAAGGAATCCTCCAGCGGAATATATGAATGGATTGTTGAATAAATGCGATAACCACGGCTTTAAAGCCGTGGTTTGAGGATGTTGGCGATACTGGATTTCATTGCATTAACCACGGCTTTTAAGCCGTGGTTAGAGGACATTAATCACATATGGACTTTAGTCCAAAATACTTCAGGAATGAAAAAACCTTTGCCCTTTATGCTGATCATTTTCATGGTTGCTTTCGCCTCATGCAAAAATTACAACCCGGTTTCGACTATCTCATATTATATTGATAATGAAACAGGATTTGATAAAAATCCCGGAACAATTAAAAAGCCTTTAAGAACGATTTCCGAATTGAACAATCGACTGCAAACCAAACCCGCAAGCATATTTTTTGCCGGAGGTCAGGTTTATGAAGGGACTTTGATCTTAAATAATATTCAGGGTATTACTGATTCAATTCTTATTGTTATTGGCTCTTACGGTGAAGGAAGAGCAGTGATCAATGGTGGCAGCAAAGAATCTATACGTATAGAAAACTGTAAAAATATAAGTATAAACAATCTCAATCTTAAGGGTAGTGGACGCAAAGAAGGAAACACAACAAATGGACTTCAGCTACTGAACAGCACCAATTGTGTTGTCGGGAATATTCATGCTGAAGGATTCCAGAAATCGGGAGTGGATCTTTACAATTGCAGGGATGTGGAGGTCTCAAACGTGACTGCGTATGGGAATGGTTTCTGTGGGATCAATGTAATGGGATCAAAACAGGATCTCTCAGGAAACATTCTGATCCGCGACTGTAAAGCTGAAAATAATCCGGGCGATCCCACCATTCTGGATAATCACAGCGGAAACGGAATACTTGTGGGTGTATCAGACAGTGTAACGATTGATCATTGCACTGCAACCAACAACGGTTGGGATATGCCTCGCCAGGGAAACGGTCCTGTAGGCATATGGACATGGATGAGCGATCATATAACAATTCAGTATTGTATTAGTTACAGGAACAAGACATCAAAAGGAGGAAAAGACGGCGGCGGATTTGACCTTGACGGAGGGGTTACGAATTCCCTGATCCAGTATTGCCTGTCGTATGAAAACGAAGGTGCAGGATTTGGATTATTTCAATATCCTGGTGCTTCTGACTGGTCAAATAACACAATACGTTATTGCGTGAGTATGAACGACGCAAATACGACAGAAGGTTCAGGCAGCTTCTTTATTTGGAACGGATCGAATGAAAGCAGGCAATTAGCCAATTGTTATATTTATAACAATGTTGCTTACAGCTCATCAGCACCAGTGATCAGCTTCGAGAATACATCTGACCATGAAAACTTCGTCTTCAGCAACAATATATTTCTGAGCACAGGTCAGATGATAAGCGGAAAAGCCACAGGCAGTAAATTTCTTGGGAATGCGTGGTGGAGCGAAGGAGGGGCATCTAAATTTATGCAGTATGATTCTCTGATCGAATGGGCGAAGGCGACAGGAGAGGAGACCCTGAACGGTAAAATAATTGGGATGCAGACCGATCCACTTCTTAATGGACCATATATTACAAACATTACGGACCCATATCAGCTGGGAAAACTGACAGGTTATATGCTGAAACCTGATTCACCAATAAAGAATAGAGGTGTTGCGATTAATCCTGTTTATGGATTTGATCCTGCATCCGTTGATTTTTTTGGGAATCCAGTTCCTCAGGGTTCTGCTCCGGAACCTGGTATTCATGAGTTAAATTAATAAATGAACCACGAAGTTTTGACCTGGAGATCTGCGTTGTTCTGCGTGATCTGCGGGAAATTTTTTTGTCTCCCGCAGATTTCGCAGATTTTCGCAGATTATTTTGGTTAAAAAAGTAACTTAGTGTGCTTTAAATCCTATATCATAACAGAAAGTATATGAAATCACGAATTTCGGCAATTATCATTCTTTTTGCGATCTGTTCATGCCTGTGTGGGCAGATAATAAATACCCTAACCTCTGCTAATAACCTTGCCTTTGTTGCAACATCTTCAGGTTCAGCTCGATATGTGACAACATCCAACTTTGTGAATGATGGGTTGACTCTTGCAAATACAAGCGGGATGAGGAGTGGCGGCAACAGGCCACCAATGCGTCCTTCAACCCAATGGATTCAGTACGAATGGATCCGGCCAGTAACTACAGGCAGGATTGCCCTTTACTTGTGGGATTATAACAATACTGTCAGACTTCCTTATGCCTACAGAATAAAATACTGGGACGGGAATGATTTTGTACTTGTTAAAAATGCTTCCGGTTTTGGTTTGGAGAACAATAAATATAACATTACAACATTTGATCCTGTTCAAACGACAAGGCTTAGACTGGAACTGGATTCTGTTGACAGGTTTACCGTTACTATACTTGAATGGATGGTATTCCAGACCGAAAATACCGCTAATCATCCACCGATAGCAACTGCAGGAGCTGACCGTTCAGTTGTGATCGGCGGGAGAACATATTTATCAGGTAAGACAAAATCAGTTACTCCTGTAACAAATATTACATGGGAAAAGAAATCCGGACCGGGCAATGTAGTTTTTGACAAACCGGGGGAACTGGCAACGACTGCTGCTTTCTCTAAAACAGGCGAATATATTCTCAGCATGACCGCAGAAGAAGGAGACCTGTCATCAACATCGGAACTTACAGTTAAGGTGACTTCACCTCCTCCTAAGGAACGACTTGATGTTGTTTATACCAAAAGATTTAAAATTGACAGCCCGCTATGGAATGCAAGGGCTAAAGCAATGATAGTGAACTGGATACCATGGTGTATTGACCAGATTAATAGGACAGACCTTAAACTCGGGGAAGGAGGGCTAGATAATTTTATTGAGGCGGGTAAGGCTTTACGGGGAGAACCACATGGAAAACACAAAGGATATGTGTTCTCAAATGCATGGGTTCACCAGACTGTTGAGTCCATGAGCATATCCCTGATGATCGATCCGCAGGGAGACAGGGAAATAATTGCAGCCCAGGAAAAGATGAAGGCAACTCTTGAAAAATGGATCCCTGTCATACTTGCCGCCCAGGAGCCCGATGGTTACCTTCAGACGGCCTATACGCTGCGGGATACTGCCCGCTGGAAATCGAGATGGGCTGTTGAAACCAGGGGAAATCATGAAGGGTATGTTGCAGGATATTTTCTTGAATCAGCAATTAATCACTATACTCTTACCGAAGGGAAGGACAAACGGCTGTACGATGCAGCTAAAAAGCTTGCCGATTGCTGGGTTGCAAATATCGGACCGGGTAAGAAAGAGTGGTACGACGGACATCAGGAGATGGAACAGGCACTGGTCCGCTTCGGCCGTTTTGTTAATGATATGGAAGGGAACGGAAGGGGTGAAAACTATATTAAACTGTCAAAATTCCTGCTCGATTGCCGGCGTAACGGAAGTGAATATGATCAGAGTCATGTACCTGTGCAACAGCAATATGAAGCTGTCGGACATGCGGTCCGGGCTGTATACAGCTATTCCGGGATGGCAGATATCGCTGCAGAAACCGGCGATGTTGATTACCAGAGTGCTGTTATGTCATTGTGGGATAACATTGTAAATAAAAAATATTACCTGACAGGAGGGATCGGCAGCGGAGAAACATCTGAAGGATTCGGACCCAATTACTCGCTGAGCAATAATGCATATTGCGAATCGTGTTCCAGCTGCGGGTTGATCTTCTTTCAGTATAAAATGAACCTGGCGTATCATGATGCTAAATATGCTGACCTTTATGAAGAGACGATGTACAATGCCTTGCTGGGATCACTCGAACAGGAAGGGAAGAACTTCTATTACGACAATCCCCTTAATTCGGGCCAGTCAAGATATTCATGGCATGTATGTCCGTGCTGTGTTGGAAATATTCCCAGGACACTTCTCATGATCCCTACATGGACTTATGTCAAGGGGAAAGATGGTCTGTATGTCAATATGTATATTGGAAGTACTATTAAAGTTGAAAAAGTTGCAGGTACTTATATCGAAATGATCCAGAAAACAGACTATCCCTGGAGCGGTAAAGTTTCATTAATAGTAAATCCGGGTAAAGCAACAAAATTTACGGTTTATTTAAGAGTTCCTGACCGTTCCACCAGCGGTTTATATACGGCAGTTCCTTCTGTAAAAGGATTGAAATCACTGTCGGTTAATGGCAAGCAGGTTCCACAGAAGATCTTCAATGGCTATGCTGAAATTTATCGTGCATGGAAAACCGGAGATAAGATTGATCTTGAAATACCAATGGAGATTCAAACAATAACTGCAAATGAAAATATTGTTGCTGACAGGGGAAGAGTAGCATTGCGTTACGGACCGCTTGTATTTAATGTTGAGAAAGCCGATCAGCCGGATATTGATAAGTATATCGGCACCGGTCCTCTTTCGCTTGAATGGAAAGGCGATCTTCTCGGAGGAGTGATGACAATAAAAGGAAACTGGGAAGATGGAACTCCATTGATTGCAATTCCAAATTTCGCAAGGAATAACCGAAATACTGTAAAATCAACCGATAAACCCGGACGGGCAAATCCCGCAGATGGGTCAAATGTGTGGATAAGGAAAAATATGTAATTACATTGTAATTACAGCTGCGCATAAGATTTTAGTTAATTACCATATTACCTGGCATGAAACAGAGCAAGATTAGAAAATGGAATGATCCCGGTAGATATGAGATGGAGAAGGAGTGAGGGATCTCTTATTATTGGTCGCATTCTATCGATAAAAAATGTAGATTTGCCACTGATGTCAGCTACTGATATTTATGGACACTAAAAAGGTTGTTAAATATGCAGAATATCTGTTTTCCGGAATTTTTTTTGCCGGAATATTTGCCTTTTTTTCATTCTTCTATAACAGCCATCTCCATTTTGAAGAGCAGTTTCAGCTGTTCCTTCTGACGGGTGACTCCTTTACTGCAAAAATGGGATACCCGGGGGGCTTTTCAGGATGGACCGGTGGTTTTCTTACCCAGTTTTATTATCTGTCTATGGCAGGGCCATTGATCATTGCCGGATTGCTCTTTGCCCTTCAGCAGATTATGAGATGGATATTATCCAAGGTTAATTCAAGTCCCGTATTATTCCCGGTTAGTTTTATACCATCCATGCTGGCGGGAATGATCCTGTGCAATGAGTTTTATCCATTGTCGGCCATTACAGGGTTCCTCCTGGCGATGCTGGCGGGACTTGTCTATATAAGAATCAATAGTGACAGAACCAGGTTTTTATCAGGGCTTATCCTGATTCCGCTGACTTACTGGCTGGCAGGCGGATCCTTTATAAGTCTTCTTCTGCTGATACTGATGTATGAATTGCTCCTGTACTTAAGGTCCCGGAAAAAAACCGATTCAGTCAATGCTGCGGTTCGATCCTACAATCTCAGGGGATGGTATTTAATTACATATATCCTGATCGCTGCAGGAATCCCTCTTCTGGTGAGGCAATTTCTTATTCTTCAG
>Ga0315294_10002942_pt1 | contig 18516 bp, 17 predicted proteins | sample YL17G13_40_MG_FD_203626 | JGI IMG/M metagenome (GOLD analysis project Ga0315294, IMG submission 203626) | Sediment microbial communities from Yellowstone Lake, YNP, Wyoming, USA - YL17G13_40 | ecosystem: Environmental > Aquatic > Freshwater > Lake > Sediment | place: USA: Wyoming | collected...
TGGCTTCCGGAAAGAGGGGGAGATTTCACCTTCCTCACCGAACAGTACGTCCGCACCCGGTACAGCCCGGCGATTCCGGGGGAAAGCGATTTGGGAGAGTCGCGGCAGAGCTGGCGCCGGATCCGGCAAACCCGGTTCAAGAAGGGCATGAAAAAAGCATGAAACCCACGGGGGCGAATCGACAATGGAAAAATTGCAGCCCTTTAGCTCTTTGAAAAAAGAGAGCTGTTTCGCCTTCGGAAAAGATTTTCCAGAAATCCCCCCTGCCCCCCTTTTATAAAGGGGGGTTGGGGGGGATTTCAGAGGCAAGTTATCGAACCAAGATTTCTTGGCAAACTTTCAGGATTTTGAGAGCTGGTAGCATAGGAGATAAAAATGAATCAATCATTCACCCCCGCGGATGCGGAGGTAGGCCAAATCAAGGAAGCTGCGGAAAGGCTTCTCCAGAACGTCAACCGGGTCATCGTGGGGAAGAAGGAAACCATCCAGCTGGTTTTCATCGCCCTTCTCTGCGAGGGCCATGTGCTGATCGAGGATGTTCCCGGGGTGGGAAAGACCCTGCTGGCCAAGGCCATGGCCAGGTCCGCGGGCTGCCGTTTCAAAAGGATCCAGTGCACCCCCGACCTCCTTCCCTCGGATGTGACCGGGATCCACTATTTCAACCAGAAGACTTCGGCTTTTGAATTTCGTCCCGGCCCCATCTTGGCCAACATCGTCCTGGTGGACGAAATCAACCGGGCCATGCCCCGGACCCAATCTTCGCTCCTGGAGTGCATGCAGGAGCAGCAGGTCACCGTGGACCTGGAAACGGTGCCTCTGCCCCGGCCTTTCATCATCCTGGCCACGCAAAACCCCATCGAACTGGAGGGGACCTTTCCCCTGCCGGAGGCCCAGCTCGACCGTTTTCTTTTCCGGGTGAGGCTGGGCTACCCGGAGGATGGGGAAGAGGAAGCGATCCTGACCCGTTTTCACGAGTCGAACCCGCTGGAGGACCTCGCCGGCGTCCTGGATGCCAAAACGGTTCTGGATCTGCAGAAGCGATGCCGCCGGGTTTTTGTGGAGGACTCTGTCCGCCGGTACATGACCGCTTTGACCCGGGCAACCCGCGGCCACGAGAAGATTCGGTTGGGGGCCAGCCCGCGGGCGTCCTTGGGGCTTTATCTTGCCTCTCAGGCGAGTGCGGCAATCCAGGGGAGGAACTATGTGATCCCCGACGACGTGAAATCCCTGGCTGTCCCGGTGATGGCTCACCGCTTCATCGTGAAAACGGAGGCCCGGATGAAGGGCCATTCGCCGGAGGACATCGTAAAGGAAATCTTAACCACCATTCCGGTCCCGGCGGAGGGAAAGGTCTAACCTCTCGACTCTCCTCCACGCGGGGAAAGACAAACGCTTTTCTCTCGCCCGCTTCTTTAAGGAAGCTTGGAGCAGAGAGCAATGAGCGTGGGGGAAGGACTGAAGCAGGGATGAAGAAAACTTGCACCCCGCAAAGTTCAAATGAGGTCCTTTGGGCGTTCGTATGGATCGTCATTTCTTAATCCGTGTTGATCCGTGTTCATCCGTGCCCCAATAACAGCCGTGAGGCGTGAGGGGTGAGGGGGTAAAGGGGAACAAAGGGTCTTTATCTTGAACTTTAAATCATTATTCAATCTGTGTTTATCTGTGTTCATCTGTGTTTATCTGTGTCCAATTAGGTTTTTATGCAACGTTTAGGCAGATTCAAGGATGCCCCTTGCGCCCTGCCATCCGGAACGGAGAATTCCATAAAGCTCGACATCCTCAAAAACTCCCCACTTCATAATATGTTCCGGGGAAGAACCTTCATGTTTCATGCCCAATTTCCGCATGACCCTCCCGGATGCCGGATTCCGTTTGAAATGGTAGGCGTGAATCCGGTTGAGATTCAAAGATTGGAATCCATATTCCAGGATAGCCAGCCCCGCCTCGGTACAATAGCCGTTACCCCAATAGGGCCGGCCGATCCAGTACCCGAGCTCTGCCCTTCGGAATTTTCCTTCGATGACCAGGCCCATGGCCCCGATCAACTGACCTGACTCGTGCAGGACGACGGCGAAAACAACCTGTTCTCCGGCTTCGAATCGAAACCGATGGGTCAGAATCCACTCCTCGGCCATCCCGACTTCATAAGGGTGGGGAATCTGGAGGGTGGTGTCGGCAATGGCCCGATCCCCGGCCAGCCTCCGGACGTCTTCGCCATCGGGGAGTTCAAAGGGCCTCAGGAAGAGGCGCTGGGTTTGAAGGGTAGGCTGCATCGCTGATCCCTATCCCTTTGAAGGCAACATACTGACAAACTCTTTGGCTTTGACCAGCCAGGCTTTCAAAGCCTCGTCACTCTTGAATCCATCTTTTTCCACCATCACCCATCCCTTCATGGGTTTGCCGGTGATGTCAAAGGGACGGACAAACGGTGTTTTCAAGGCTGCTTTGGATTCTTCTTCACCCAGGCGGAGAATCAGGAAATCCTTGTACACGCCGCAAAACATGCTGCCCTCCGACAGATGGCATACCCCTCCGAACATCTTCTTGGCCTCGGTATTCTTCCATCGGGAGATGATTTTGTTGATCCGGCTTTCGATTTCTTCATCGTAAGGCATCGTCTGACCTCCTGTTTTTCAAATCACCATTCAGCTCAAAATCTCCCCTCCCCTGGCGGGAGGGGATGAAGGGGAGGGGGATCCATTTCCTTTTGCTCCTACAACATCCTGCTTGGTTCAGTCTTGGCCGGGTGAGGAGATGGCGTGTTGGCCGCGCTCGAACGATATTGAAATATTATAGCAAATGGAGTGCCAAACGGAGCCATTATAATAAGGGTAAGAAGAAATCTGGATAAGCAGGAGAGGAAGGGCAGGGTGATTTGGATGTGCCGAAAGTTCGACTTGAACATTTTGCATCAAAAATGTATATTTCAAGCAGTAAACCAGCCCAAGCCCTACAAGGATCGTGAGCGTTCTTAGCCAGTCTGTGTAAACCTGGCATTCTCGAGACGCCAAAAGGATACGTTGTACCCATATCAAAGAGCTTGTACCGGAAGAAATATTTTTCCTTTGCCGGATTGTAGAAATTGTATAATCATCTTCGGGCCGAGCAAATGAGGCGTGTCAACTTCTGAGGTGCTGGCATGTTCTGGATCTACAAGTGCAACACCAAGGAGCACCCTTACCAAGTTGCGGTCGGAGACTGGGATGACTTCTTTCGTTTCAAGAGACCGCAGCGTTGGGGCTCCACGGAATGGATTCCAGGGCTCATCAAAGCCCAGCCCGGCGATGTAATCATCGCCTACCAGACGAATCGGAACGAACTCGTCGGTCTTGCACGGGTGCTACGTCACAAGCGTCGTGGCCAGTACCTAGACCTCATCCTCAAGCCAATTCGGACGATACGTGTCAAGGTGCGCCCTCTCAAGCTGGCTAATCGATCGGTCGGGGCCATCCCAGCTCTCCAACCTGGCCCAATCCGAACGCTTTACAAAATCTCGACGCCCGACGCCCGGTCCCTCCTGGCCGCTGCCGGGATACGAGCACCGTCCGATAAGGGTCCTTCAGATTCAGGGATTCCGATTGGTGGCGGCGGAGGCGGCTTCGGGGATACGAAGGAAAACAAGCGGGTCGAAGCTGCCGCGATGCGATTCGTCCTTCGTGACTATAGAAGCCGAGGTTGGAACGTCACCGACGTCAGCGTACAGTTCCTTGGCTACGACCTTCTCTGCACGAAACGCCGGCATGTCGCCCATGTGGAAGTGAAGGGTTCGTCAGGCTCAGATCTCCACTTCATTCTTACCGAGAATGAGCGCCGCACTTGGGCCATCGACCCTGCTTACATTCTAGTCTTGGTCACCAACGCCAGGACTCGACCTAAGCTTTATCCTTTTCCCGGGGTTCAAGCCATGAGGCGATTTCGCTTCAAGCCAGTGTCATATTCGGCTACCGCCAACAAGGTGTCGGCCTAACTACCGGCCGAAGCCGCCGGCGGACGGATGTCCGCGCTCTGCCACCGATCAGCCGAAGCGTTATGCGCAAAAAGGAAGAGAAGGATTGATTTGAGCGATGAACAAGGTCGAGCAGAACGGTAAATCGCTCGAATCCTGGATCTGGGATGCCGCCTGTTCCATCCGTGGTGCCAAGGACGCCCCGAAATACAAAGAGTTCATCCTCCCGCTTATCTTCACCAAACGCCTCTGCGACGTTTTCGACGACGAGATCAACCGCATCGCCCAGGAAGTCGGCTCGCGGGCCAAAGCGTTCAAGCTGGTGAAGCACGACAAGAAGCTCGTCCGCTTCTTCCTCCCTCTAGCGCCGAAGAACCCCGCCGATGACGTCTGGTCCATCGTCCGCACACTCTCGGACAAGATCGGCGAGCAGCTCACCACCCATCTCCGCGCCATCGCCGACGCCAACCCGCTGCTCAAGGGCATTATCGACCGCATCGACTTCAACGCCACCACCCACGGCCAGCGTGATATTGACGACGCCCGCCTGAGCAACCTCATCGAGGCCATCAGCGCCAAGCGACTCGGTCTCAATGACGTTGAACCCGACATCATCGGCCGCAGTTATGAGTATCTCATTCGCAAATTCGCTGAGGGCAGCGGTCAGAGCGCCGGCGAGTTCTATACCCCCACCGAAGTCGGTTTCGTCATCGCCCGAATCATGGACCCCGAGCCCGGCATGGACATTTACGATCCCTGCTGTGGTTCCGCCGGCCTGCTCATCAAGTGCGAGCTGGTTCTGGACGGGAAAATGAAGGTTTCGGAGCGCGGCGGCAAGACGCCGCTTTCAGAAGGCGCGACACGTCGCGCAGACCAAAGCGCCAAAAAGCAAAGCGCGGACACGTCCGCGCACTCCAAAGGTTACGCCCCACTCAAGCTCTACGGCCAGGAAAACGAGCCGGGCACCTGGGCCATGGCCAACATGAACATGATCATCCACGACATGGAGGGCGAGATTCAGATCGGCGACACCTTCCGCAAGCCCAAGTTCCGCCAGGGCAACCGCCTCCAGACCTTCGACCGCGCCGTGGCGAACCCCATGTGGAACCAGACCGAGTTCAAGGAAAAGGACTACGACGCCGACGAACTCGACCGCTTCCCCAAGGGCGCGGGCTATCCAGGAGGCAAGGCCGACTGGGGCTGGGTCCAGCACATCCTTGCCAGCCTTAAACCCCAAGGTCGCGCCGCCGTGGTACTCGACACCGGCGCCGCCTCGCGCGGCTCCGGCAACGCCAATACCAACAAGGAAAAGGACGTTCGCCGCTGGTTCGTCGAGCAGGACCTCATCGATGGCGTCATCTACCTGCCCGAAAACCTCTTCTACAATACCACCGCCCCCGGAATCATCCTCGTGCTGAACCGGGCCAAGCCGAACGCGCGAAGGGAAAAGATCTTTCTGCTCAACGCCAGCCGCGAGTTCACCAAGGGCGATCCGAAGAACTACATCCCCGCCGAAGCCATCCGCCGGATTGCCGACACCTTCAGCGCGTGGAAGGAAGTGGAGAAATACTCGCGCATCGTCAGCCGGGAGGAGATTGCGAAGAACGATTTCAACATCTCCCCCAGCCGCTACATCCATACGGGGGCGGGTGATGAATATCGGCCTCTGGCTGAAATCGCGCAGGAGATTCGGGACTTGGATGACGAAGCTAAGGCGACTTCAGAGCATTTAGACAAAATCCTCTCACTCCTGGGGGTGTAATGTCTGATCTCTCGCTACTCTTGGAGTCACCTCCTCGCGGGTGGGCGCCAGCGAGATTCAGTGACATTTGCGCTCGCGTTCAAGACGCGGCCTCACCATCGGCAGATGGAAAGCGGCTGTATCTCGGGCTTGAACACCTTGCTTCCGGCTTTCCCGCACTCGTGGGGCAGGGAATGGAGTCAGACGTCCGTAGCGGCAAGACATCTTTCCGCAGCGGGGATGTGCTCTTCGGCAAGCTCCGTCCCTATCTCCGAAAATCCGTATTGGTCGGCGAAGATGGCATCTGCTCAACAGACATCTTGGTGTTTCGGGCGACCGAGAAGTGCATCCCGGAGTTCCTCTGCTTGCTAACGCACACGGACGAGTTTATCGGCCACGCTAAAGCCACAACATCCGGCGTGCAACATCCCCGTACATCGTGGTCTGGCTTACGAGAGTTCAAACTGCATATCCCGCCCGTCCGCGAGCAGCGGAAGATTGCGGGGGTGTTGGCGGTGGTGCAGCGGGCGATGGAGCAGCAGGAACGGCTGCTGGCCCTGACCGCCGAACTGAAAAAAGCGCTCATGCACCAGCTCTTCACCGCCGGCCTCCGCGGCGAACCCCAAAAACAAACCGAAATCGGCCCTGTGCCGGAGAGTTGGAACCTAATGCCATGCGAAGACCTTTGCGAGATGATCACCGTCGGAATAGTGGTGAAGCCTGCGAGCCACTACGTTGAGAAGGGTGTCCCGGCGTTCCGCTCCTTCAACATCCGTGAGGATTGCTTGGTCCCGAACGACCTCGTCTATTTCTCAGAGACCGCAAACAACACGACGCTTGCCAAGTCGAAACTTCGTGCCGGAGACATTCTGGTTGTCCGAACCGGCTACCCCGGAACCTCCTGTGTAGTCCCGCAGGAATACGATGGTGCCAACTGCATTGACCTCGTGATTGCCAGACCGAAGATCGGAATGATTCGAAGCGGATTCCTAAGTCGGTTCTTCAACGCACCTGCCGGGAAGAGCCAAGCCCTCGCTGCAAAACACGGACTCGCCCAGCAGCATCTAAACGTGAGCGCTGTGAAGCGGACCTTAGTGCCGGTTCCAGCGCCGGAAGAGCAAGACGAAATTGATAACTCCTTGGCCACGGTTCAAAGGAAGATTGCCGTGATTACAGCGAAGAGGGACACTCTCACAGCCCTCTTCCGCACTCTGCTGCACCAATTGATGACGGCGCAGCTTCGGGTCCACGACCTCGACCTGGACAATTTGGAGTGCATTTTGGAGTGCGGCGACGTGTCGCCGCTTTCCGGAGGCGCGACGCGTCGCGCCGGACAAAGCGCCGACGTGTCCGCGCACTCCAAAGGGGGGCCTGCAAAGAAATCGAGGAAACAAGGCCGGGAGGCTGTATGAATCACGACCCTCGCACCGACTCAGAAGTCATCCTCTACCAGACCGAGGACGGCAAAAGCCGCCTGCAAGTGCATTTTTCGGGGGAAACGGCTTGGCTGTCACAAAACCAGATGGCCGAGTTATTCCAAACAACCAAGCAAAACATCAGCCTGCACATTAAAAACATCATTGATGAGAAGGAGTTAAGCGAGGAAACAGTAGTCAAGGAATTCTTGACAACTGCTAGTGACGGTAAGAACTACCAGACCCGGTTTTACAACCTCGACGTGATCATTTCCGTCGGCTACCGGGTTAAGTCACACCGGGGCACGCAATTCCGCATCTGGGCTACCCAGAGGCTGCGGGAATACATCATCAAGGGGTTCGCGCTCGATGATGAGCGCTTGAAGCGGGGCGGGGGCGGCAACTACTTCGACGAGCTGCTGGCGCGCATCCGCGATATCCGGTCGTCGGAAAAGGTTTTCTGGCGTAAGGTTCTGGACATCTACGCCACCAGTATTGACTATGATCCTCGGGCCGAGGTCTCTCAGCTCTTCTTTGCCACGGTGCAGAACAAAATGCATTGGGCGGCGCACGGGCAGACCGCTGCCGAGGTCATCCACGGCCGGGCCGATGCCTCGCAGCAGAGTATGGGGATGACGAACTGGCTTGGCCCTAAGCCCAGCCGGGATGAGGCGGTTGTAGCCAAGAACTACCTGACCCCGAAGGAACTTGATGTCCTCAATCGTATCGTAGCGGCCTACCTCGAGTTCGCCGAGTTGCAAGCCTTGAACCGCAAGCCGATGTACATGAAGGATTGGATCGTGAAACTGGACGATTACCTTCGCTTGAGCGACCGGGACATCCTCACTCACGCAGGGACGGTGTCGCATGAGGAAGCAGTACGCAAGGCGGAGCTGGAGTTTGAGAAGTACCGGCAGCGCCAGCTCGCGGAGCCGTCGCAGGTGGAGAAGGATTTTGAAAAGGCGGTGAAGAAGCTCCCGAAACCCAAGAAAGGCCTCTGATGCCCGCACCCACCGAACACAAAACCGTCCAGGCCCGCATCCTCGCCTACGCGCAGGAGAGTGGCTGGACCTATGTGTCGCGCGCCGAAGCTGAGGCGCGGCGGGGCTTTGATCCCTACGGGGCCACGCCCGAGGACCGGGCCCGGACGGCGTCGCTTTACTTCGGCGATCTGCTGCACGGCCAGGTGTGCGCCTTCAACCCGAAATACAAGGAAACCGAGGGAGCCCTGGTGGGCGAGTTCCAACGGCTCAACGCGGACATTGCCGGCAACCGCGACTTCCTCACCTGCCTGCGCAACCAGGGGAAATTCTTCTGCGTCGAGGAGAACCGGGAACTGGACCTGATACTGATTGATTATGGCGACCTTACCCGGGCGCGCGAGCAGTGGCGGAACGTGTATGAGGTGACGGAGGAGTTTTACGTCCACAACGGGCGCCACGGGACGCGGGAGGACGTGGTCTTCCTCATCAACGGCATCCCGGTGCTGGTCATCGAATGCAAGAACGCGAGCAAGGATGAGGCAATTGCGCTCGCGGTGGACCAGCTCCGCCGTTATCACGCGGAGACGCCGGAGGTGATGGTGCCGGAGATGATCTTCTCCGCCACGGAGGCCATCGGCTTTGCCTACGGGGCGACCTGGAACACGGTGCGGCGGAACATTTTCAACTGGAAGCACGCCGAGGCGGGCAACCTCGAAGCCAAGGTGAAAAGCTTCTGCGCCGTACCGCAGGTGCTGCGCTTGCTCAAGGATTTCATCCTCTTCGCGGAGAAAGAAGAGGAGCTGCAGAAGTTCATCCTGCGGCAGCATCAGATGGGCGGAGTAGACAGAGTGGTGGCGCGCGCGCTCGACCCGAAGCGGTCGCGCGGGCTGGTCTGGCACACGCAGGGCAGCGGCAAGACCTACACAATGATCAAGGCGTCGGAGATGCTCTTCAAAGCGCCCGAGGCGGAGAAGCCGACCATCCTGCTCATGATCGACCGCAACGAGCTGGAAGACCAGATGCTTAAAAATCTTGCGTCGGTAGGGCTGGGTAACGTGGCGCACGCAGGCAGCATCGCGGCGTTGAATCGGCTGCTGCGGGAAGACTACCGGGGCATTATCGTGACGATGATCCACAAGTTCCGCGACATGCCAGCCGACCTCAATTTGCGGAAGAACATTCATGTCTTCATTGACGAAGCGCACCGCACGACGGGCGGCGATCTGGGCAACTTCCTGATGGCCGGCCTCCCCAATGCCACGTTCATCGGCTTCACCGGCACGCCGGTGGACAAGACGGCCTATGGCAAGGGGACCTTCAAGACCTTCGGCTGCGAGGACGACAAGGGCTACCTGCACAAGTATTCCATCGCCGAGAGCATCGAGGACGGCACGACGCTGCCCCTTTACTACCAGCTCGCGCCGAACGAAATGCTGGTGCCCCACGAGATCATGGAAAAGGAGTTCCTCGCGCTGGCCGAGACGGAGGGCATCGCGGACATCGAGGAGCTGAACAAGATTCTCGAACGGGCGGTGAACCTGAAGAATTTCCTCAAAGGCAAGGGGCGCGTGAAGAAGGTGGCGGGAATGGTGGCCGAACACTTTTGCGAGAACATCGAGCCCCTGGGATACAAGGCATTTCTTGTCGCCGTGGACCGCGAAGCCTGCGCCTTCTATAAGGAGGCGCTGGACGCGATTCTGCCGCCGCAGTATTCCGAGATCGTTTTCACCGGGAATAACAATGACCCCGCGCACTTGAAAAAGTGGCATCTCGACCCGAAGCGGGAGCGGCAGATCCGGAAGGATTTCATCAAGGTGGGCGAGTGGCCGAAGATTCTCATCGTCACCGAGAAGCTGCTTACCGGGTTCGATGCGCCGATCCTTTATGCGATGTATCTTGATAAGCCGATGCGCGACCACACGCTGCTCCAGGCCATCGCGCGGGTGAACCGGCCTTACGAAAACGAGGCGGCGGAGATGGTAAAGCCCCATGGTTTCGTCCTCGATTTCGTGGGCATCTTCGACAAGCTGGAAAAGGCATTGGCCTTCGATAGCGACGAGGTCAACGCCATCGTCAAAGATCTCAACCTGCTGAAACATCTCTTTAAAGCGAAGATGGAGACCAAAGCACCGGCATATCTCGCGCTGGTGGACAGGAACTTCGACGACAAGGACGTGGACAATCTGATCGAACACTTTCGCGACAAGGAACGCCGGAAGGAGTTCTTCAAGGAATACAAGGAGATCGAGATGCTCTACGAGATCATCTCGCCCGATGCCTTTCTGCGGCCATTCATCGATAATTACACCACGCTGTCCGGCATTTATGAAGTGGTGCGCAACGCCTATGCGCGCAGGGTGTATGTAGACCGCGCGTTCCAGAAAAAGACCAACGAGCTTGTGCAGCGGCACATCGGCGCGGCCATAGAAAGCCCGAAAGGGGAATACCTGGCGATTGACCGGTCCACCATCGAGACGATCAAGCAACAAGACGAGGGGAAAGCGACGAAGGTCATCAACCTGGTGAAGAGCATCCAGAAGACCGCAGAGGAAAACAGCGATGATCCCTTCCTCGTGGCGCTTTCGGAACTCGCCAAGGCGGTGCAGGAGAGTTTCGAGGACCGGCAGACCACCACGGAAGAGGCGCTGACCGCTCTGCTCAAGGAAATCGAGAAGAATGAACAGCGGAAGAAAGAGCAGGCCGCCAGGGGGCTGGATGGGCTGACCTATTTCGTTCTCTGCAAGCTCACCGATGACGGCATCCCGAACCCTGAGCCGGTGAGCAAGAAAGTGCGCGAAGCGTTCGCGAAGTTCCCGAACTGGCAGCGGAGCGAGGCCGAACTGCGCGAGGTCCGCAAACAAGTTACGTTTGCCGTAGTTGCAGAAGAGGATGACATGGCCAAGGCGACCGCGACAGTTGATGCCCTCTTCGTCCTACTGCAAAAGAGCTTTCGCCCATGAATAAGTGGCTCGACAGGGAGGAATTTAAAGCCCGGGTGCTGGAGTGGGCCGGGAAGCTCGGCGTGAAGGCCAGTGCCGTCTATGTGCGCCCGATGAGGAGGAAGTGGGCCTCTTGTTCCACGGCGGGAACGTTCAGCTTCAACGACGAACTGCTCGGTCTGGATCGTGAGCTTGGCGACTACGTGATCGTCCACGAGCTGCTGCACTTCTCCGTGCCCAACCACGGCAAGCTATGGAAGAGCCTGATGCGAGCCCATCTCGGTGACTACGAAAAGCTCGAGAATCGCTTGACAAAGAGACAAGGGAGCGCCTACAGCCCCCTTGCATAGGCTGTGCTGAATTAGGCGACAGCTTGTCGCCAAAACTGCAGCAACCTGTTGCGGAAATGGAGCGCACGCCATGAAAACAAAACCCCCTGTCGGCCCCGATTACGCTGCGTTTCTCACCGAAGTTAAGGGCCGCATCATCTCCGCCCGCCTGCACGCCGCGCGCGCCGTGAACCGCGATTTGATCAACCTCTACTGGGACATTGGCCGCAGCATAGTGGAGAAGCAGGAAACGCTGGGCTGGGGCGAATCCGTGGTGGAGATGCTATCCCGCGACCTCCAGAAGGCCTTTCCGCAAATGCGCGGGTTCTCGGTGAGAAACCTGTGGTATGTGCGGCGTCTCTATGCCGAATACACGGAACCGCTAATTCTGCAACAGGTTGCTGCAGAATTAGCACGCAAGCAATCGGATATGGGAAGAAAGGCTGACGCGTTGGCAAGACTGCAGCAGCTTGCTGCAGAAATTCCTTGGGGACACCACATGCTACTGATGGATCGGATTCCTGATGCCAAAGCCCGCCTGTACTACCTACGCGCCACGGCCCAACTGGGCTGGAGTCGGAATGTGCTGCTCACCCAGATCAAAGCTGGGGCATATGAACGGGCGGTAACGGAGAAGATCGACGTGGGGGAGGAAGTGGCGGCATGAGCTTCAACCCTCGTTTCACCATCACTAACCCAATTACCCAGGCGCTGACGCGCATCGAGCGGGCGCGGGGATTTCTCGATGCGGCCAGGCTTTCCGAGGAATGGATCCGGAAAATGGAGAAACGGGCGCTCGTCCTGGAGGCCCACCACACCACCCACATCGAGGGGACGCGCCTCACGCTGGAACAGTCGGAGCGCCTGCTCGCCGGAGAGGAGGTTCCGGAGGCCGATCCCGAGGACGCCCGCGAACTGCTGAATTATCGCGACGCCTTCGAGTTCGTGAGCACCTACCTAAACGACGGCGGGCCGATCACGGAGGGTTTGATCCGCGAGATCCAAAAGCGCCTCGTCGGCGGAGTGCGTGGAGGGTCGGCGGCGCCCGGCGAATACCGGCGGGTACAGAATTACGTGGTCAACTCGGCCACGGGCGCCGTCGTATATACGCCGCCTCCGGTTCATGAGGTGCCAATCCTCATGCGTGATCTCGTGACTTGGTTGAACGAGGAGCGCAAAGTGCACCCTGTGCTCGTCAGCGGGCTCGCCCAATTCCAGCTCGTGCACATCCACCCCTTCCTGGACGGAAACGGCCGCACTTCACGCTTGCTTTCGACGCTCTGCCTCTATCGGACCGGCTACGACTTCAAAAGGCTGTTCACCATCAGCGAGTTCTACGACCGCGACCGTTCGGCCTTTTACCGTGCAATTCAGAGCGTTCGGGAGCAGGATATGGACCTAACCGGGTGGCTTGAGTTCTTCGTGGAAGGGCTCGCCACCCAGCTCGACGAGGTGAAAACCCGCGGCGAGAGAGCGATCCGCCGCGACGTGATCGCCCGCCAGCACCGGCTATCGGAACGACAAGCAGCGGCCCTCGGCTACGTGCTGGAGCACGGGCGGCTGTCCATCCAGGAATACCAAGCACTGTGTCCACAAGTTAATCGGCGGACCCTCCAACGGGATCTGAAGCTATTGGTTGACAAGGGATTGTTCGTCGAACGGGGCACTGGGCCAACGGACCCGACACGGCAGTACCGCCTTGCGGAGTCGATCCCCGCACCCGAAAAGGAGCTGTGACAAGCTATGACATCTAGCTGTGACATACTGAGACGGAGACCTGTGACGAGGTTGCCCACCCTGCGATCTCCTATTCCCCTATTCCGGGTCGGACCAAGGTAAGTGCTGGATATATGGGGTTTTCCCGGCCCGGGTGAGAAAAAAACAAGAAACTCTCTCCTCGAAAAAAGGGAACTATGGCGAAGAACAGACGGCCTGCGAAAATATGGGTCTATTCTCCTCGGCTGGCTCCGGGAACGAAGGTGCCAGTCGAGGTAAAGGGCGAGGTGACCAAACGAGCACAAGCGCTTGTCGAGGAATGGAAACCTCTGTCCATTAAGAAACCGCCTAAGGGATATCGATTCAACTACATTGCAGATCTGTACACGAAATGGCGTGGGAAATATTTCTATTTTTGCGCAACCTATGCATGCCCGGGTCCGAGAGCGCTGTCTCCTTCTTTTGAAGCGTACTTCACAAGATTGGAATACGTCGGAAACAATCGATTCAACCTTGCCTACATGCGCCATACCGACAAGTGGTGGGAGACCCTGCGAGGTCTAACCCTGGCGGATTGCCTGGAGAAAATTCGCGGCAATAGCCTCTACCATCCATAAGGGTATTCAGGGTATACAGGTCGGACCAGGAAAAGAGCCTTCTGCAACAGGTTGCTGCAGAATTAGCACCAAGCAATCGATTATGGGACAAAAGGCTGACGCGTTGGCAAGACTGCAGCAGCTTGCTGCAGAAATTCCTTGGGGACACCACATGCTACGGATGGATCGGATTCCTGATGCCAAAGCCCGCCTCTACTACCTCCGCGCCACAGCTCAACTCGGCTGGAGCCGGAATGTACTGCTCAACCAGATCAAAGGTGGGGCATATGAACGGGCGGTAACGGAGAAAAAGACGCACAACTTCCCGGCGGTTCTGCCAGAATACCTCGCGGAACAGGCGGAGGAGACGCTCAAGAGTTCCTATTGCCTGGAGTTTCTTGGCATTCAGCGCGAAGTGAAAGAGCGTGAACTGGAAGATCGGCTGATCGAACGGCTGAGGGAGTTCATTCTCGAGCTGGGCTACGGCTTCTGCTTTGTCGGCCGCCAGCACCGGTTAGCGCTGGGACAGAAGGAGTATTTCATAGACCTGCTCTTTTATCACCGTTTCCTCAAGGCGCTCGTGGCTTTCGAATTGAAGGTCGGCCCTTTTGAGCCGGAATACGCGGGCAAGATGGATTTCTACCTGAACCTGCTGAATGACAAGGAGCGCGCGGCCGAGGACAACCCGTCCATCGGCATCATCCTCTGCGCGGAAAAAGACGACGTAGAGGTGGAATACGCCTTGAAAACCAAACGCAATCCCATCGGGGTGGCGGTGTATCAACTCCAATCGAAACTGCCGAGCGAACTAAAGGGCAAGCTGCCCACGGCAAAACAGCTTTCCGATGCCGTCCGTGCCGCCCTTCCGGAAAGGGGCGGCAAATAGCCATTTTGCGGAGAAGGAGTTAAGCGAGGAAACAGTAGTCAAGAAATTCTTGACAACTGCAATCGGCGCCAGATCTACCGTAAAATTCGCTTTTACCGACTTTACCCCCGGATTGTGGGGACGCTGCCCCCACGATTGCAGGGGCCCGTTGTATTCCGGGTAGGACCAAGGCAAGTACTGGATATGGCAGGTGAATGGCTTTCAAAAGGGTGGTTTTGGGGTCATGGAAATTTGGAAATTCGGGGACACCATACTAAATTTTCATCCAACCTTTCATCTCAGGCCCAGGAAAATAAGGATGTGTCCCCCGAATTTTTTTATGAAAAAATGAAATCGTCTTCGACGGACAAGGCGCTACAACCCGCCCGGCAGGACCGAGCGGCTAAGCGGTATGTTATGCGGCGGGAACGTTCAGCTTCAACGACGAACTGCTCGGTTTGGATCGTGAGCTTGGCGACTACGTGATCGTCCACGAGCTGCTGCACTTCTCCGTGCCCAACCACGGCAAGCTATGGAAGAGCCTGATGCGAGCCCATCTCGGTGACTACGAAAAACTCGAGAAACGCCTGACAAAAAGACCAGTGAACGCCTAACGACTACTTTGGAGTGCGGCGGCACGATGCCGCTTTAAAAAGGCGCGACGTGTCGCGCCAGACAAAGCGCGGACTTGTCCGCGCACTCCAAAAGACTCAATATTCCGGGTCGAATCAAGGTAAGTGGTGGATATATGCGGTTTTCCCGGCCCAAGCGAGAGAAAAGCAAGATACTCTCCTCAAGAGAAGGGGATACTGTGCCAAAGAACAAGAGGCCTGCGAAAATATGGGTCTATTCTCCTCGGCTGGCTCCGGGAACGAAGGTGCCAGTCGAGGTAAAGGGCGAGGTGAACAAACGAGCGCAGGCGCTTGTCGAGGAATGGAAACCCTCGTTTATTGAAAAGCCGCCTAAGGGATATCAGTTCAACTACATTGTGGACCTGTACACGAAGTGGCGTGGGAAGTATTTCTATTTTTGCGCAGCCTATGCATGCCCGGGTCCGAGAGCGCTGTCTCCATCGTTTGAGTCGTACTTTACAAGGATGCAATACATCGGGAATAATCGGTTCAACCTCGCCTATATGCGCCATACCGGCAAGTGGTGGGAGACGCAGCGATTCCTAACCGTTGCCGAGTGCTTCGAGACGATTCGCGACAATAGCCTCATCCATAACAGCGACAATTTGGAGTGCGGCGGCACGACGCCGCTTTGATAAGGCGCGACACGTGATGCCAATCAAAAATCCGGCGTGCCGATGCTACAAACTGTCGGGACTTGCATATAACCCCCGACATTTTGTATAATGCTAAGCACTATGAGAACCGGAGTCAAAGAACCCGAAATCGAAATGATCCGCCGCATGGGCATCGTCCGGCCGGCCGACCTGGAAGCCCGCGGGATTCCCAGGGCTCGGCTCTATTCCCTGGTGCAAAAGGGCCTGGTTGAGCGCCGCGGCCGGGGAATCTACGTCGCGCGCAACCATGCCCTCACCGCTGAACACGTCCTTGCGCAGGTCGCCAAGCGTGTCCCCAACGGCGTTCTCTGCCTGCTGACTGCGCTGGGTTTTCATGGACTGACCACGCAATCTCCCGCCGAGGTGTGGATCGCGCTGTCTGAGAAAGCCCGAAAACCGCGACTCGAATACCCACGCCTGCGGATCGTGCGCTTCTCGGGAGCGGCTCTGACCGAGGGAATCGAAACGCATTTAGTGGAGGGAGTCAAAGTCCGCTTCTATTCGGCGGCCAAGACCGTCGCGGACTGCTTTAAATTTCGGAACAAGATCGGAATCGATATCGCGGTGGAGGCGCTCAAGGATTTCAGCCGCATGCACCGCGGGGGCGCCAATGAGCTTGCCCGGTTCGCCCGGATCTGCCGCGTGACGCGAGTCATGCAACCTTATCTGGACGCAATCGCATGAGTGCCAAGGATATCAAAAACCTTTCCGCATCCGTGCTGGCACGCCTCCTCAATCTGGCTGAACAAACCGGCGACAATTATCAGGTGCTCCTGGCGAAGTTTGTCTCCGAGCGTTTCCTCTATCGGCTGGGGAGATCGGCCCTTCGCGACCGCTTCGTGCTAAAGGGGGCCATGCTCCTGCGGATCTGGTCAGCCCATCCTTATCGGGCGACACGGGACCTGGATCTGCTGCGACGGGGGGAAGGAGACGCGGAGGCGATCCGGGCGGATGTCGAGGCGATCTGTGCAACCAAGGTGGACCCGGACGGAATTGAGTTTGATGAAAAATCGATTCGCCTTGAGGCTATCCGTCCGGAAGATGAGTATGCCGGGATACGCGTCACCCTCCTCGCGCGATGCGCGTCCGCCCGCATTCCGCTTCAGGTTGACATTGGCGTTGCGGACGCATTGTGGCCTCCAGCGCAGTCGCGCATATACCCTAACCTCCTGGATTTCCCCCCGCCCGAAGTGCTAACCTACGCACCCGAGTCCGTGATCGCCGAGAAGCTGGAGGCGATCGTTACCCTCGGGGACCGAAACAGCCGGATCAAGGATTATTTTGACCTCCGTTATCTGGCAAACCGTTTCGAATTCGACGGGGCAATACTCGCGGAGTCGATTCGCAGGACCTTCCAAAGACGGCGAACTCCCATCCCAAAGGAAGAGCCGTTCGGGCTAACCGCTGAGTACTGGGACAACCCTGCACGGGTGACACAGATTCGGGCCTTCGCGCGCCGTGCAAGCCTGGAGGTGGGACCGGACGCCGGCGAAGAGATCCTCGGAATTCTCCGACCCTTCTTCCTACCGGTCCTGGAAAACCTTCGGCAGGGTGTTAAAACGGCTGGGACCTGGCCGCCAGGGGGGCCGTGGCGATGAATTCCTGTCGAGCGGGCGCTGGGCTTTCTCGAGGCGGCGAAGCTTTCGGAGGAGTGGATCCGACGCATGGAGAGGCGGGCGCTCGTCCTGGAGGCTCACCACACCACTCACATCGGGGGGACGCGCCTCACGCTGGAACAGTCGGAGCGCCTGCTCGCCGGAGAGGAGGTTCCGGAGGCCGATCCCGGCCCCCGAAAAGGAGCTGTGACAAGCTATGACATCGAGCTGTGACATACTGAGACGGAGAGCTGTGACAGGGTTGCCCACTCTATTCTAATTTGGAGTGCGGCGACGAGTCGCCGCTTTCAGAAGGCGCGACGCGTCGCGCCGGACAAAGCGCGGACATGTCCGCGCACTCCGAAAAACAAAGCGGCGTCGTGCCGGCGCACTCCGAAAAACAAAGCGGCGTCGTGCCGGCGCACCCCGAAAAACAAAGCGGCGTCGTGCCGCCGCACTCCAAGGGACCAACATGAACTGGCCGCATGCTCCGCAGCACTGGCTCTTTGAGCCGGGGATTTACATGGTGACGGCCGGCACTTACCAGAAACAGCCGCATCTCACCACTTCGGAACGGCGCGACTTCTTCGTCGAGGCTCTCTTCGCGCGCGCCGCTGAATTTGGCTGGATGCTTCATGCCTGGGCGGTGTTCTTGAACCACTACCATTTCATCGCCGTATCGCCCACCGACCCCGGAACGCTTCGTCGCTTTCTCGGCAAACTGCACATGACCACCTCAAAGCGGCTGAATGAATTAGACGGTCAACCCGGACGCAAGGTCTGGTTTCAGTACTGGGACAGCCACATTACCTTCGAGCCTTCCTATCTGGCGAGACTGAACTATGTGAACCACAACCCGGTCCATCATGGCGTAGTGGACAACGCGGAGAACTATGCCTGGTGCTCGGCGGCGTGGTTTGCGCGGAATGCACCGGCCAGCTTTGTGGCGACAGTGAAGAGTTTCAAAACCGACGAATTAATAGTCTTTGATGAGTTTTAAACTTGGAGTGCGGCGACGTGTCGCCGCTTTCAGAAGGCGCGACGCGTCGCGCCGTTCAAAGCGCGGACGTGTCCGCGCACTCCAAAAGTTATTCCTGGTCGGA
>Ga0315294_10002944_pt1 | contig 18510 bp, 19 predicted proteins | sample YL17G13_40_MG_FD_203626 | JGI IMG/M metagenome (GOLD analysis project Ga0315294, IMG submission 203626) | Sediment microbial communities from Yellowstone Lake, YNP, Wyoming, USA - YL17G13_40 | ecosystem: Environmental > Aquatic > Freshwater > Lake > Sediment | place: USA: Wyoming | collected...
CGAGCCGGAGAGTTTATTCTTACTGGCCCCCGGTGATGTGGTTTGGAAAACCGACCTGGATATTCTCGAGAGCTGCGCCCGGAACGAATCTGTACAAGGCAAATTAAATATTGTTGTTGCAAAATATCTTATCAACAGAAATCCGCAGTATTAATGGAGCGGCGTTTTTAGAAGAAAACACAGGAGACTATTATGACCAAGAAAACGATAGCCGATATAAACGTTAAAGGCAAAAAAGTTTTGATGCGCGTCGATTTTAATGTGCCGTTAGACGAAAACCGCAATATCACAAGCGACTCTAGAATCACTGCCGCCCTGCCGACTATCAAAACCATTCTCGACAAAGGCGGCTCCGTTATCCTGATGAGTCATCTGGGCAGGCCCGACGGCCAAAAGAAACCTGAATTTTCGATGGCACCTGTCGCTAAAAGATTAAGCGAACTCCTGAATAAAAACGTCATCTTCGCAAATGACTGTATCGGCCCTGACGTAAAACAAAAAGCGGCAGCACTCAAACCCGGAGACGTTATGCTGCTTGAAAATGTCAGATACTATAAACAAGAAGAAATCAAAGACAAAAAAGCGAAAGAAGACCCCGCCCTGCGAAAAGCAAAAGACGACTTCGCCCGCCAAATAGCAGAACTCGGCGATGTATATGTCGATGACGCGTTCGGAACTGCACACCGAGATAACGCATCAATGTTCACCGTGCCGGAGATGATGAAAGGCAAAGACCGAGTCATCGGATTCCTCGTCGAAAAAGAACTTAAGTTTTTAGGCGGTGCCCTGAACAACCCCCCAAAACCATTCGTCGCCATCCTCGGCGGAGCAAAAATATCCGATAAGCTGAAAGTCATAGAAAAGCTTATGGAAAAAGTAGATTGCATCCTCATCGGCGGAGCTATGGCTTATACATTCTTCAAAGCCCAGGGATATACGGTCGGAGACAGCCTTTGCGAAAATGACTTCGTCGATAAGGCAAAAGAACTTATGGCCTTGGCACAAAAAGGCGGATGCGAATTAGTGCTGCCGCTCGATAACGTCATCGCACAGAAAATTGAGGCCAACGCGGCAAATCAAATATCAGGCGATAATATCCCTGCCGGCTGGCGTGGAGCCGATATAGGGCCTGAAACGATAGCACTATTCGTTAAAAAGCTCGAAGGCGCCAAAACAGTATTATGGAACGGACCTATGGGTGTGTTCGAAATGCCGCCGTTCGATGCAGGCACAAAAGCAGTGGCCGAGGCAGTCGCAAAAGCTACCGATAACGGAGCAATAAGCGTTATCGGAGGCGGCGACAGCGTAAGCGCTATTAAAAAACTGGGCCTTTCAAAACGAGTCAGCCATATCTCAACGGGCGGCGGAGCAAGCCTTGAGTTTATGGAAGGCAAAAAATTCAAGTGCCTTGAAATTCTCGACGAGAAATAATAGCCACCAAGACACTAAGACACGAAGCGTAGTGTTGAGTTTTTAGCTCTTAGTTTTGAGTTTTGGAATCCGCCAAAGGCGGAGAAATTAAAAATTATGAATAGAAGGCTGCCGAAAGCAGGGACAATTGAAATCGCGCCATCCATATTGAGCGCGGATTTTGCACGTTTGGCCGATGAAATTGCGCAAGTTGAAAAAGCCCCTTCGACAGGCTCAGGGCAGACTGGCGTTAAAATGGTACACCTTGACATTATGGATGGGCATTTTGTGCCAAATATAACCATCGGCCCCCCTGTCATCGAAAAAATCCGCAAATACTCCAACCTTGTATTCGACAGCCACCTGATGATAAGCGAGCCGGAAAGATACGCTGATGAATTCATAAAGGCAGGCGTTGACCATATTACCTTCCATATAGAAGTAGTGCCAAATCCAACGGACTTTATCAAAAAATTACACGATGCCGGCATAACAGCAGGCATCTGTCTTAATCCTGAAACGCCAGTGTCAAAAATCGAAAAATATGCTACCCTCGCAGATATGATTTTAGTAATGACGGTCCATCCGGGATTCGGAGGGCAGCATTTTATCCAGGAAGCCGCTGATAAAATCAAGCCGATACGACAAATCGTCGGGCCGAATATCCGCATCGAGGTTGACGGCGGCATCGACCCCGATACCACGCCAATCGTAACCGGATTAGGGGCTGATACGCTCGTCGCAGGATATGCGATATTCGCAAAGCCAAATCGCCTGCAAGCGATAGAGGCAATCCGCAAGGCGTGCCGATAACCGCCATAAACAGAAAAACCGGTAAAAAATGAGCATAAGGAGAATACAGTTATGAATCGGATTGTTTTTGCAATTCTGATTATCACGGTTGTTTCGAGACGCCTGGAATGAATTCAAAACAAATTGACTAATATTCAGGTTTTTTTAAGATAATTTCTTGGACAAAAATATTATAAGAATTGGAGAATGAATTATGAGTAACATAACGAATCGTCGGGATTTTTTGAAGATAGCCGCCCTGACGGGTATAGGCGCCGCTCTGGATATTAAAGGGTACGCCTCCCCGCCAACTCAATCAAAAACTCCTAAAAAAGCGGCTGGCTCCATGATTGAATACGCTGCTCCCCCTATTTTGTGTTTTTTCTCAGATTGACATTGTTCGTATGGGTTTTGTCGTGGTCGGAGGCATAGGCAGCAACCATGTTGATAACCGCCATAAACAGAAAAACCGGTAAAAAATGAGCATAAGGAGAATACAGTTATGAATCGGATTGTTTTTGCAATTCTGATTATCACGGTTGTTTCTTCAATCACCAATGCCAAATATTCAGGCGGCAGCGGCAGTGTCAATAACCCCTACCTGATATCCACAGCAGAGGATATGAACCAAATCGGACACGATCCAAACGACTGGGACAAGCACTTTAAACTGACGGCTGATATAAATCTCTGTGCTTACAGCGGCACACAGTTCAATCGCATCGGCACCGACGACGCACACCCATTCAGCGGGGTCTTCGACGGCAATTGGCACACGATTCGGGGGTTCACGTACACGGCAGAGAACGGCGACTATATCGGTGTTTTCGGTAATGTTAACGCCGCGGGGAAAATCGAAAATGTTTCTCTTATTGATGTAAATGTTACCGGACGCAACTATGTCGGCGGGCTGGTGGGAGAGAATAAGGGCACTATCAGCAATTGCTATTCGACAGGCTATGTCACAGGCGGAGATAATTCAGTTAACCTCGGCGGGTTAGTGGGAGATAATTTCGGGGGCAGCATCAGCAATTGCCATTCGACAGTCGCTGTCACCGGCGGAAATGAGTCATCAGGCCTCGGCGGACTGGCAGGAGGGAACTACTACGAGGGTAATATCAGCAACTGTTATTCGACAGGCGCTGTCACCGGCACATACTACGTCGGCGGGCTGGTGGGAGGGAACGAGGAGAGCGGCACTGTCAACAATTGTTATTCGACAGGCTATGTCACAGGCGGAGATAATTCAGTTAACCTCGGCGGACTGGCGGGAGGAAACGACGGCAATATCAGCAACTGTTATTCGACAGGCGCTGTCACCGGCACATACTACGTCGGCGGGCTGGTGGGAGGGAACTACTACGGCGGCAATATCAGCAACTGTTATTCGACAGGCGCTGTTACCGGCACATACGACCTCGGCGGGCTGGTGGGATTTAACGAAGACAGTATCAGCAGCAGCTATTTTCTTGTTACAAGCGGGCCGAATAACGGACTGGGGACACCACTGACAGATGCGAATATGAAACAGCAAAGCAGTTTTGCCGGCTGGGACTTTGTATGGGAAACCGTTAACGGCCCGAATGATATCTGGGCGATATGCGAAGGCGTCAGCTATCCCAAACTTAACTGGCAGTTTGTGCCTGGCGATTCTGATAATGACAAAGACGCTGATTTCGTCGATTTTGCCCGGATGGGCCTGAAATGGCGGCAGGCCGATGCAAATCTTTACTGCGGCGGAATGGACCTTAGCGGCGACGGCTGGGTCGATTGGAAAGATATGGCGATAATGTGCGACCATTGGCTGGATGGCCTGTAACTCCCCCTGCCGATATACCAGTGTGAAGGGTAAATAAAACTCGATTTAGTCCTGCATTCCTGGTATAATTTCCCCTGTTTATTTATGAGCATTTTAAAAACAATGGCGAAACAGTCAAAATCACAATGGGACGGCTTCAGCTTGAAGCCGAGGAAAGAAATGCCGGAGGGCCTGTGGCTCAGATGCCCGGGCTGTGAGAAAACTCTTTTCCAAAAGGCTGTTTCTGAAAATAAGGATGTTTGTCCTGAATGCGACTACCATTTTCGCATCGGGGCCGACAAGAGACTGAAATACCTCGTTGATGAAGGGTCTTTTGAGGAGATTCTGACCGAAATGGTTACGGCAGACCCGCTGGACTTCAAGTTCCGCGGCACTTCATATAAAGACAGGGCAAAGGCGTCCGAAAAGGTCTCGGCCGGCAAAGAGGCAATGCTCATCGGCAAGGCGTTCGTCAAAGGCAGAGGCATAATGCTGGCTGTAATGGATTTCAATTACTTGGGCGGCTCAATGGGAGCGGTAGTCGGTGAGAAATTGTGCATAGCCGTTGAAAAGGCAATGGAAGACTCGCTGCCGCTGGTAGTGGTAAGCTCAACTGGCGGAGCACGAATGCACGAGGGAGTAGTTTCATTAGGCCAAATGGCCAAGACCAGCGCTGCTTTGGCCAAATTCGACGACAGCGGAGGTCTTTTTATATCAGTACTGACCGACCCAACCACCGGCGGCGTTACGGCAAGTTTTGCAATGTTGGGCGATATTATTATAGCTGAGCCGGGAGCATTGATAGGCTTTGCAGGGCCGAGAACAATCTATGAAACAATCAAGGTCGAACTGCCCAAAGGCTTTCAAAGGGCTGAATTTCTGCTTGAGCACGGTTTCGTAGATATGATTATACACCGCAAAGATTTACGAAGCGAAATAGCACGGCTGATTGACTACTGCGGCAAAAATCCAACGTAAAAACAACCCTAAAAATCATACTTTGCAATCCGCTTTTTTATTCGTATAATCTACGACGATTAAATTAGTTGCAGAGATATTATGGTTTATTTTCGCGAAAATATAGAAAAAATGGCAGGTTACGAGCCGGGGTTTCAGCCATCAAATACAGATGTAATCAAGCTCAATACCAATGAAAATCCATACCCGCCAAGCCCGAAAGTAATCGAGGCGATAAAAAGCATAACGCCTGAAAAATTAAGAAGATACCCTCAGCCGATGGCAGATACCTTCAGAGAGGCTGCCGCCGGGATTTTCGGTGTTAAACCTGCAAATATTATCTGCGTCAACGGCGGCGATGAACTTCTAAATCTTGCGGTAAGGGCATTCTGCGATGAAAATCGCCCTGTCGCTTATCCGACGCCGACATATTCGCTTTATCCTGTGCTGGCGCAGATGGCAAACTGCCCTGCCGTCGAAATTCCATTCGATGAGGAATTTAATCTGCCGGCAAAACTTGTCACGAGCGGTGCGGCATTGACGATTGTCTGCAACCCGAACGCACCGAGCGGAACGTTCATACCAAAAGAAGAACTACGCCAACTTGCAGAAGAAATAAAAGGAGCCTTCCCCCTCCTGATTGACGAGGCGTATGTGGATTTCGCGGAAGACAACTGCCTGGAGCTTGCAAAAAAATTCGATAACGTGATTGTCCTCCGCTCAATGAGCAAAGGCTATTCATTGGCAGGCCTGAGATTCGGTTTTGGCATCGCAAATGAAAAACTAATAAACGGCCTGATGAAACTTAAGGATTCCTACAATGTCGATGCCGTTGCGATTGCCGCCGCTACCGCTGCGATACAGGACCAGCAGTATTTCAGAAATAATGTTCAAAAAATCAAAATAGAAAGAAAATTCCTGACGGAAAAATTGAAGGAGCTGGGCTTTGATGTGCCGGCGAGCCAGGCTAATTTTGTGCTGGCAAAACCATCAAAGATGCGAGCTATCGATATCTATGAAAAACTCAAGGACAGAAACATATATGTCCGATACTGGGCATATCCCGATATAAAGGACAAGCTGAGAATTACGGTCGGGACGGCTGAACAAAATGAAAAACTTGTCAATGCATTAAAAGAAATTTTGGCTGAGGGATAAAAATGGCTGACAGAAAGGCAAAAGTAACAAGAAAGACAAAGGAAACCGATATTCTGGTTGAAATCAATCTCGACGGCGAAGGCAGATACGAAATCGACACCGGTATAGGCTTTCTGGACCATATGCTGTGCCACCTGAGCAAGCACAGCAAAATAGATTTGACCCTGAAAGCCAAAGGCGACCTTGAGGTTGACCAGCATCATACGGTTGAAGATGTCGCGATATGCCTGGGACAGGCTCTTGTCGAGGCTTTAGGCGATAAAAAAGGCATAACACGCTACGGCAACAGCTCTGTGCCGATGGAAGACGCTCTCGCAAATGTCGCTGTTGACCTGTCGGGCAGGCCTTTCTGCGTTTACAATGTGCAATACAGAACGGAAAAGGTCGGTGATTTCGACGTCGAGTGCGTCGAGGAACTGCTCAGGAGCTTTTCAAACCACGGCAAATTCAACCTGCATATAACCGTGCCGCACGGCACAAACAGCCATCATATCGCAGAGGCAGTTTTTAAGGCACTCGGGCAGGCACTGGGACAGGCTGTTAAACTTTCAGGCAAGGATATTCCAAGCACAAAGGGAACGCTTTGAACGGCGATTTAAACTACGAATATCGAACAGGCATAGGCACTGATATTCACCGACTTGTCGAAGACAAGCTTTTGAAACTTGGCGGAATCTTAGTGCCATTTGAAAAAGGACTGCTCGCTCACAGCGACGGCGACGTTGCCCTGCACGCCCTGATAGATGCAATCGCAGGTGCAGCGGGACTTGGCGATATCGGTATGCTCTTTCCCGACAGCGACCCGCAATTCAAAGATATAGACAGCAAGGAACTTGCTCTGAAAGTCAAAAGCTATATTGCTGATAAAGGCTGGGAAGTGGTTAATGCCGATATAACAATCACTGCTGAAGAGCCGCAACTGGGACCGTATAAAGCACAGATGAAAAGGAGCATCGCCAGCCTTTTGGGAATCGATTTTCTTAACGTCAATGTAAAAGCAAAGACAAACGAAGGTCTCGGCGATATAGGAGCCGGCCTTGCAATCTCGGCAATAGCAACAGTGCTGCTGCGAAGAAGAATCAAAAGAACATTATAAGGAATAGTAAATGTCCCTTGAATTGTATAACACCCTGACTAAACGCAGAGAGGAATTCAAGCCTATGCAGGCCGGCGAGGTGAAGATTTACAGCTGTGGGCCGACTGTATATTCACACCCACATATAGGAAATTTCAGAAGTTTTCTTGTAGCAGATTTACTAAAGCGATTTTTCGAATTCAAAGGCTTCAGGGTTACTCATATTATGAACATAACAGATGTCGGGCATCTTGTAGATGATGCGGATGAAGGAGCCGACAAACTTGAAGAAACAGCGAGAAGACAGAAAAAAGACCCTTTGGAAATCGCGAAAGTTTATACCGACTCATTTATGGAGGCAAGCAGGCTTCTCAATATAAAACCGCCTGACAAATATCCTAAAGCAACAGAACATATCAAAGAAATGATTGATATGATTAAAATACTCGTCGATAATGGTTTCGCTTACGTTGTCGGGCATAATGTTTATTACGATGTATCCAAATTTGCTAATTACGGGCAGCTTTCCGGCAATACTTTAGCAGACTTAAATGCCGGTGCAAGAATTGAAGTCAATCCGGAAAAGAAAAACCCGCAGGATTTTGCTCTTTGGAAGCACGACCCCAAACATCTTCAGCAGTGGGACAGCCTATGGGGCAGAGGATTTCCGGGCTGGCACATAGAATGCTCGGCAATGAGCTCAAAATACCTCGGAGCGGAATTCGATATTCATACCGGCGGTGAAGATAACATATTCCCTCATCATGAATGTGAAATCGCACAATCTGAAGCTGCAAGCGGCAGGAAATTTGTCCACTACTGGCTGCATACGCGATTTCTGCTGTTCGACGGCGAAAAAATGTCCAAATCAAAGGGTAATCTATACACAATCCAGGAACTTGTCGAAAAAGGTTTTAAGAAAAACGCTATACGATATGCACTTATCTCCTCGCATTACAGGCAAAACTATAATTTTACTTTCGACGGCCTAAAGGCTGCGGAGCAGGCTATAGATAAAATACAGCAATGCGTTCTTGGGCTGACGGATTTGTGCAAAAACAAAAAAGAAGGGAAAATCAGGGAGCAGTTGCAAAATTTAGTCTCCACTTGCCTTGCAGAATTTGACCAGGCTCTTAGTGACGACTTGAACATCTCAAAAGCTCTGGCTGTATGCTTCGATTTTATACGGGAAGTCAACAAGGCCGATGATATGAATTCGACAGAAGCTTCTGCCCTGCTCGATACCATCAATAAAATCGATTCAGTACTCGGCGTTCTGGAAACCACAGACAAAGAAGTGCCTGACAAGATAAAAGAACTTGCTGAAAATAGAAAAGAGGCAAAACTTAAAAAGGATTGGAAACTGGCTGACGCTTTGCGGTCTGAGCTTTTGGCCGAAGGCTGGATAGTTGAAGATACTCCCGGCGGAGGCTATAGAATAAAACGCAGGGAGGAAGCTTAATGAATCCCGTTAGAAATATTAAAAATTGAAAAGAAAATTTTTAATGGGATAATATTTTAAATTAAAAAAGCAAAAACTTATGGAAAAATTGATTTCTAACGGGATGAAAATACTCGGCATTGACCCTGGTTTGCAGGTTTGCGGATATGCTGTTATTAACTGCAACGGCGGCAGTGAAAAACTTATTGAAGCGGGAGTATGCAGGACTTCTGTAAAGTTTGCTATGGAAAAAAGGCTTGTGCAAATAGCAGAGGATATAAATTCGCTGCTGGAAAAACACCGGCCTGACTATGTTGCGGTTGAAGATTTGTATTCCCATTATGCCCATCCGAAAACGGCGATATTGATGGGGCACGCAAGAGGTGTTATACTTGCGACTACCTGTAAAAACGGCATAAAAGTAAAGAGTTTCGCAGCGACAAAGATAAAAAAGTCACTGACCGGCAACGGCAGAGCGTCAAAACTGCAGATTCAAAGGAGTATAAAAACTCTCCTCGGCCTTGCGAAACTGCCTGAGCCTGCCGATGTGGCAGACGCAATTGCGGTTGCGATGTGCTGCGGAAATACAATAGATTGCCACGGCCTAACGGCCTCGCAATGACAGAAATATGATAGCACAAATAGAAGGAAAATTAGTTAGTCTTAACAGCGATACAGCTTTGGTGCAAATCGGTCAAATCTGCTATGAGATACTATTGCCCGGCTATCTTTCGAATTTTCTGGCCGGCAAAATCGGGCAGGATATCACCCTTTGCACAATGGAATATTACGAAGGCAATATAGCGGGCGGAAATCTTGTGCCGCAAATGATCGGTTTTTTAACTGCCGGCGAAAAGGAGTTTTTCAGGCGATATACATCCGTCAGCGGTATCGGCATTAAAAAAGCGTTGAAATCTCTTGTTATGCCGATTTCAACGATAGCTTCGGCAGTAGAAAGCGGTGATGAAAAAACGCTAATCGCCCTGCCGGGAATCGGCAAAAGACTCGCGCAGCATATAATCGCGGAACTAAAAGGAAAATTAGCTAATTTTACCGTAGGCGAACCTGCAAAAGGCGGACAGGAAATGATATTTGCAGGTTTCCAGCTTGAATCGCTTGAGATTTTAATTGCCTGGGGCGAAAAGCGAATTGAAGCAACAGAGCTTATTAATCTCGCTTGCAAAAAACATCCACAGATAAAAACAGCAGAGGCGCTTGTGCCGATGATTTACAGGATTAAACAAGGAATTGAAGTTTAAAATATGGCAATTGACAGAGTACTAAACAGTGATTCGATGAACGAGCAGGAAGAGACTTTTAACGCTTCGCTGCGGCCAACGAATCTTGCCGAGTGCACGGGGCAGGAAAACGTAAAAGAAAAACTGTCAATTGCAATGGCCGCTGCAAAAAAACGAGGCGAACCGCTTGAGCATATCTTGTTTTACGGCCCGCCGGGGCTGGGAAAGACAACTCTTGCCCACGTTGTCGCCAATGAAATGGGGGCAAAGATAAAGACCACTTCAGGCCCTGCCCTTGTCAAACAGGGAGATGTAATGGGCCTTTTGAGCAATGTCAACACCGGCGATATTCTTTTCATCGATGAAATACACCGGCTAAGCACACCTGTTGAAGAATTTATATATCCTGCGATGGAAGAGTTCAGGGTCGATTTTACTGTTGACAGCGGACTTCACGCAAAAACCATTAATTTTCCGCTGAAGCGATTTACACTTATCGGCGCAACAACGCGGGCAGGTCTTTTGAGCGCACCCCTGCGGGGCAGGTTCGGTATGCTCTATCATCTTAAATTTTACAGCAGTGACGAACTTGCAAAGATTCTCATACGCTCGGCGAAACTGCTCAATCTGCCCTGCCAGGACGGCACACTTGAACTTATCGCCTCGCGCAGCAGAGGCACGCCGAGGATTGCAAACAGACTTTTAAAAAGGGTCCGCGATTACGCACAGGTAAAAGGAAAAGGCAAGCTTACCGAAGATATCGTCGGCAGCGCTTTGCAGATGGAACAAATAGATGAGCTTGGTCTTGACGAGCTTGACAGGTCGTTCCTGAGAGCGATTGCAAATATTTATAACGGCGGGCCGGCAGGTATTGAGGCTCTCGCTGCAACACTGGGTGAGGAAAAAGACACGCTCGAAGACGTTGTCGAACCATATTTACTGCAAATAGGCTTCGTCCGCAGAACAAAAAGGGGCAGAGAAATAACCGACCAGGCCTGCAAATACCTTAACATCAAATTAAAAGAAAACAATCCTCCTGCGGCGGACAAGCAGGATAATGCAGAACTCTTTTAGAAACAAAAATGACAACAGGTAAAAAGGATTAAAAATGAGAAAAAATGCTTCGCTGATTTTGTTATTTGTATTCACAATATTCGCAGTTGCGGGCTGCAAGCAGCCTGCCAAGCGAACTGCCGGAGGATTGCTGGCGGCAAATGACCAGCCGATTAACATATATTATCTTGCAGGCAGGCTCGGTATGGCAATATCACAGGCTGATGATAACAAAATTGTCTTCAGCAATATAACCAATACTGTAACAATTTATCCGAAAAACGACCAGATTTACGTCAACGACAATTATCTTGCGCCTTTGGGCAGGATAAAAAAAATCAATGATATGCTGCACGTTCGGTCGAGCCTGGAGCAGCAGATTCGAAGCGAGCTTATAAAAACTGAGATAAAAACTGTTGTGCCTATGCCTCCCAAACCTGTTGAGAAAGCCCCTGCCGCCCGTCCGTCCGTTTCCGGCAGGACAATCGTAATCGACCCAGGCCACGGCGGAAAAGACCCCGGGGCAGTCAACTCCTCTGGTTATGAAGAAAAAACCGTCAATCTCGATGTCGCTTTGCAGATTGCGCAAATACTACGCGATAAAGGATTGAGAGTCATCATTACGCGTAATAACGACGAGTTTATCGAACTTGAGGAGCGAGCCGACATTGCCAACCGCAATCGAGCCGATATTTTTATAAGCATTCACTCGGATTCTTCCGCAACAAGCAGTAAGAACGGTTTTACACTTTACGTTGAACGCAGCAGCTCAGGGGCATCGACAAAACTTGCCAACGCTATTGACAGCCGTATGGCCCAAACAGGCATAGGCAGCAACGGCGTTAGAAATGCCGACTACAGGGTTCTTACGCATACCGGCTGCCCTGCCATTCTAATTGAGCTTGGGTATCTGTCAAACTACTGGGAGGCAAAACAGCTTAAAAATAAGGATATGCAAAGAAAACTTGCGATGGCAATTACGGACGGTATAACCGATTATATAACTGCTCGGTGAAACCGGGGCAACTATGACACATAATGTTTCAATAGCATTCGGCCTGACATTGTTTGCTGGACTTTCGACAGGCATCGGAAGCACAATGGCCTTTTTTGCCAAGAGGACCAGCACCAGATTTCTCTCGACATCGCTGGGCTTCTCAGCAGGTGTTATGATTTATGTCTCTTTAGTAGAGATATTCGCCAAGGCAAAAACCGACCTGATTGCTGAGCTGGGGCAGGTAAAAGGCTACTGGGCGACAGTCGGGGCATTTTTTGCCGGCATTTTCATAATGGCAGTTATCGACAAACTAATCCCCGCGGTGGATAACCCGCATGAATTGCGAAAACTCGAAGCAAACGATTATCCGGGCACAGAGCCGGAATACACAGGTTTATACCGGGTGGGGATATTCGCCGCTCTTGCGATTGCGATACATAACTTTCCAGAAGGCATGGCAACATTCATCACAGCCGTAAAGGATATCCATCTCGGCATTCCGATTGCCATTGCCATAGCCATTCATAACATCCCCGAAGGCATTGCGATTTCAGTGCCGGTATATTACGCAACAAAAAGCCGAAAAGAGGCATTCTGGCTTTCCTTTCTATCCGGCCTTGCTGAACCTGCCGGCGCCGTGATAGGATATTTCATCCTGATTCATACTCAGAGCAATATTATGTGCGACGTCATATTTGCCGCTACAGGCGGTATAATGGTATTTATTTCCATAGACGAGCTTCTGCCTGCAGCGGAAAAATACGGCAGGCATCATTATGCCGCTTACGGTTTTATTGCGGGTATGGTTGTTATGGCATTGAGTCTTTTATTGTTTGTGTAGATAAAAAAATGAAATTTTATCCTCTGAAATTCAAGCCGATTTACAAGGAACTTATATGGGGAGGCGATAAGCTGCGTAAATTCTTCGGTAAAGACACGCCTGCAGGTAAAAAAATCGGCGAAAGCTGGGAGCTTGCCGATTTGCCTAACGACAAATCTGTTATCATAAACGGTGAACTTGCCGGCAAGACAATCACAGAAGTTTTACAAAAATTCCCACAGCAAATTACCGGCAAAAAAGATTATAAACCCCCATTTGGGCTGCTTATAAAATTTATCGATGCCGCTGAAGTTTTGAGCGTTCAGGTTCATCCTGATTCGGAGGCGGTAAAAAGGCTCAAAACGGGAGACCCTAAAACTGAGTGCTGGTATATAATAGATACAACGACTAACGCCTGTATTTACAAGGGCTTAAAGACCGGAACATCAAGAGAGCAATTTGCTGTGTCGATAAAAAGCGATACTTGCAGCGAGCTTCTTAATAAAGTGTTTGTAAAACCCGGCCAGTGCCATTTTTTACCCGCCGGCACTGTTCACGCCATAGGCGCTGGAATTTTAATAGCTGAGATTCAGACGCCCTCTGATACAACATTTCGAGTTTTTGACTGGAACAGACTTCAAAACGGAAAACCCCGTCAGCTTCATATCGAACAGGCCCTGGAGAGTATTAACTTTGGCCAGACGGCAGAAGACCTCCCTGTAACCACCGGCGGCAGACTCGTCGATACCAAATTTTTCAAAGTTGAAAAAATCACTGCACAAGCCGGTACATCGCATCAGATTTCCGAAGGAATAATGAAAGTAATTATATTTATCAAAGGAAGCGGACAGATAAAATCAGGCGACCTACAGGCGGTTGATTTTTCAAAGGGACAGACAATTCTGTCGCCGGCAGTATTCGGCGGTCAAATCCTTTTTAATGACTACGCTGAGTATCTGCAGGTTACTCTTTAAGCGGTGTCGGTGATTTATTGACAGTCGGGATAATTCTTAATATAATATATTTATGCTAAAACCGGAAGAAAATCCGCCGATGATATGGCCTGCTGATTTAAGCGTAAAAGACTTTCAGGGCACCTGGTGGGTTGCGCATACCAAAAGCAGAAATGAAAAGGCCCTTGCCTGGCAGATGCAGAAAAGAAATATCAGATACTTTCTGCCCCTGACGGAGAAAGTGTACAGGAAAAGCCGCAGGGTGTTTCGTTCGATGCTGCCGCTGTTTAGCGGTTATGTTTTTTTCTGCGGCGATGAACCGGACAGACTGGAAGTACTCAAGACGAACCGCGTTGCCGGTCTTCTGGAAGTAAAAGACCAGCAGCATTTGGTAGCAGAACTTTTACCGATTGAAAAGGCCCTTACAAGCGGCATAAATCTTGCACCATACACTTATCTCAAGGCAGGCCAGTTATGCAAGGTCATAGCAGGACCTCTTATGGGCACAGAAGGACTGGTTGTAAGCGACCAAAATAAAACAAGACTCATTCTTCAGGTAGATATGCTCGGCAAAGCCACGTGTCTTGAGATCGATTCTGCACTACTTGAGGCTATTGGCGAGAACTGATTTTAAAAGATTTTTCACATGGAGGCGATTATGAATTGGCTGCCTAAAATCGTTGCGATTCTAATTGTAATCGACGGAATTGTAATTCTGTTCCGGCCGGACCTTTCAAAAAAATACTGCCAGCTTTTCTGCCAGGGTGCAGCAATTTATCTTGACGCACTTATAAAGGCATTAGTAGGCGCTGCATTTCTTTTCGGCACTTCAGACAAATGCAATCACCAATGGGTAATAATCACTTTCGGGATTCTGGCTTTTGCAGGAGCGGTTTTCATCGTCATTATGCCGCAAAAAGCCAGGGCGATTGCCGGCTGGTTTGCAGCCAAAAGCAATATAACTCTGCGGCTCTTTTCTTTAATTTACCTGCTTGTCGGCGCTCTTTTGGTGTATTCAGCCTAATAATACTATCCCAATCTGAAATAGTAATAATAGCGGCACAAATAAGCTTAAGTGCTTTTAAGATATGGAGTTATACAAAAAAACAATAAGCGTGTAACATATAAGTAAGGATTTAATATCTTTGCTGGAAAATTTTGATATAATCCAACTTTTGGAAAAATTTTCTTTAATAAGACGAGAACTAAATGCAGAAAAATCTGGAAATATCGGTAGTTATCCCCGTTTTCAACGAGCAGGAGAATCTGGAAAATATATACCAGCAGGTTTCAGATTCCCTGCAAGGCAAGTATTCATTTGAGATAATATTCATAGATGACGGAAGTACGGACGACAGCCGCAAGGTTCTTGAGAATATACATCTTAAAGACTCAAGGGTAGAAGTAATAATATTCCGCCGAAACTTCGGCCAGACTGCGGCAATGAGCGCGGGTTTCAACCACGCAAAGGCCGATATTATAGTTCCGCTTGATGCTGACGGCCAGAATGACCCTGCGGATATTCCGGCTCTGGTTGAGAAATTAAAAGAGGGCTATGACATAGTAAGCGGCTGGCGGAAAGACCGAAAAGATAAAGCAATCAGCCGAAAGATTCCGTCAATACTGGCAAACTGGCTGATTGGAAAAATGACCGGCGTCAAGCTTCACGATTACGGATGCAGCCTCAAGGCATACAGACGAGAGGTACTTGAAACGATTAACTTATACGGCGAGATGCACAGATTTATACCAGCAATTGCAAGCTGGTCGGGCGCAAAAATTACGGAGATGGTTGTAAATCATCATCCGAGGGTCGCAGGGGTTGCAAAATACGGACTTGAAAGAACAATGAAGGTCTTCCTCGACCTCGTAACAGTCAAGTTTTTAGGCTCTTATGCCACCAAACCTATATATATCTTCGGCGGTATGGGAATCCTCAGCGGCCTTGCCTCTGTTATTTGCGGTCTTATTGTGCTGTATATGAAATATATAAGCTCCGAGCATCTCGCAATGAACCGCAATCCCCTTTTGCTGCTTTCGGCCATCCTGGTAATTACGTCTATTCAGCTTATACTTATGGGGCTGCTTGCGGAAATGATTGTAAGGACTTATCACGAATCTCAAAAACGGCCGATATATGTTATAAGGAATATCCTGGAACGTAAGCCCCAGCAGGAGCATAATAATGAGCCGAATGTCTAAAAAAAAAAGGGCAGACAACAAATAACTGAACAAAACGCCGCAACTTTCGGTAAATTTTCTTATTTACTCATTATCATCATTTTAGCCGGCATACCCTTCCTGCTCGGCAAATACTTCGAATTCAACAGTTCCGACCCTTATGATTCCGCTTCCAATGTCTATTCGGCAAAACATGTTATTGACGGGGCAAGGCTCGGCATTGATGAAAACCCGAGTGCAGATATTGGGACTTTACTCGTAAATATACTTGGGGTTGCGATATTCGGTTTCAACGAATTCGGCCCAAAATTTATTCAGGGAATTTTCCAGGCCGCAGCTTTGGTGATGATATTTTTTACAGCAAACCGAATTTTCGGAAAATCTGCGGCGGCAATAAGTGTTATAGTGGCTTCAGTTTACTTATCTGCCCCTTTTATTGCAAAGTTCGGCAACGTTAAAGAACAGTTTATGGTTGCTATGATGATTATAGGCGTTTGTCTTGCAGCTCTCAGGCATATGGGCGGCAATTGGTCTCTAAGCTTTCTGGCAGGAGCAGCCCTTGTCTGTGCTCCGCTTTTTAAGCCGACCGGGATGTCGGCAATCGGTGCAGTGGGACTATTTGTGATTGCCCAGCCTGTGCTTAAAAATAGAACGTTCAAGCAAACAGTGTTCGACATTCTGCTGCTGTCAGCAGGCGCAATTGCAGCGCTGGCACCATTATATATCTGGTTACTGGTATGGGATGTAAAGCTGTCACTGCCATATTCGTTTGTCTGGAGCACCATAACAGGGCTGCTGCCCATCCATGGTGCTGCACCTGCAACAGCGGATTACGTCTCTGAGAGCCGAAAGGCCGTGTCGCTGGCAAAGCAAGCACCTATGGTATTTCGATATTATAAAGCGTTGATTTTGCCGATTGCGTTGGCAGCCGGCTCAATTATCTGCCGGCTGGTAAAACTTATCTTCAAGCCGTTGCACAAATCGCCGGGTGCCGCGACACAATATGACAGACTTGTGCTTTTGTTCGGGCTGTGGTGGGTATTCGATATGGCGCTTGTGTGGCTAAACCCTCGTCCATACGAACAATATTATATTCCATTGAACGGCTCGGCAGCAATGCTGGGCGGATATTTAATAGCGGTTTACAGCGATAAATTGAAAAGTTCTTATAACAAGATTCTGTGGCAAACAACAGGCCTTATAGGACTACTGGTAATGATAGCTATGTCGCAGCACATATTCTTCGGGATAACAAGAAGCCCCTCGCTTGGCATAGCTTATGGGGAAAAAAGGAGGGGCTATCTGCAAAAGTGGCAGGAGATTTCCCGGCAAAAAAACAATAATCTCAAAGGCTATTGGGAGGTTGTTGGAGATTACATTCGTCAGAATTCTGTGCCAACAGACAGGATTTACATTTGGGGCTGGATACCCGGAATATACGTCAGAGCCCAGCGATTCAGCTCTGCAGCATCTGCCTGCACGAGCGAGATGCATGTTAACCCGCCGGCAGTTTTATCCGCGATGGTTGATGAGCTGCTTTCTGAGTTTGTGAAGAAACCGCCGAAATTCATTGTTGACACTCACAATAAGCATTTTCCCTATGACAACCGGCCGCCGCTGGAGTTGTGGCCAAGCATAGCAAATGGGATTCGACTTCTTGATAACCCGCCTGATGACAGGGAACGACTCCTGCTTGCGATCCTGCGGACATTCGATGTCCAGCCCGTAGACTTGACAAAAGAGGGCCTGCTTCGGCCAGACAGGCCCACCGCGATAGAGAAATATGATGCGGCGTATGCAAAGATTCTCCGTGAAAAAGTTGAGCCAGACGAGGCGCTGCGGTTTGAGGCGATGAAACCTTTGCGGGACTATATTATGAGAAATTACCGCGTTGCTCAAATCATTGGTGACGAGATTGTCTTTGAGCTAAATGCCGTTTCTGCCGGCAAGACTTTGTCCTCCCCAGTACCTGCTACAGAAAAGGAGTCACAATAGCCGCGTCGAAAATAAACTTGCTTATGCTCAATTACGAGTTTCCTCCCATCGGAGGCGGTGCAGGCAAAGTGCACCTGAATATGCTCAAGGAATATTCAAAACGAAACGACCTTAACATAGATGTATTAACATCAGCGTCCCACCCGGGAAATTATATCACCAATTTTTCAAATAACATAACCATTCACAAGGTCGGCGTTCATAAGAAAGATTTACATTTCTGGAGAAAAATTGAAATTCTTGAGTGGATTATCAAAGCCGGCCATTATTATAAAAAAATGATTAAGCACAATAAATACGACCTTGTTCATTCATTTTTCGGATTTCCTACAGGCTGGTTCTGCTATAGAAGCAGAAACAAACTGCCGTACATAATTTCACTAAGGGGTTCAGATGTTCCCGGGAAAAATTTGCGGTTTGCCTTTGAATACAAGCTGCTGGGAATCTTTTTTAAAGTTATATGGAAGAATGCCTCTGCCCTGATAGCGTGCAGCGAAGGATTAAAACAGAGAGCCTTGAAATTTTATCCGCAGGTAAAAATAGATGTTATACCCAATGGCGTTGATATCGAGAAATTCTGCCCCATATCACAAAACGCTGCAAAAAAATCCGATGTAATCAGGCTTATCACTGTCGGCAGAC
>Ga0315294_10002945_pt1 | contig 18503 bp, 19 predicted proteins | sample YL17G13_40_MG_FD_203626 | JGI IMG/M metagenome (GOLD analysis project Ga0315294, IMG submission 203626) | Sediment microbial communities from Yellowstone Lake, YNP, Wyoming, USA - YL17G13_40 | ecosystem: Environmental > Aquatic > Freshwater > Lake > Sediment | place: USA: Wyoming | collected...
GCGGGCGAAGGGAAACTCACCCACAAGGGGTTCGGAATGACGTGCAGTGTAAGCGGGGAAAATTGTTTGCTGGAGGGTGGAATGGGGGGCGGGAATGGGGTATAATTGCGCTATCTATGGCGGCGAAAGCGGAAAAATCCTTATTTACGTCAACGGAAGACAAGGCCTTGCGGGGTTTTGCGCCGCTGGCGGTGCGGATGCGGCCAAAAACCATCAATGAATTCGTCGGTCAGGAACATTTCGCGGGCGAAGGGAAACTTCTCCGGCGGATGCTGGAAGGCGGGGCGATCAGCAGCCTGATTTTTTACGGTCCGCCCGGTTCCGGCAAAACCACCCTGGCATACGTCATCGCCAATCACATCAACGCCGTATTTGAGAGCCTCAGCGCGCCTGCGGCTGGCGTGAAGGAAATCCGTCAGGTTCTTGACAACGCAAAGGATAGATTGCTCTCTTCCGGCCGGCGGACGGCACTGTTTATTGATGAAATTCATCGGTTTAACCGTGCCCAGCAGGATGTACTGATGGATGACGTGGAAAACGGCATTGTTACGCTGATTGGGGCGACGACGGAAAACCCGTTTTTCAGTATCAATTCGCCGTTAATCAGCCGAAGCACGATATTTACGTTTGAGCCGCTGACGGCTGAGCATATCAAGGTGATTCTGAAGCGGGCGGTTGCGGACGAGCAAAACGGGCTGGGCAAGTTAAAGCTGCGAATCAACACGGATGCGGAGGATTTTCTGGCCCAGTTATGCGATGGCGACGCGCGCAAGGCCCTTACGGCGCTGGAGGTTGCGGTGTTTTCCAAGCAGAAGCACACGAAAAAGGGCGCCGAGGTTGTCATTACGCTCGACGATGCCAAAGAATCCATCCAGAGAAAATCCGTCCAGTATGACGGGACGGGTGATACGCATTATGATTTGGCCAGCGCTCTGCAAAAGTCGATGCGGGGGTCGGACCCGGACGCGACGGTTTATTGGCTGGCGCGGATGATTGCCGGCGGGGAGGATTTGCGGTTTATCGCCCGGCGGATTGTGGTTTGCGCGACGGAGGACGTGGGCAATGCCGACCCGACGGCGACGGTATTGGCGGCCTCGGCGATGCAAATCGCGGAATTTGTGGGGTTTCCGGAGGCGCAATTGGCTCTGGCCCAGGCGGCGATTTATGTGGCCTGTGCCCCCAAGTCCAACGCCTGCGCCAAGGCCGTCTGGGGGGCGGTATCCGACGTTCAGTCCGGCCGGACGATTCCGGTTCCGATACATCTGCGGGATTCGCACTATAAAAGTGCGGCCAAACTCGGACACGGCATCGGCTATCAGTATCCCCACGACAGCCCGACGGGTTATATTCCGCAGGATTACGTCGGCCAAAAACTGCCGAGGGTGTATTATCAGCCCAAGGCCGTCGGGCGGGAAAAATTAATTGCGGAGTATTTACAAAAGCTCAAAAATCAGGTACAAGAAATAAAGAAGTCAGAAGCCAGTCCTTCGACAAGCTCAGGACACAGAAGTCAGAAGTCGGAATAAAAAGCCGGCGAAAAAAGCGAATCGTGGATATAATGGACAAGACGCAATTACGAAAAGAGCTTCGGCAGATATTGGCCCAAATGCCTGCGGAGGTCCGCCAGCAGAAGAACCGGCAGATCTGCGACCATTTGCTGAACGCGCCGGAGTATAAAGAAGCCTCGGTCGTAATGTTATTTTTGTCGATGCAGCACGAGGTGGATATGACGCCGATTCTGCTGGACGCCTGGCAGCGAGGCAAAACGGTGGCCGTTCCCAAAGTCTCGTGGGAACAGCGGCACATGATTCCGGTGGAAATTCATTCGCTGGATAGCGGGTTGAGTACGGATAAAATGGGTCTGCGGAATCCGACGACAGGTACGCCGGTGCCATACGGGGATATTGACCTGGTGATTGCACCGGGTCTTGGGTTTGATCGGCGGGGCAATCGTCTGGGACGAGGTGGGGCGTACTATGACCGGTTTTTCGCTTCGCCGGGACTGCGAGCAAAAAGATGGGCCGCGGCGTTTTCGGAACAGATTCTGGATGCCGTTCCGCACGACAAAAAAGATATCCCAATGGATGCCCTGGTGTGCGAAACAGGTATCGTTCGATGCAAAGGTACCCGACGGATACCTTCCAAAGTGAAAAGTTAATCCGCCAAAGGCGGATAAAAATCCAGAAAGTAAAAGTAAGACTTAGCTGCATATCCGGCGGATGAGTTGATATGAAAAACAAAGAGAATCACGGAGGATAATTCGATTATGAGATTCCAATATCGAGCGTATCAAGAACGCAGCGCGGGAAATCGACGGACTCAATTTATTCTGCTGATCCTGATGGCGCTGATTGTCGGACTGGTGGCGCTGAATCAGTACCGTAAGAAAAAACAGGAACAGCCGACGGAAGCAGTGGAACCTGTTTCGACCGCCGAACCCGCTGCGACGGAGAGTTCGGAAGTGCCGACAACAACCGGTCAGGCTCAGCAGACCGATACGGCGCCTGTGTCGGCCCAACAGCCGGCTCCGACAGAACCCAATCAGATATTCTCCTCCGACGGCACCAGTCCCGAAGCGGCGGCGATCATTCGACAGGCGATGGAGGATGCCGGCGCCGGCAGAGTCGTCGCCGCACGCGACCAGTTAAATCGCGCCCTGGATATGAAGCTGAGCGACGCGGTGCGCGGCGAGGTTAAAAAACAGCTTGCCCAACTGGCCCAAATGTGGCTGTTTGGCAAAACGGTCTATCCCGGCGACACATTTACGGAACTGCATAAGGTGCAGTCGGGAGAAGTACTGGCGATTCTTTCCAAACAGTATAAAGTGCCTCACGAATGTATCGAAAAAATCAACGGTATTCTGAACCCGGAACGGCTGCAGGCCGGCCAGTCGATTAAAGTGGTTCACGGCCCGTTTTGGGCGGTCATCAGCAAAAAGAATTACACCTTCGATTTGTATCTGCAGGGGATGTTTGTCAAGCAGTATAAAGTAGGTCTTGGGCGGGTGGAGTACGAGACGCCCAGCGGCAAATGGCGGGCGGCTCTGGGCGGTAAACTGGTCAGACCCCCCTGGAAGGACCCGGATACGGGCAGAGTATATCAGGGCGATGACCCGGATTATCCGCTCGGTTCGCGCTGGATTACGCTGGAAGGGCTGGAAGGCGCAGCGAAAGGACGGACAGGATTTGCGATTCACGGCACCAAAGACCCAGAAACCATCGGCACACGAGCCTCGCGAGGCTGTATCCGGCTGTTTAACGGCGATGCGGTTGAGGTCTATGACTTGATGGAACCGGGCGTGTCTGAAGTATGGGTGGTCGAATAAAAGGCAAAAGGTAAAAGTGCGGAATCCCGATGGTGTCGGGACAGGGAAACCGATGATTGCACGGAGGGGAAAAATCAGTGTGTTGGCCGCGGGGGCTTCGGCCGCGGTCCATCTGGCACTGCTGGGAGGTTTTGCGTCTGTTCGTCTGGGTGCACCCGCCGAATCACATTCCGTCGTGGGAGCGGTAAGCATACAGGCGGTTCGACGGCCTGTCGAACAGCCTTTAATCACGCCCAAACCTGAAGTCAAAATGGAAAGTAAACCTGTGGCTCAACAGGATAAACCAACACCGATGGTTTCGCAATCCGCTCCTGTGGTTGCGGATGAAAGTCGTCCGCAGCCCCCGGTTCAAATTCCGCAGAATACATCAACCACTTCGTCAACGGCATCGTCAACAACGTCGTCAACGGCTTCGGGAATGATTTCAGGAACGGTTTCGGGAGCGGTTTCTGAGGCGGGTTTTTTCGGCCAGGAAACGGCGGTCAGGACGGTTTGTTTTGTGGTGGACTGTTCGGGCAGCATGTACGGACGACTGGAATTGATTGGGCGACAGTTGAAGGACTGTATCGCTTCGCTGCGGGATACACAGTCGTTTTATCTGATTTTTTTTATGGACGGCGATAAGCTGCTCGAAAGCGGCGACGGCAAAGCCGTACCCGCCGCCGGGTACGCCAAAGCGCAGGCGTTTGCCATGATAGATCGTATCCGCCTGGAGGGCCAGACCAACGCCCGACAGGCCCTCGAACGGGCGATGAAAATCCGCGACGCCAGGGGCAGACCGATGGAGCTGATTTATTTTCTGACCGACGGGTTTGATTTGCAGATTTCATCGCCTGGCGCGTTTTGCAGAGATATTGAGCGAATACAGAGCCGGTATGCGCCGTCCGTAACAATAAATACCATTGGTTTGTGGGCTTCGCCGGAAGACCAGCGGATGCTCGAGCGAATCGCGAAAATGACGGGCGGACAGTTTGTATCCGTGGAATGATAAATGATGAATGACTATTAATTATTGAAAAAGACGATTATGGATAATCTGATTGCTCAAGGTGGATGGGAAGAACTTTCACAGACGTATTATACGCAGTTTTTTGTGGCCGGCGGCCCCATTGTGTGGTTTATTCTGCTGCCGATGTCGGTGATGGCGGTGTATTTTATGGCGGAGTTGTGTATCACCGTTCGACGCAAAAAACTGCTTCCGGCAACAGCGAGTTCGGAAATCATCACCGTGGCGGCACGGTACGGTTTTGAATCCCTTACGATTCACCTTGGGAAAAAGACGGATTTTGTCGGCCGGGCGATATGTGCCGTCTCTGAAAAAACGCGCAAAATGCACCCGTCATTCTCGCTGGTGAGTCAAATTGCCGCCGAAAGTCTGCAGGAGCAGGGGATGAAACTGTTGCGAAGAGTGGAGTGGTGCAATCTGCTTGGCGCCGTGGCTCCGATGGTCGGGCTGTTTGGAACCGTCTGGGGAATGATTGATGCGTTTAATCAGTTGGGTATTTCCGCAGGACAACCTCGACCGGCCCAACTGGCCGGCGCCATATCCGTGGCGCTGGTTACGACTTTCTGGGGGCTGCTGATTGCGATTCCATCGTTGTTTGTCTATGGGGTGTTTCGGTCTAAAGTCGAAGGTCTGGCGGCCGAGGCGGCGGTGGAGGTCGAAACCCTGCTGGAACGGCTGTGGGAAATGCGGACGATGGAACCGGAGAAGATGCGGACCGAGATGGAGGTACGTTCTGTCGCGGAAAAAGAACGAACCCAGACGGCCAGACCTGTCGTTGAGGCGGTAAAAGAAAAAGCCGGCGCTCAAAAAATCGTCGAAGCGATGATTTCGCTTCCGACAAAGCCGCAGTCGGCCAAGCCTCAGAATCCTCAGCGCATAGAAATGCCGGTGAAAAGGTGAAGACTCTTCATTTCAAGCGAGATGTTGCCGTAGGCTTCGATATGACGCCGCTGATTGATGTGGTGTCATTGTTAATTATATTTTTTATGCTGGTTTTTCAGTTTTGCGCCGCCGAACTGTTTGAGGTGCGATTGCCGGACAGAATTGTGTCCGCAGATAAGTTTGACCCGCGAGCCGGTGCGATGATGACGATTACGGTGATGCAGAAGGACAACAAAGTGTGTTATGCCGCCGGTGCGGATATATTGCCCGGCAATGAACCGGAACTGCTGGAAAAAATGATTGCCTCGGCAATTGACAGCCGGACGACAAAAACCGGACAGGAAAAAATCGTTTGTCTGCGGTGTGATAAACAAATCGCGTTTGAGAATGTTCGTCCCGTCCTGGCAGGGATTGCCAGAAGCGGCGCCGAAAAGGTACAATGGGCGACGGTCAAGAACTGAACACGGAAAGTACAACCGGGGCAATCAACGGATTTTGTCGGCCAGAAAGTCGGCGACAATCCGGTGTCCTTCCGGCGACCAGTGCTGGTCATAAGTGAAATACGCCCGCTGACCGGCCAGGATTTTTTTCCTCAGAATGTCGGTCAGACTGACAAATTCAATCGTCTGCCGACGGCAAAAATCTCTCATCACTATCTCAAAGGTATCCAGTTGCGGCAGAATAGTGTCGAGGATTTTTTCTTCGGGGGGAAGATTTTTTCGTGCCAGCGTCATATACGCCCGCAATTTTGCCGGGTTAATATACTGCCGTTCGGCCGGCAGCAGCAGATGGGATTTATCGGGGGCATAGACCACAATCAGACGCGCTCCGCTGGCGGCGCACAGACGTTGGAGCTGAGTCAAAGTCTCCTGCGTTTTGCGGCAGCCCTGCGTTTGGGAAAACTGCTCTGATGTCTGACAGTGGGCCAAAAAGCGTTTCAGGTCAAAGGTATAATAGTTGACGCTGCCCTGTGGTACGTTCATCGGCAGCCAGGATACCGGATACATAATGTGCCGGGGGTTGTTGAGGGTTGCGGGACTGATGTTGAAACGATTACTGTTAATGGGACTAAACGTTCGAATGATCAACTCGGCCAGTCGCTGTCGCAGGGGTGACGTTTTAAAGATAATGTCTTTGAGAGATGGCTTTGAGCGGCCCTGGCCGGAGGAGGAAAAATTACTGTCGCGGAAATCATTCCCCTCATAGAGCATACAGAGCACAATTTTCGGTTTCAATGGCTGGCCAACCTCCCTGAGGACCTCAACATAATCGGTGGGATTTCCGCCGGATATGCCCAGATTATAGACCGTCCATCCGGTCTTCTGAGCCAACAGCACCGGCCATATCTGCTCATCGGGAACGCCGGACCCTTCAGCGAAGGAATCGCCGAGTACGACAACATCATACTGATTCAAGTCGGTTTGATTGCGTAACCCCCGTTTATCGGTGGTGAGGGTGAATGTGTGTGCCGGATAGCCGACCGGGGCATTGGGATAAGTAAATGGTGATGCCGGGCTGTCCACGAAAGTACCCCGCTGAACCTGAGAGGGCTGACGGTGATAGCTTTGGCCGGAGCGGATATATTGGCTGCGCTGCACCAGCCGTAATATTATATCGGTCAGCACGATTCCCATTAAAATCGACAGAGTCAGGCTGATGATTTTGAAGATATCCTTCTTTTTTTCTTCCGGCGTTTTGGGTTTTCCCATCCAGACGCCCCACAGAATCAGTGCCGACAGAGGCGTCAGAATCAACAACACGGTCATTTGTTCGAGTGTATAACGGCCCATCAAAACGACGCGCTGCTGCGCGACACAATAGGCCAAAGGGGCCTGACGCAGCCACAAAAGGGACAACAGTGTCAGCAAACCGATCGTCCACGCCCATTTTCCAAAGGATTGTTTCTTCATTCAATCATCCCGGCTCAGAATAAGGAGGGGTTCTCAAAACAGTGGGTAAATAAACGGCGCGATGGCGGTTCCGCTCAGCAGGATGATTAACCCCATTGCCAGCAGCGCGAGGATGATGGGCAGCAGCCACCATTTTTTATTATGCTTGAGAAATTCCAGGAATTCGACCGCGATATTTTCGCGGCGCCGGCCGGCATAGCGCTGAAATTCCTGATTTGACTTCGATGGGGCTTGTTCATTCATAAGAAACCTCTTTGATTTGTGTGCCGTTAAAATTGCTGAAAATAGCGTTTTACGGAATCCGGGCGCGAATATTTGACCCAGTAGGAATCCTTTTGCCGTTCTGGTTTGCGGTGCAAAGCATCCCGACCCAGGATGCGGAAAAAAAGACCGGTCGGCAGCAAGATACCGAAATAAAACAAGGCCATCAGAAGATGGCTTATCACCCAGCCGATAGGAAATCCTGCCAGCATCAACCCGGCGTACAAAGGCCAGACCAGCCGGACGGAAATCCGGCTCAGCGTGTAAATCACAAGACCGGCAATTACAAACCCGGCCAATACGAATTTGCTCATATCCCAGCGCCAGGTCAGCAGCAGTCCGAGCAGACTCAGCATCACCAGGGACAATTCCCCGAATTGCCGAAGTTTCGTTGCCGAAGGTTTTAAATCCAGTTGAACTATCGACATAATTTTTTCCCAAAGACAATTAATCCAGTTCAAATTGTTTCAGATACTCATCCACCGGCCAGGGTTTCTTTTGCGGCTGCTGTTCCTTAAAGAGGATGCAGTTTTCCAGCACCAGCACATCCATATCCGTGGCCATAAAGCAATGATACGCATTTTGGGGCGTGCAGACAATCGGTTCGCCCCGGATATTGAAGCTGGTGTTGATTATCAGCGGGCAGCCTGATTTTTCCTCAAACCGTTTCAGCAGCCGGTAATACCGGCCGTGCCGAACCGCGTCAACCGTTTGCACCCGCGCGGAATAATCCACGTGGGTCACACTCGGAACCAAACTGCGTCGGCTCTTGAGCAGTTCCATCCCCGTCAGGTTTTTCTGCTCCGGCGCCGGCGCGATGCGTTTGTTGTCCCGAACCGGCGCTACCAGAAGCATATATGGGCTGGTATGATTTTTCAGGGCAAAGTAATCTTCCGCCCGTTCCTCGAGGACGCTGGGAGCGAAAGGCCGAAATGATTCACGAAACTTGATTTTCAGATTCATTCTGGACTGCATTTGTTCATTGCGGGCGTCGCCGAGAATACTGCGAGAGCCCAGAGCCCGCGGACCGAATTCCATTTTTCCATGAAACCAGCCGACGACGTTCTGTTTAACAATCAGTTCGGCGACCGTATCGAGGAGCTGATTCTCGTTCTGGCAGTATTGATAAGCCGCCCCGACGGAATCGAGGAACTCGCGAATGGTATTATTGGAATAAGCCGGTCCAAGCAGCGACCCTTTTTGTAAATCGTCTTTTTCGACCGTTCGCGGGTTTTCCAGGAGCTGATACCAGACGAACATTGCCGCTCCCAGCGCGCCGCCTGCATCGCCGGCGGCCGGCTGTATCCAAATCCGGTCAAACGGCCCCTCGCGAAGAATCCGTCCGTTACCCACGCAGTTTAAGGCCACACCGCCGGCCAGAACCAGCCTGGTAAGACCTGTTTGCTGATGGACGTAGCGGGCCATACGCAGCATCACATCCTCGGTCACTTTCTGTATGGAAGCGGCGATATCCATCTCCCGCTGAGTAATCCGGACCTCCGGGGTTCTTCGCGGGCCGCCGAACAGTTTTTCAAATTTATCATTGATCATTACATCCGAATAGCAGTACGCAAAATAATCGAGATTCAGCCGAAAAGAGCCGTCGCTTTTGAGGTCCAGCAGTTCCGACCGAATCAGGTTTTCGTATTTGGGTTGTCCATACGGCGCCAGACCCATCAGTTTATATTCCCCGGAATTAACCTTAAAGCCGGTAAAATAGGTGAACGCCGAATAAAGCAGGCCGAGGGAGTGGGGAAATCGCATTTCATAGAGCAGTTCTATTTTATTCTGTCTTCCGACGCCGATGCTGGCGGTGGCCCATTCTCCGACGCCGTCGAGGGTCAGAATCGCAGCCTCTTCAAAAGGCGACGGGAAAAAGGCGCTGGCGGCGTGGGATTCGTGATGTTCCAGAAATAAGTATCGGCCCTGATACTGATTATCCAGTGCCTGGTCCATTTCCCGCGGCAGATGAAGTTTTTGCTTGAGCCATAGGGGGATACTCATTAAAAACTGCTGAAAGCCTTTGGGCGCATAAGCCAGATAGGTTTCTATGAGTCGTTCAAATCGTACCAGGGGTTTCTCGTAAAAAATTACGTAATTCAGTTGCTGCGGACTGATTCCCGCCTCCGACAGACAAAACTGCACAGCGTGCAGGGGAAAACGATAATCATGTTTTTTGCGAGTGAACCGCTCCTCCTGTGCCGCGGCGATAATCTGCCCATCTCGAAGCAGGGCGGCCGCGCTGTCGTGATAGAAGGCAGATATTCCTAATATATAAACCGGTTTCTTCCCCATTTCCTTATCAGCCGTCATAGCTGGGGTTCTCAGGGTTTTTCGTACATCAAAACGCACTGCCTGCGAATGTTATCCCGGCCGGTTTGTCTTTGTGTTTTGCCGGTTGCCGCCATCATATAGACGTCACTACCTTTGTCAAGATTCAATTGTCGCGGTATTGGGATGTCCAGGAAACCCCAACCCATTGGGGTATCCCCCTCAAGAGGATAGGATGTATGACAATAAGATGCTATCAAGGGCTGAGAAAATGATAGGCCTGGGGGAGGAGATTGGCATTTCGGTACAATTCTTCGTTGTCGCAGTGCGATGTCTTTTGGTTTGTTTTATGCCGGTGTTTCAGCGGGTTGTTCGAGGTTGTATTGTTTGACCTTGGCGTAGAGGGTGGCGCGGGTGATGCCTAAAAGGGCCGCGGCGCGGGTTTTTTGTCCGCCGGCTTCTTCCAAGGCCCTTCGCACCAGTTCTTTTTCCGCCTTTTCAAGCGAAAAATCGCGCATCCGCGAGGATAATTCCGAAGGCTGAGTCTGCGGTTCCATATCGAACGCTTCCAGCTCAAAGAAAAGATTGTCGGTGCCAATCTGCTCTCCGGATTCCAGCAGAATCGCGCGTTCGATGACGTTTCGCAGTTCCCGCACATTGCCGGGCCAGGGGTGTTTGAGCAGCATTTCCGCGGCCAGTTTCGTCAGGCCCTTGATTTTGCCTTTTTTTTCGGGACAAATCCGGGACTGCCGAATAAAATACTCGGCCAAAAGCAGGATATCCTCTTTTCGCGTTTGGGCCCGAAGCGGCGCAAGGACAATGGGACAAACCGCCAGCCGATAGTACAAATCCTGTCGGAATTTTCCCTGCCGGACTTCATTGGCCAGGTTGCGGTTGCTGGTGACAATAATCGTGGCATCGGTTGAAAGGTCGTGGATTCCGCCGACCCTGCGGAAGGTTTTTTCCTGAATGACACGCAACAGTTTGGCCTGCAGGTCCAGCGACATTTCGCTGATTTCATCAAGAAAGATTGTGCCGTCGGCGGCCAGCTCCAGAAGACCTGTTTTGTCGCGGTCGGCTCCGGTGAAAGAACCTTTGACGTGGCCGAACAGTTCGCTTTCCAGCAAATTGACGGTTAAGGCTGCACAATTGACGGCGACGAATTTCTTTTCGCTTCCGTGCCGCAGGACGTGAACGGCCCGCGCGGCCAGTTCCTTACCGGTGCCGGTTTCGCCCACGATGAGAACCGGATTGCACTGACTTTGTGCCACAATCCGAATCATTTTGAGCGATTTGGCCACCGCCGGACTTTTGCCGACGATGGATACGCTGGAGGGACAATCCTCAATGAAAAAATGCTTCGGTTCGTCCTCGATGAGCTTGTCAGACCGCAGAGAGCGTATGATTTGGCAAAGTCGATCCGCGTTTTCCGCATTGTTCAGGTAATCCGTGATACCCAGCGCAAGATACTCGGCGGCCAATGAATGAGTGGACTCATCACCCACTACAACCAGAGGCATAGAACGCTTCTGTTCTTTAAGCCAGCCGGTCAGGGTTTGAATCTGTGGAATGGAAATATCCGGTCCCAGCAGGATCAATTTCGGCTCAGCGCGGTTGATCAGGTCGATCAGGTCGTTCCATTCATCCACAGCGTAGAGCCGCCCAGCGATTTGTCTGGCCAGATGTTGTATCTGCGGCTGCCTTGAGACAACCAGAATCGACTCTATTTCCATAAACCTTTACTCGCTGGTGGACTCAGTTTATTCCAGAACCCAAGACGTTTGTATGGAATAGGTCGGCAGGGGGAGCAAGCCATCTTTAATTTTTTATCGGACAGTCCAATAAAAACTTAAATGCTGTTTTTCGAGAAGTGAAATTATGAGCCTTTTGGATTAAAAAGTCGCTGTTGTCGTGGTTATAGGACGTTGATGGTTCATCAAGATGGGGAAATTTTTTCCACCGATGGGGCAATTTTTATCCACCGCAGCACGGAGATTATACGTTGTGAAAACTTATGGAAAGCAGGCGAGAAAATATTTAACGCATTACCCAAAAAGAAGTTATGTGCCGTCAAATCGGTTTTTTGAAAGCGGTGGCATAAGAATTGCGGACTTTCTTTGCGGAAAAGTACGCCTTGAAGTTAGACAAAATATCGAAAGAGACACAAATGAGTACGGATATAACTTCCGCGGCACAACAAAAAATAGATTACATGAGCCTGCTGATTACGGAGCTTCGGAATCAGAATCCGCTGGAGCCGATGGACAACCAGCAGATGGCCGCTCAGTTGGCGCAGATTTCGCAACTGGAGCTGACGGAGGAGATGAATACCAATTTGGGGACAATCAACTCCACGATGAGTACGATGAATTCAAGCTTTGAAGGGTCGCTGTGGATGGCGCAAGTGGACTACGCCAAATCACTGCTGGGCAAGACAGTGAGCTTTTACAACACTGAAAACGGCGATGTGCTGGAAGGACAGGTCAAGAAACTGACGTTTCAGAATAGTCAACCTGTGTTGACGATTCATACCAGCGGTCAAGACGCGAAGGACTATACGATTTCGGTCAATCAAATCGAAGGTATTCAGGCATAAGGACATAGTAAAGGAGACGAAATATGGGTTCCGCATTATCAGCCGGCGTGTCCGGATTAAAAGCGTTCCAAACGATGCTGGACGTAGCGGGAAACAACCTGGCCAACGTGAATACAATTGGATTTAAGGGCAGTGCGGTCACCTTTGCCGAACTGCTTAGCCAGACGATTCGTCAGGCCAGCGGCCCGTCGGGAACATTGGGTGGTATAAACCCACAACAAATGGGCAGCGGTGTGATTGTCTCGTCAATCAAACGGGATATGAGTCAGGGCAATATTGAAACGACAGGTCAGGATCTTGACGTGGCGATTGACGGATCGGGGTACTTTGTATTGAATAACGGCCGACAGGATGTCTATACCCGTATCGGTTCCTTCGCGGTGGATGCCAACAACACGCTCGTCGATCCTTCGACAGGCTATAAGGTCCAGCGAATGGGTTCTTATGGAGAAAGCGAAGGTTTCCAAACGGTCGGCGATTCGAGCATTCATATTCCCTGGGACAGTTCGATGCCGGCCAATGCCACTTCGCAAATTATTCTCAACGGCAATTTGCGTTCCTCCAACGGCAAGCCGGAAACTCATAAGCTCATCGCCAATATGGCGTTCACGACAAGTTCGGGCGATCAGGCAGCAACGGCCAATACCTATATCTCTGATCTCGATCAATGGAATGGAACGCCGCTGGCGGAGGGAGAAACGGGGACGATTTTAGTTTCGGGTATCAAAGAAGACGGAACCGTATTCACGAATCAGGCAATCACCTGGACAGGAGCAGCACCGGGAGAGGGGGCCACCGTGCAGGATATTCTGGACCAGATTTCGGCGCTGTATAACAGCAGTACGGCAACGCTGAGCGCCGACGGAAAAATTGCCATTACAGGCGACCTCCCCGGATACAGCCTGGCCCAGGTGACCAATATGACTTATGATGCCGCCGGCAGCGAAAGCCTGACGATTCCGACTTATTTTGATTATGCCGCCATCGGAGGCAACGATGTCAAGACATTTAAAATTTCGGTTTATGATAATTTGGGCCAGCAGCATATTTTAACGGGAACCTTTGTCAAGACCGATACGAACAACACATGGGATTTGGTAATTCAGGCTGTTGGCGGCGAACGGACTGCGTCTTGGTCGGATTACGATGTTCACAACTCCACGGCGCTAAATCGACGGATTTCCGGCATTGAATTCAATACCAACGGTTCCTACAAGGGACTGACCTCGACGTCGGAGTCGACGTCGTTCTCCGTACAGTTTGAAAACAATCCGAGCATTACGCAAACCATTGTGCTGGACCTCGGAACGGCGGGAGAGTTTACAGGTCTGACCCAGTTTGACAGTCAACAGTCCAGCGCGGCGGCTTTGACCCAGGACGGGTACGAAGCCGGGTCGCTTTCGAGCGTAACGATTGACAATACCGGAATGATTGTCGGTACCTTTACCAATGGCGTCAAGGTGAATGTCGCGGCGCTGCAAGTCGGGATGTTCCAAAATGCCGGCGGTCTGGAATCGACGGGCAACGGCTATTTTATGCCGACAGCCAACTCCGGCGAACCCATCGCTACGATGGCCAGCAGCGGCGGGTCGGGCCGCATTACGGGCAAAAGCCTCGAAAAATCAAACGTGGATATTGCAACGGAATTTGTCAACCTGATGCAGGCTCAGAACGGATATCAGGCCAACTCCCGCACCATTCGCGTGGCCAACAGCGTGCTTCAGGAATTGACCAATTTGATTCGTTAACCCTATTTCCGACAGGGAATTCATGGTGGTTTTGTATGAACTGACAGCCTATTTTTATCAGGCCCTGTCGCCGATACAGCGGTATGAGGCGATGCGTCATCTTCATATCGGCCCAATGCCGGGTTTTCTGACCAATAAGTGGTTTGTGCTTCTGGGCTGGTCGCTGATCGGGCTGCTGGTGATTTTGTTTTTCGCCGTTCGCCGGATGCGCCTGGAAAAAGAACGGCTGGCGATGGAAGAGCAATTTCTTGAGTCTTCTGATCTCTGCCGGCTGACGACGCAGGAGCGGGAGATTCTGGAAACCATCTGCCAATACGCCGATGTGCCGAAAAAAAACTACATCTTCACCAACAGCAGCGCCTTTAATACGGGTTTTGCCAAACTGATACATGAAAGTTTCGAAGCCGGGCATAACCTGATGCAGCGCAAACAACTGAATGTCATAGTCCAAGGCATCAAGACCAAAGTGGGATTCCAAAAAAGCCCGTGTGTGTCCGGCTGGACCGTTCGCACCTCCCAAAACCTGAGCAGCCGGCAGATTCCACAGGGCAGAAACGTCCTGGTGGAGCTGATTTCGGAATCGGGCGTCTTCCGCTTCGAGGCGACGGTTATTCGTAACGATGCGTATGAACTGGCGCTGCTGCCGGATACGGCGATTGAGGCGATTCCCGGTCAAACAGCCAATGTGCAGTATAAGGTCGGGGCGGTGGCATGGGTGTTCGAAACGATGGTGACTTCGTGCGGCCCCCAGGGGCTGGAACTGAATCATAGTAATCAAGTCAAATCTGTCAACCGCCGACGTTTTCCGCGGGTTCCGGTGCAGAAAAAAGCCATCGTGGCATTGTTTGACGTGAGTGAAACCACAGACGAACCACTGGAACCTCCAACATTTGTGAATGCAACCGTGACGGAAATTTCAGGGCCGGGGCTGCGAATCCAGACAAATCTGGATTTTAAAATACAGGATCGGATTCTGATTATCTTTGAGGCGGAACCGGGGCGACTGATACGGGATATTGCGGAAGTGCGGGGGTTTCGGGACACATCAACGGGTCGATCTGTCGGCGTGGAAATGATCGGTCTAAACGAGATCGCAGTCAATAATCTGATTCGAATCACCAATGCCATCGCGGGAACCGATGTGTTATTGTCTCCTGAAGGCGGAACGGAAGAAGGGTCGGCGACGCCGGAAGAAAAGGGGCAATTGGTATGACCGAAGCGGCGGGACAAATTTGTTCGGGCATTGACTCTCTGATGCAGCAGTATATGGCGGTGGCCAACAACATCGCCAACGCCAATACGGCGGGCTACAAACGTTCGATCAGCTCATTCAGCGCAGATCTGAATCGTCAGATTCAGAATCTCAAAGACGTTTCTCTGACGACAGGGCAGATTGACGTAAAGCAGAATGTCGATTTTTCGCAGGGTCAGGTGGTTCCCACGGGTCGGCCGCTGGATGTTGCGCTGGAAGGCAAGGGATTTCTGACGCTGGAAACGCCGACGGGTCCACTTTATACGCGAAACGGCTCTCTGGAAGTCAACGCACTGGGACAGCTTGTGGATTCGGCGGGTCGGCTGGTAGCGGGACAAAATGGACCGATTGTCATCCCCCCAGAAGTTTCCGTATCGTCCATCCGCATCGGTACGGATGGGACGCTCCAGGCGGGCGATCAGGAAGTGGGAAAACTCAGCGTGGTGGAATTTCCAGGCGGAACGGGTGAACTGGAAGCGGTGGGTTTTGGGTCTTACCGCGCGACGGCGGACGCCAAACCGGAACCGGCCAGGGACATTCGGGTACGGCAGGGCTGTCAGGAAAACTCCAATGTCCGCATTATGGAGGAAGTAGTGAATCTAATCACGTTATCGCGACTTTATGAATCGCATATGAATATTCTCAAGCAGCAGCGCGATAACAACAGCGCGATGCTGAGTGTAGCCAATAGTCAGGGATAGGAGACAAAAAAATGCTGAAGGCATTTTCCACAGCGGCAACGGGTATGGAGGCCCAACAGACGATGATTGACGCCATCGCCAATAACCTGGCCAACGTCAATACCAACGGCTTTAAGCGAACGCAGATCAATTTTCAGGATTTGCTGTATTTGAAGATGCGCGAAGCGGATCGTGAAGTGGCCACCGGCGTAACGGCGCCCAGCGGCCTGGAAATCGGCAGCGGCGTCCGTGTCGCCTCGACCACGCGGAATTTTACCGTTGGAGACGTGCAAAGCACCGGCAGCGATTTGGATGTGGCGATTCAAGGCGACGGGTTTTTCAAGGTGATTCTGCCCAGCGGCGAAGAACGCTATACGCGCGACGGCGCGTTTCAGAAAGACGCCAACGGGTTGCTGGTTACGGCCAGCGGCTATCAAATCAGTCCCGGCATTACGATTCCACAGGACGCGATGTCGGTCGATATCGCATCCGATGGGACCGTCAGCGCTATCACCCCGGCCGGCAAGCAAGTCATTGGCATGCTGGAATTGTACCGCTTTCCCAATGCTGCGGGGCTGAGTTCCGAGGGCGGCAACCTCTACCGCGAGACCGAAGCCAGCGGCGCGGCGGTGGCGGGCAAAGCGGGGGAACTGGGATGCGGAAGTCTTTTGTCCAAGTACCTCGAAAAATCCAACGTGGAAATGGTGACGGAGCTGGTCAACCTGATTAACGCCCAGCGGGCCTACGAAATCAACTCGCGCACGATTCGCACCGGGGACAACATTCTGCAGCAACTGTCGCAACTGGTACGATAGATGACGGGATTTTGGAATGGGTAGAATGATTCCACTGACGACAATCTGGATATTGACGGCGGGAATATTTTGTTCGGCGGCGAATGTCCCGCAGCCGGTGGAAAAATTGCGCATCTCGCTTACCAAAGAAGTCGTGGTTGGCGAGTCCCATGCGCGTCTGGGGCAAATTTCAACGCTTACCGGGCCGAAGGAACTTGTGGAAAAAGCGGGAAAGACAGAGCTGGGAATATTTTCCGCAAAGGGACAGATTTTGTACGCGGATCGGAACACCATCTTAAGCCGACTGGCCAGCGCCGGCATACCGGGATGGCGGGTAGAACTGGTGGGGGCCGAGACCGCACAAATTCGGCAAAACGAAGTGCGAATTGAGCCGCAGCGAATCACAGGGGCGGCCAAAGCGTATCTGGAAAAACAACTGGCCGGACAAAAAGTAAGTTTTGTTCAGGCGGTTGGAACACCGGCGGCGGTGGTGTTGAACGATCCGAACACATCGGCGGAGTTGACGGTGCAAATGAGCCGATATCAGACGCCGGGGGCGAGGAGAGTTACGATTACTGTTAGCCAGGAAGGAGTTCCAGTTGCGCAGCGTGAAGTCATCTTCGCGGTGCGATTCCAGGTTCGTCGTGTCGTGGCGGCACACGGTCTTTTGCCGGGAACGGTGATTCGAGCTGAGGATGTCAAAATTGAACAGGTCGAATCGTCGGCTCCGGAACCGGCAAATTGGAAAGAGCCGTTCGGTCTTGCGGCACGGAGACGAATCACCGAAGGGTCCCAAATTCATCCCGACTGGGTCGGACCGGCGGATGCGCCGACGCTGGTTCGGCGCAATCAGCAGGTGCTGGTCCAGATTGACACAGGGGCGTTGTGTCTATCCGCTCCGGGACAATCGCTCGATGAAGGTCGAGCAGGCGAACTGATTCGTGTTCGACGAGGGCAACGGCCGGACGAACGAATTATTTACTGCACCGTCCAGGCGGACGGTACGGTGCGTCCGCAAATCTGAAAGGGGAAAATATGAACCCGGACAGCCGGAAAAAAATTTTGACAGCGATTCTGGCGATAGCGCTGTGTGCGACGTGTCAGGCGGGTTCCATCTGGGCCAAGCGAAGCGCCAACAGCAAGTCTCCTTACGCCGACGACAAGGCGATTCAAATCGGGGATGTGTTGACTATTGTCATCAGTGAGGAACATAAGGTTGATAATAAGGTTAAGCGGGACCTCCAAAAGACTACCAGCGACTCGCTGACATTTGATGGAACGGCAAATAAGATTCAGGGAATCATGAATTTGCCGACGGTCGGGGTGGACGCCGAAGCAAGCCGCAAACTCAACGGCAAGGCGGATTACAAGGATGAACGCAGCATTGAGGACAGCATTACGGTTGTAGTCGAAGACATCCATCCCAACGGCAACCTGGTGGTCATTGGCACACGCACGCGGGAAATCAGCGGGGACAAACAGACAATCCAGGTCAGCGGGATCGTGCGGCCCAGCGATATATCCTACGAGAACAAGGTTAGCAGCAAGCAGGTGGCGAATTTCCAGCTTGTGGTCATCGGCGAAGGGCCCACCAATGACTATAACAATCCCGGCTGGTTTGCGAAGTTTCTGAGCTGGATATGGCCGTTCTAAGAGGAAGTTTTCCAGGGATAAGATGCAAATGAAGCGAAATTCAGTACCAGTGATTTTGGCGGCGTGGGGATTTTTAAGCTTTGTGGTATGCGCTGCGAGGATTGGAGATATCTGTGATATTTCCG
>Ga0315294_10002950_pt1 | contig 18488 bp, 17 predicted proteins | sample YL17G13_40_MG_FD_203626 | JGI IMG/M metagenome (GOLD analysis project Ga0315294, IMG submission 203626) | Sediment microbial communities from Yellowstone Lake, YNP, Wyoming, USA - YL17G13_40 | ecosystem: Environmental > Aquatic > Freshwater > Lake > Sediment | place: USA: Wyoming | collected...
CGCGGCCTTCTACGCGGCCTCGCCCTATCACTGGGACGTCATCGGCTGGATGGACGACCTGAGGAAGATCACGAAGTCCGACCTGGTCGCGTTCCACGACGCCTATTATGTCCCCAACAACGCCGTGGCTATCTACGTCGGCGACTTCGACCCGGACGCCCTGACCGCCATGGCCGAGAAATATTTCGGCCGGGTGCCCAAGGGGCCGGACGTTGAGCCCATCCGCACGGCGGAGCCGCCCCAGTACAGCGAGAAACGCCTGTCCGGCGAGGGCCCGGCGCCCACCAGCCTGTCGATGATGTTCCACACCCCGCCGGACGGCTCCCCTGACACGGCCGCCCTGAACGTCCTGGCCGACGTGTTCGGCGCGGGCGGCGGCCGCGGAATGCGGGGCTTCGGCGGGGGCGGCGGGACCGGACGGCTGTACAAGATCCTGGTCAGGGAGAAGGAGCTGGCCGTCAACGCTTCGGCCTCCAGCCGCTCCCAGTGGTACGTGGGCGCCTTCCAGTTCAGCGCCATGCCCCGGATCGACAAGAACGTCCAGCCCGAAGACCTGGAAAAGGAGATCTGGGCCGAGATCGATAAGGTCAAGAAGGACGGCGCGACCCCCGAAGAGATTCAGAAGGCCAAGAACCGGTCCGAGGCCATGTTCATCCGCAGCCTGGACAGCTCCATGGGCCTGGCGAGCCGGGTGGGCCGGGCCGAGCTCAATCGCGGCTGGCGGGCCATCGCCGCCGACCTCGAGGCTATCAAGAAAGTGACCAACGACGATATCAAACGGGTCGCCGCCCAGTATTTCGTCAAAGACAACAGCCTGGCGGCCATCTACAAGCGGAAGATGGGCCGGTAAGGAAGGACGACAATGATGAAAAAAACACTCAGCCTGTTCTTAGCCCTCGGTTTCCTGTGCGTCGGGCTCGGTTTCGGCCAGGCCCAGAAGCCTTCCGACCTGAAGTACCCCGTCCTCAAGTATGAGCCGCCCGACCCCAAGGCCTTCCGCACGGTCTTCGCCAACGGCCTCCGCGGCTACATCAAGGAGGACCGCAGCCTGCCCCTCTTCAACATCACCGCCCAGGTCAACTTCGGGAAGCTTTACGTCCCCAAGGGCAAGCAGGGCTTGGACGCGATCATGGGCGAGACCCTGATCAAAGGCGGGACCAAGACCAAGGAGGGCAGTGTCATCGAGGAGCGCATCGATTTCCTCGGCGGGACGCTCAATTTTTTCGTAGGCGAGCGGACCTCGATTCTGTCCCTGTCCGTCCTGAGCCGGGATATGGACGAGGGGCTGGCCATCTTTTTTGACGTCCTGATGAACCCCGAGTTCAGGGAGGCCGCCCTGAACCTGGCCAAGCGGCGCATGATCGAACAGCTCCGTCAGGTCAACGACGCGCCCAGCCAGATCCTGTCCCGGGAATACGAACTCCTGCTCTACGGCGACCATCCCCTGACCTGGCAGCCCGGCAAGAAGACCTACGAGGGCCTCGCGGCCGCGGACCTCAAGGCCGTCCACGCCAAATACTTCTTCCCCAGGAACATCATCCTGGCCGCGGCGGGCGATTTCAGCAAGACCCAGCTCAAGGGCAAGATCGACAAGATCACGGCCTCCTGGGCCAACAAGACTCTGGCCCTGCCCGCGTTCGGCAAGCAGTTCCCCGCGGTCGAGCCGGGAGTCTATTTCATCCAGAAGCCCATCAACCAGGGCTACATCAGCCTGGGCCACCTGGGCCTGGAGGACATCGACCCCGACTATTTCGCCGTGCAGGTCATGAACTTCATCCTCGGCGGCGGCAGCTTCTCCTCCCGCATCACGACCAAAGTCCGTTCCAACGAAGGCCTGTCTTACAACCAGGGCAGCCGCTTCTCCTACCGCTGGGGGTTCCCCGGGATATTCTCGGGCTACGTCCAGACCAAGTCCTCCACGGTCGGCTACGCCATCTCCCTGATCTTGAGCGAGTTCGACCGCATCCGCAAACAGCCCGTGGACGACGCGGAAATGGAGACCGCGGTGAACTATTACCTGGAGAGCTTCGCCGACGCCTTCCAATCGTCGCTGGCCACCATGACCAATTTTGCCAACCTGGAGATGACCGGCAAGCCCATGGATTACTACAAGACCTACCGGGACAAGTTCAAAGCCGTGACCAAGGCCAGGGTCCAGGACGTGGCCAACAAGTACATCCATCCCAAGAAAATAGCCATCCTCATCGTCGGCGACTGGGAACCCTGCAACAAAGGCTCGGACAAGTTCCCCGGACCTTTGGACAAGTTCGGCAAGATTCACCGCCTCAGCCTCATCGACCCCATGACCGGGGAACCGGTGAAAACGCCCTAGCGCCGACTCGAATCCCTGCTGTTAACGGCCGTCCGCTCTTCGGAGCGGGCGGCCTTTTTTTTAGTTCGTTTTGTTCTTTCCAAAGAGGAAAGAAATCTTTATAATAAGGACAATTCTCAGGTTTCCACCCATGAATGAACTGATCGCCGTTGTTGAGGATGAACCGGATATCCGCGACTTGGTGAGCCTTCACCTCAAGAAAGAAGGATTTCAGGTGGAAGGCTTTGAAAGCGCCCGGCCGCTCTTCAGGTCCCTGGAAAAACGCCGGCCGGCCCTCATCATCCTGGACCTGATGCTGCCCGATATGGACGGGCTCGATATTTGTCGAACCCTAAAAAAAAGAGACGATTGGGCTTCGGTTCCGATCATCATTCTGACCGCAAAAAGCACGGAGACTGACAAGGTCCTGGGCCTGGAGCTCGGCGCGGACGATTATCTGACCAAACCCTTTTCGCCCAAAGAGCTCGTGGCCCGAGTGCGGGCCGTGCTCCGCCGGCCCGGCCGCGACGCCGAAACCAAGACGCTGGCTGCGGGCCCAGACGTGGTTTTAGACATCGACAAGCACGAAGTCACGGCCAACGGCCGGAAGATCGACCTGACCCCGGCCGAGTTCAAGATTCTCAAGCTCTTGGCTTCCCACCCGGGCCGGGTTTTCAGCCGCGACCAGATACTTGATGATCTGTGGGGGCAGGAGAAAATCGTCGTCGACCGGACGATCGATGTCCATATCCGCAACCTCAGGGAAAAAATGGGAGAGGCGGCTTCCCTGATTAAAAACATCCGAGGCGTGGGATACAAACTCGAAGAATGAAAAGACTCATTTTCCTAAAAACGTTCGGCGCCTCTCTCGTGATTATCGTTCTTCTGGTCGCCGTCATCCTGGTCACGGCTTTCGGTTTCATCCGGAGCCGCACCCTGGACAGCCTGGCCGCGGACCTGGAAAAGCTGGGCCGGGCGCTAGAACCGGATGTAATGGATTATTTCAGCCGAAAGGCTTTAGCCGACATGGAGGCTTATTTCCGGAAATTCGAGAAACAGACCAGGGTGCGCCTGACTTTCATCCTGCCGGATGGAACGGTCGTAGCCGATTCCCAGAAAAACCCGGAGCGGATGGAGAGCCATCGCTACCGGCCCGAGGTTGTGGAGGCTTTGCAAGGGCGGACCGGCCGAGCTCTGCGTTTCAGTGATACACTCGGCCTGGAGATGCTCTACATCGCCCTGCCGGCATTCCGAGAAGGACAGCTCATCGGCTGCCTGCGGATCAGCTCTTTCGGCCGGGATATCAATGCCATGCTCTCCGGCTTGAGGGGAAGCATCACCCGGACGGCCGTGGCTGTTTCCGTTCTGGCCTTGATCCTGGCCTTTTTTATCTCCCGGAGCTACACCCGGCCTATCCGCCGGATGATCGACGTCTCGGAGAAGATCGCCTCCGGAGATTTTAAGGCCAAGGTTTACCTGCGCAACCGGGATGAGCTCGGCCAGCTGGGCGCCAGCCTGAACGCCATGAGCGACCGGATCCGGGTCCTGTTCGAGGAGGTGACCTCCCAGAGGGAGGAGATCCAGGGCATCATCGCCTCCATGGAAGAGGGCCTCCTGGTCGTGGAACCCGACGAAAAAATAAGCCTGGCCAACTCGAGCTTTCGCCGGATTTTCCCGCAGGCCGAACCCGAAGGAAAATACTATTGGGAGGCCGTCCGGAATACGAAGTTCAACGCGCTTGTCCAGAAGGCCCGGAAAGAAAAACACGCCGTGCTTGACCGGATCACGATTCAGGACCGAACCTATATGGTTCATGCCTCCTATATCGACGCTATCGCCCACATCGCCGTAGCCCTCCACGATATCACCGATTTCGTCTCATTCGAGCGTTTAAAAAGAGACTTCGTGGCCAATGTTTCCCACGAGCTTCAGACGCCCCTGACGGCCATCAAGGGCTATGCCGAGACCCTTGAGGCCGAAGCGGACGAAACAGGCCGGACGTACCTGAAAATCATCCTCAGAAACACGGACAGGCTGATCGCCATCGCCCGCGACCTCCTGCTCCTGTCCGAATTGGAAGACATCCAGGACAAGGCCCCGGCTTCGGCCTTCGAGGCCGTGGACCTGAAGCTCCTCGTGGACAATACCCTGAAGATCTTCGACTCGAAAGCCCGGGAGAAGGGCTTAGCTCTGGCTTTTGAGGCCGGGACCGGGCCCATCGCCGTTTCGGGGGACTCCTTCAAGCTTGAACAGATGATCATCAACCTCCTCGACAACGCGGTCAAGTATACGGAAAAGGGAGGAGTGACGGTCCGCTTGGCGGCGGACAAGGGCTCGGCCGTCCTCGCAGTCAAGGACACGGGGGTCGGCATCCCCGAGGAACACCTGCCGCGAATCTTCGAGCGGTTTTACGTTGTAGACAAGTCCCGCTCCCGGAGCCTGGGCGGCACCGGCCTGGGCCTGTCCATCGTCAAGCATATCGTCCTGATGCACCGGGGGGAGATCACCTTGGAAAGCCGGCCGGGTCGCGGAACGAAGTTCACGATCAGGCTTCCATTGGCCTCCGGCGAGAAACTTATCAAGGCCTAAGCACTTCTCCCGCGATTTTTCGGCTTCAGGAAAATCCCTACTCGCCTGGCGGTTCCGGCCGATCCGGCATCAGGAAGGCTTCGCTCCGCTTTTTTGCTCGCTATGGTGCTTGATGGACTTGCCCTCGACAAAATAAATGACATCCTCGGCGATGTTGGTGGCATGGTCGGCGATGCGCTCTAAATTGCGCCCGACCAGGATCAAATCCACCGCGCGGGCGATGGCGGACGAATCCTGCATCATGTAAGTCAGGAGCTCCCGGAACACCTGGTCGTTGAGCGCATCGACCTCGTTGTCCCTGCGGCAGATATCCCGGGCCAATTCCGCGTTCCGCTCTACGAACGCGGTGATCGAGTCCCGGACCATTCTTTGGGCGGAGTCGGCCATGCGGGGGATGTCGAGCAGGGGCTTCAAGGGCAGCTGCTTGATGAGTTCCAGGGTCCGCTCGGCGATATTCACCGCCAGGTCTCCCATGCGCTCCAGGTCGCGGCCGATATGCAGGACCGAGCTGATGAGGCGCAGGTCCAAGGCCATAGGCTGATTCAAGACCAGGAGCTTCAGCCCCAGACTCTCCACTTCGACATCGAGCCGGTTGATCTCATCCTCCCGCCTGAGGACTTCCCGGGGCAAATCCTCCCGCTCCTCCCTGAGGCCTTGGATAGATTGGGCGATGGACTCCTCGACCAGAGTCGCCATACGCAGCAATTTTTCCTTGACCTGCTTCAATTCTTCATCCAAATGTCGTTCCATGGCTCCTCCTCGTTCAGGCAACCGCCTCATCCAAATCGGCCGGTGACGTATTCTTCCGTAAGTTTGTTGGAGGGGTTGGTGAAGATCTTGTCCGTCTTGTCGAATTCCACAAGCTCGCCCATCATCAGGAAGGCGGTGAAGTCCGAGACCCGGGCCGCCTGCTGCATGTTGTGAGTGACGATGACCACGGTGTAATGCTCTTTAAGCCGAAAGATCAGCTCCTCGATCTTAGCCGTGGCAATGGGGTCGATGGCCGAGCAAGGCTCATCGAACAGGATGACCTCGGGCTTGACCGCTAGGGCTCGGGCGATGCACAGTCGCTGCTGCTGCCCCCCGGACAGGGAAAAGGCGTTGTCCCGGAGCCGATCCTTGACCTCCTCCCAGAGGGCCGCCCGGCGCAGGCTCATCTCCACGATCTCGGGCAACCGCTCCCGGTCCTTCAAGCCGTTGATCCGAAGGCCGTAGGCCACATTGTCAAATATCGATTTTGGAAAGGGATTGGGCTTCTGGAAGACCATGCCCACGCTCCGGCGCAGTTGGACCACGTCCACCCCGGGCGCTCGAATGTCCTGGCCGTCGATCAGGATCCGGCCCTCGACCCGGGTCGCGGCCAGCACATCGTTCATCCGATTGAGGGTCCGGATGAAGGTCGATTTGCCGCAGCCCGACGGACCGATAATGGCCGTCACCCTCTTCTCCGGGCAGATGATGCTGATGTCTTTCAGGGCCTGCTTGGAGCCGTAGTAGAAATTCATCTTTTGAACGTCGATCTTGGCGACAAGGTCCATGGTCAGATTCTCCGTTTCCGTCTCAGCCGCGACCGGATGATGACCGAGGTCAGGTTTATCCCCAGGACGAAGACAATGAGCACCAGGGCCGTGCCGTAGGCCAGGGGCCGGACCTGGAGGATGGCGTGATGCTGGGTGGCCAGGATGTAGAGATGGTAGGGCAAGGCCATGAATTGGTCGCCGGGCGATTTCGGCAGGTAGGGTAGATAGAAAGCGGCGCCAGTGAACATGATCGGGGCGGTTTCGCCCGCGGCCCTGGCCAGGCCGAGGACCGTACCGGTGAGCATGCCCGGGACGGCGTAAGGCAGGACATTGGTCCGGATCGATTGCCACTTGGTGGCGCCCAGGGCCAGCGCTCCTTCCCGAAAGGAATTGGGGACGGTTTTCAGCGCTTCCTCGCTGGCCGTGATCGTCCAGGGCAGGGTCAGAAGCCCGAGGGTCAGGCCAGCCGAAAGGACGGATGTCCCGAAGCTTAGGATGTTCACGAACAGGATGACGCCGAACAGCCCGTAGACGATCGAGGGCACGCCCGACAGGTTGCGGATGGCCAGCCGGATGAGGCGGGTCAGCCGGGTCTGCCTGGCATATTCGTTGAGGTAGATGGCCGCCGCCATGCCCATGGGCACGGCCAGGACGGCGGTGATAACGGTCACGAGGAAGGTGCCCACGATGGCCGGGAAGATGCCGCCCTGGGTCATGCCCTTCCGGGGGGCCGTGGTCAGGAATTCCCAGGAGATCGCGCCGCCGCCCTTGCGGCCGATGTCGTACAGGAAAAGAAGCAGAACGGCTAGGACCAGGTACAGGCATAGACGCAGGAAGAAGAAGCCCAGAAATTGGGTGATCTTCTTTTTCACAGCTCATGCTCCTGGTATTTGTGAAGGACCACATCGGCCGTCAGGTTCACGGCGAAGGTCATCAGGAAGAGCACCAGGCCGATGGCAAAAAGGGCATAGTAATGGGTCGTGTAGTAAGGGACTTCGCCCAGCTCGATGGCAATGTTGGAGGTCATGGTCCGCACGGATTCGAGCAGACCGTGGGGAAAAGACCGGGCGTTGCCCGTGGCCATGAGCACGGTCATGGTCTCGCCCACGGCCCGGCCCATGCCCAGCATGACCGCGGCGATGATCCCGGACAGGGCGGCCGGGAGTTTGACCCGGACCAGGGTCTGCCACCGCGAGGCGCCGAGGGCCAGGGACGCCTCGGCATAGGCTTGAGGCACGGCGGCCAGCGCGTCCTCGGATATGCTGATGATCGTGGGCAAAGCCATGATGGCGAGCAGGATCGAACCGTTCAGGGCGTTGAGGCCGTTTCCGATATGGAACACCTTGGCGATCAGGGGACCGAAAAGTACGATCCCCAGGAAGCCCACCACGACCGAGGGGATACCGGCCAGGATCTCGACCACGGGCTTGACGATCTCGCGAACCCGCCAATGGGCCACGTCCGACATGTAGGCCGCGACTCCGATCCCGACGGGCACGGCGATAACCATCGCCGTCACCGTGACGAGCAGGGTGCTGGCGATCATGGACAGGATGCCGTATTCGGCCTTCACCGGCGAGGTGGGGTCCCAATGCGTGCTGCCCAGGAACTCATTGAGACGGATGACGCGGAAGGCGGGAAGCGCGGTATAGAGCAGGAGGCCGAAGATCCCGGCGAGGATGACGACGGCCAGGATGCCGTTGGAGAAAAAAAAGGCTTTGATGGCCGATTCTTTAAGCTCGGCGAGCTTCCCACGTTTCCTGGTAATTTCCATGCGTTTCTCTCTCTCGGTCGGCCCAAGGTCCCTCGACCTCATCCGGGTTTGGAAGGGGGAACTGGGGGCTATTTCAAATTTTTATCGTTCGCCGCCTTGTGAGCGGGGCTGATGGTGAAGAATCCTTCCCGCTCGACGATCTTCTGGCCCTCAGGGCCCGTTTCGAACATGATGAACTTGGCCGCTTCGGCGCCGGGCTTGCCGTCGGTGAACTGGAACAGGGGCCGCGAGATCGGGTACTTGCCGGAATCGATGTTGGCTTTGTCCAGCGGGGAAAACGCCGGTGATTTGGCGTCCTTGGAGATGTTCAGGACCTTGAGGCCCTGGCGGATTTTGCCGTTCTGATCATATATATAGCCCACGCCGACATAGCCGATGCCGGCCTCGTCCTGAAGGATACTCTCCACAATCTGGGCGTTGCCGTTCATTTCCTTCATGTCCATGGAGTAGTTCTGCTTGTTGAGCACGTGCTCCTGGAGGAAAACGTACGTGCCCGAGTTGGATTGGCGGCCGTAGAGGGATACGGCTTTGTCCGGGCCGCCGACCGCTTTCCAATTCTTGACCTCGCCGCGGTAAATGGCGCCCACCTGGCCCATGGTCAGCTTGTCCAGGGGGTTCTTGGAGTTGACCACAATGCTTAGGCCGTCGACGGCGATGATGAACGCCCGGGGCTTAACGCCCTTTTCCCAGGCCTGGGCGAACTCCTTCTGGCTGAAGTCACGGGAAGCGTCGGCAATGTCACAGGTCCGGTTGATCAGGGCCGAGACGCCCGTGCCGGAACCGCCGCCCAAAACGGCCAAAGCCGCACCTGGGTTCTGGCCCATGTATTCCTCAGCCAGGATCTGGACGAGGTTGATCATGGTGTCCGAGCCCTTGATCTGGACCATCTTCTTGGCGGCAAAGAGCCAGCCGCTGATCAGGACCAGCCCGGCGAAGAGCAGGGACTTGCTCAGCAGCATAAGGAATTTTCGTGTACTCATTGTCGGATCTCCTTTTTCTCTATGTAAAACTTAGCGATCGTCTCTCGGACTTAAAAAGAGAGGAAGAACGTCAGCTGAACGGTGATGTCCGTCTTCTTGGAAGCGTCGGCGTAGTTCGTAATCCAGACGTTGGGCTGGATCTTCCAGGTGGTGCTGACCGGGACCCAATCCAGGCCGAGGATGATCAGGTCCTGGTTCTTGGAGGAGCTTGTGGAGTTGGGCATGTAGTGGTCGAACCGGGCGAAGGCGTTGAGCTGGTCGAGGATGATCTTGTAGACGCCCCAGATTGAATAGCCGCTGACATTGAAATGTTTTTGATCCGCGGTGTTCTTGTTCAAGTCGCTGTTGTAGGCGACGTATTCGCCGGCCAGGGTCAGGTTGGGGATCATCTCAATATAGAGGTCGCCTTTATAGGTCAGGGCTTTGTTGGAGGCGTCCCGTGGTTCATAATCGACGTAGCCCACCACCGACAGTCCGGCCACGGGGATGAATTGGAGGTAGCCCGCGAATTTCTTATACTTGTCATATTCCGGGTGGGAGTATCCCTCGCCGCTGACGATCGAAGCTCCGTACTTGAGCTCTTTCATTGCCATTCCGGTGAAGTTAAGGCCGAGGTCGGCGCTGGAGGCCCGGATATCGCTCGCGGTGACATCCTTGAACCCGTCGACCAGGGTCTTGGCCACGCTCCGGTAGCCCCACTTGTCTTCTGCGATCTGGAAGGTGATGGTGTTGACCATGCCGACCCTCAGGCTGGAATTGGATATGAGTCCGGCGTAGTCCAGGTACAGGTGTTTGATGTACGGCCGCAGCTTGTCGTCCTTCTTGGTGGCGATCGTCGCCGGCGTGCCGGACAGGGCTGCGCTGGTCAGGTTGGCCGTGTTGTCGGCGTCGTAGGTCAAGCGAAAGCCGAGCAGGTCGCTGACCTTGTTCTCGTAGCGGAAGTAAGCGCGCCGAAACCGGAACTGGCTGTTCAGCGCCTTGGCCGCGTCCGTGCCGGTTACGTAGCCGTTGTTGTTCAGGTTGAAGGCGTAGTCGAAATAAACGGTCGTGCTGAGCTTCTGCTGGGCGCCGGCGGCACTGGCCAGCATTATCAGAGCCGGCACGAAAAGCGCCGCTCCTGTCATTTTCTTACGATTCCTCATTCATGTCTCCTCATGGGATTTTAAAATTTCTGGTCGGGCCCTTGGGACCAGGCGTCAATATAAGCTTTGACTGTTAAGATTTGATTAAGAAAGAATCAATTTTCAGTGAATTATCTTAGGAGAGGTGCTCCTAGACCTGCATGAATTCAGGTTAATGATTCATAGCAGCTGAGAAACCCTATAGCGTATTTCTTAGACAGCTAAAAAATATGCTGCCAAGCCCATAGCAATAAAATTCCTAAGAAGCGCATTTTGGAGTATGAAAAAGTGGTTTTAAGCCGCTAAAAAGCACAAAAATCTAGGATAATTATTTTAGGCTCTTCCGGGTTTTTAATGGGTAAACCCGGTTGAATATCCCTCTCAGAGAGCATATATAGAGCTCGTAGATGAAGATTCTCAGCGGCGAGTTGGAACAGAGTGTCTTGCATCTTATTGATTATGCTTTAATTGGCCCCGCGGCCGATTACCGAACCAAGATTCAATCCGGCGCTGGGTACCTTAAAAGCTCTCGTTTTTACCCACAAGAATGTCTGATGAGCCTTATTTTATTATCAACGAATATTGTGGGCCGCCCCCAAGCTGCGGATAAAATAGCGAAAGCCTATCCATTCCTTGCCGCTATGCGCGTCTTCCTCGATTTGGATTATTTCGCATTGGCGGTCCAGAAAATAATCTATGATTTTTTCTCTGGGAATTCCATTCATCGGAAAGGGATCCATCCGGCGATAAGTGGATAAATACTGATCAATTTTAATTTCCTTATTTTTTTTATCTCCCTGAGGCCGTTGTCATTTGATTTTTGCGCATCGGCCGCCCCGATATCGCGGCTCTCTTCATTCCTGACGACGATATCGAGGCGCAGGGGAGTTGATCCTTTATCCCTGAACCATGAAATCAATTCATGGACCAAATCAATTTCGCAGACATAGCATCCTTCCTCGGATGGGGTTTGGCAGTTCGGATAAACCAAACAACTTTCTCCCGGAGCCAGAGTCAAGGGAAGGTCAGCCCGGCCGTCATCTTACCAAGAATTAAATTGGTGACACATAACTAATTAACCGATTTAAAACTATGGAAAAAAGGTATATTAGTTGTGTGTCACCGAATTAATCTTTGATTTTCAGGCCGAGCTCGTCGATTTGGCGCTCGGAAACCGGCCAGATCCCGTTAACCGCTTAAAATTCGAGGCGCATTCCCATCACGACCTCATGGGCTTTGACGTCGCCCGTGAAGTTGCCGGAGTCGAAGGCCCATTCATCAAACAACCGGAGATTGGCGCTGCCCATGTTCAGGTACCGGTAGCCGATATGCACGACGAAATTGTCCGCCAGATTGACCTGAAGCCCGGCCTCGAGCTGCCAGGCCAGGTTCGTCTTGTCGACGTCTCCGCCCACGACGGTGTCGTCGGTCGCCATCTTGGTCATCGCCCCGCCGATCCCCGCCCCCAAGTAAGGAGAGAAGGCATAATCCGGAAACGGGCTGACGTATAAGGAAAACATCAGCAAGTAGGCGTCGAAGTCCGTCTCATAATAGTAGTGATCAAAAACATCAACAAAGCTGTCGGTCGTGTAGTGGAGCTGTCCCCGATGGTGGAACCCGAAATCCATCCGAAGGAATCCGGAGAACTCCAGGCCGAGATGAGCTCCCCCTCTGAAGACGTTGTTATTATCCGTTCCAGTGTTGTTGAAATCTCCCGCGGCGTTGTAGCCTCCGGACGTCAGGCTGGTGAAGGAGTAGACTCCCTCGCCCCCGAGATAGAACTTGATCCGGCCCGCGGCTCCGGCCGGCGGGCACCACAACAAACCGATTCCAAGGCACAATCCGAGACAAACGACAATCCTCAGCTTTTTCATGGCCTATTCCTCCCTCATCCGTTTTCCCTTTGAGCGCGTGCAAAACGTGATCTCTCCAGGGTTGCTAAGGTCAGAATACCGCCCGGCCGTCCGGATGTCAACTTTCCTGTAGGCTCGGACCGGGCCCGTTCAATCTTTGATCTTGATCCCGAGCTCGTCGATTTGGCGCTCGGAGACGGGCGACGGCGACCCGCTGAAGAGGTCCAGGCCGCTCGTCGTTTTCGGAAAGGGAATGACCTCCCGGATGGAGGTCTCCCCGGCCAGGATCATGACCAGGCGGTCGAACCCGAAGGCGATGCCTCCGTGCGGAGGCGTGCCGTAAGGCAGGGTCTCAAGAAAAAACCCGAATTTCTCTTCGGTTTCGGCCGGGGCCAGGCCCAAAGCCTGGAAAATGCGCTTCTGCAGACCCGCGTCGTGGATGCGGATCGAACCGCCCCCGACCTCCAGGCCGTTCAGCACGATGTCGTAGGCCTTGGCCCTGACCCGAAGCGGTTCGGTTTCGAGCCATTCCAGGTCCTCATCCTGGGGCGAGGTGAAGGGATGGTGCACGGCCACGATCCGGCCTTCCTCCTCGCTCCATTCGAACATGGGGAAATCCGTCACCCACAGAAATTTATATGACTTTTCGGCCGCGGCGGGCGCGACCTCCAGCCGGATTTCTCCGAGCGCCTTCCCCACGGCCTCGCGGGCCGCGGCGGCCATCAGGACCAGGTCGCTGTCCCCTGCTTTGAGGCTGTCCCACAGGAGCCGGGCGTCGGCTTCGCTCATTTTCAAGGAAGATTTGAGGCCTTCGGCTTTTTTCATCCAAATCAAGCCGGGAAGGCCCAGGCTCTTGGCCTTCTGGTCGAGCTTATCTAGCCGGCTTCGAGAAAGTCCCGACGCCCCGGGAACGACCAGCGCTTTCAGCACCCCGCCGCCGGCCAGGGATTTCTTGATGACCTCCGAGCCCGTCTCGGCCCCGGGCCCGGTCAAGTCCTGGATTTCGAAAGGAATGCGCAGGTCCGGCTTGTCCGATCCGTAGCGTTCCATGCAGTCCTTATAGGCCAGCCGCGGAAAGGGCGCGCCGGCTTTGACGCCGATGACCTCGAACAGGTCGGTGAGCAGCCCCTCCACGACCCCGAACACGTCCTGGCGGTCGACAAAGCTCATCTCGATGTCGATCTGGGTGAACTCCAGCTGGCGCTCGGCCCGGACCGCCTCGTCGCGGAAGCAGCGCACGATCTGGAAATAGCGGTCGAACCCGGCGATCATAAGAGTCTGCTTAAGAAGCTGGGGCGACTGCGGCAGGGCGAAAAACCGGCCCTTGTAGAACCGGCTCGGCACGAGAAAATCGCGGGCGCCCTCGGGTGTCGACTTGGTCAGGAAGGGCGTCTCGATCTCGAGAAAACCCAGCCGGCTCAGATAGTTCCGGACCCGGAGCGCCGCCTCGTGGCGAAGTCGGATGTTGCGCTGCATGGACGGGCGTCTCAGGTCGAGAAAGCGATGCTTCAAGCGGAGCTCTTCCGAGGCCTGCACGGGATCGGCCACGATAAAGGGCGGAACCCTGGAAACATTGTAAACCTGCAAGCCCGCGGCCTCGACCTCGACCTCGCCGGTCGCCATTTGAGGGTTGACGGACTTGGGCTCCCGGCCGCGGACGACGCCCCGAACGCCCACGACGTATTCCATGCGGAGCTTCTTGGCTTCGGCCTGGAGCTCGGACCGGTCGGGGGGAAACACGATTTGAACAAGACCTTCCCGGTCCCTGAGGTCCACAAAAACCAAATTCCCCATGTCGCGCTGGCGCTGCACCCAGCCGGCCAGGACGACTTCCGACCCGATGTGTTCCTTGCGCAGCGCGCCGCAGTAGTGCGTTCTTTTGCCCACTCCGGTGGTTGATGGCGCGGTGTCTTTCATGAATGACCTCGGCTCCCGGCCATAATTCGGCTAAGAAGCTCCTCCTCAGTCCCCTCGCCTTGCTCGCCGCTGGCCATGTCTTTGAGGCTGTAGCGACCCTTGCGGATTTCATCCTCGCCGACGATCAGGACCCAGGACGCGCCGACCTTGGCCGCGCGGCCCATCTGGGCTTTCAGCCCTTTGTCCTTGAACTCCAGCAGGCACTCGACTCCGTGGTTCCTGAAGAAGCGGGCCAGGGCCATGGCCTTTCTCTTGGGTTCATCGCCCAGGAAGGCCATATAGAGAAATTTCTCCTGGACCTCGTCCAGGCCGGCGACCGACAGAAGCCTCTCCAAGCCCAGGGCGAACCCGATGGCGCCGAGGTCTGGGCCGCCGAACTGCTGGACCAGGTTGTCGTACCGGCCGCCGCCCAGGACGGCGTTTTGCTGGCTGGCGTGGGTCATGACGAATTCAAACGTCGTTTTGGTGTAATAATCGATGCCCCGGACGAGCTTGGGCTCGACCCGATACCGGATTCCGTAATCATCCAGGTAGCCGCGAAACCGTCCGAAATGCTCGGCGCACTCGGGGCACAGATAATCCGTGATCTTGGGAAAAGCCTCGGCGATGAGCAGGCAGGATTCGACCTTGCAGTCGAAGATCCGCAAGGGATTGGTATCGATTTTTCTCCGGCAGTCTGGACAGAGCTTGTCCCGCGACGTTTCGGCCGACCGGCGGAGCTCGCGGATATAGCCCGGCCGGCACTTCGAACAGCCGACCGAGTTGACCAGGATCAGGATGCCCTTGACCCGCAGCCGGGCCAGCAGAGAATCGGCCAACTCCACGAGCTCGGCGTCCACGGCCGGGTCGTTCTCCCCGAAGACTTCGACATCCGCCTGATGGAACTGGCGGTAGCGGCCCTTCTGGGGCTTGTCATAGCGAAACATCGGGCCCATGAAATAGAACCGCAGCGGCTCGGGCTGAAGGTAAAGCCGGTGCTCGATGACGGCCCGGGCCACCGAGGGCGTGTACTCGGGCCTGAGGGTCAGGGACCGTCCGCCCTTATCGGTGAAGGTGTACATTTCCTTGATGACGATGTCCGAAGTCTCGCCCGTTCCCTTTTGAAACAGCTCGGTGGCCTCAAACACGGGAGTGCGGATTTCCCGGAAGCCGTAGAGCTCGAAGTGGGACCGGGCCAGGGCTTCGACGCGCTGCCAGACCCTGGCTTCGCCGGGAAGGATATCCTTGGCTCCCTTGATGGCCGAGACTTGCCGGGGCTCCCGCGTTCCGTCGCTCACTTCTCGGTATAGACTCCCATCTTCCGGATTTTCTGGTAGCGCTCGGCCAGGAGTTCTTCAGTCGGTTTGGACTCGAGCTTTTTCAGGGCCTGGCTTAAGAACTTATCCACGTTTTTGAACGTCTGCTCGGGGTCGATGTGGGCGGCGCCCGGCGGCTCGGGAATGATCTTGTCGATGAGGCCCATGTCCAGAAGGTCGCCGGCCCGGATTTTGAGATTTTCGGCGGCCAGGCCCACGGCCGACTGGTCCTTCCATAGGATGGCGGCGCAGCCTTCGGGCGAGATGACCGAATAGAAGGAGTTCTCCAGCATCATCACCTGGTCCCCAACGCCCACGGCCAGGGCCCCGCCGCTTCCGCCCTCGCCGATGACCACGCAGACGATGGGCACCCGGATCAGGGAGATTTCCCGAAGGTTGTAAGCGATCGCCTCGGCCTGGCCGCGCTCCTCGGCCCCGACCCCCGGAGCGGCGCCCTGGGTGTCGATCAGGGTGACGATGGGGCAGCCGAATTTCTCAGCCAGGCGCATGATGCGCAGGGCCTTGCGGTAGCCCTCGGGATTAGGCTGGCCGAAATTGCGGAATATGCGCTCCTTGGTGGAGCGGCCCTTCTGGTGGCCGACGATACAGACGCTCCTCTCCTTGTAAAAGGCGAAGCCGCAGACCATGGCCGGGTCGTCGCCGAAGCGCCGGTCCCCGTGGAGTTCCATGAAGTCGGTCGTCAGGTATTCGATGTAGTCCAGGGTGTAGGGCCGCTTGGAATGGCGGGCGATCTGGACGATCTGCTGCGGGGTCAGTCCCTTGCTGATCTCGACCCACTCGCCCTCGATGTCATGTCTGAGCTTGGCGATCTTTCCTTTTTTTTCAGGGTCTTCGCCTATGTTGAGATCATCGATCTGTTGCTTCAGAGCCACGATGTTCTTTTCCAAAGAATAGAAGTCTACGTGTTTTTTCATGGTATCCATAGCGGCCCGATGTTGAATTTTCTGCGTTTATTCTATAAGCCCGAGCGAAATGTTGTCAAGGAGAAGAATGCGGAGGAGAACGGGATGCGATCGCGACGGCCCGCCGCGCCGGGTATTCGAGCCGCGGAAGCGTGCGGCGCGGCGCCTGAAAAAGCCTAGTCCCGGGCGTGCTGGAACGTCACCCTGAGGCTTTGGCCCGGTATGGATAAGGAAGTAAGCCTGTGCTCGGCATCGACCACCAACAGGACCTGGCCGCCGGCCAGGTCCAGGGTCAAGGCGCAGGGGTTGTCGGCCGCGCTCTGCAGGGTTCCCGTGATTTCGACCTGGGGAATCATGTAGACCGAGACTTCGGCCTTGTCCTTGAGCCCGCAGCCGTATTTCTTGGCCAACACGACATAGGGCGAAAAAAGCGGGTTGGGCAGGACGAGCGTATCGCGGCGGACCTGGACCTCCAGGACGTTCTCCTGGCCGGCCACTCGAATCGTATTTTGAACCCAGCCTTCCCGGATTCGGCTCGTGATTTCCTGGCTCATGCCGTTCAACGCCCCTTGGAAATGGTACTCGCGAGGAATGAGGTCTTTGCTCAGGCGCAGGGTCATGGACTCTATGTCCAGGCGGAACGGCTTGGTCATCCGGCCTAAAACCCTGAGCTCATACCCGTCGGCCTCCTCGCTCCAGGAATAGTCCTCGTATCCGACCTTTTCGTCCTTGAAATAGATCGAGAGGGTTCCGGAATCCAAAACATCACCGGAGCTCAGGCCGGCGGCCGGATGTCCGAGAATCAATAGGCAGCACAGCCCCAGGACCGGAAGCTTAGCCTTCCTCATCGTCCCTCACTTTCTTTCTTCTGAAGTTCCCGGGCCAGTCTTTGGCGGACGACCTCGAACAGAAACACGGACGCGGCTGAAGCGACGTTCAGGGAGTTCACCCGCCCTCTCTGGGGGATGGACAGCACCCGGTCGCATTTCTGGCGGATGAGCGGCCTCAAGCCCTTGCCCTCCGAGCCGAAGACCAGGCCGACGGCCGTCGTGTAATCGAATTCATAGAACAAGCCCTGGCCGTCTTTCTCAGCCCCCACCAGCCAGAACCCCGATTCCTTAAGGCGGTCCATGGTCTGGGCCAGGTTCTTGACCCGGGCCACCCTCAGGTGTTCGCTGGCCCCGGCTGAAACCGACAGCACGGAATCGGTCAGGGTGGCCGACCGCCGTTCCGGCAGGAGGACGCCGTCCGCGCCGGCCGCCTCGGCGCTGCGCATGATGGCTCCCAGGTTTTGGGGGTCCTCCACCTCGTCCAGCAGAACGAGGACCGGGTTCGGAGCCGAGGACAAGATCTCTTCCAGGGAGGAAAACTCCTTAGCCGAAAGAAGGGCCACGGCGCCCTGGTGGTTCCGGTCGAGCTCGGCCAGCTTGTCGCGGGGGACAAAGACCAGGGGAATCTTTTGCCGCCGGACCTCGAGCACAACCTCATGGATTTTGCCGAAGCGCTTGTCCCGGTCGACGAACACCTTGTTCACGCGGAGCGGCGAGCTTTTCAACACTTCGAGCAGGGCGTTCAGCCGTCCGATGGTTTCCATTGTGGGAACAGATATTATTTCAGATGAAAACCCGAGTCAAGGAAGGCGGGCGCCTTTCCGCACTCCGTCCTTCTCGGCGCCTGCGTATCTCGCGCAATTTCCTTGGTAAACCAGCCCATCGAAATCACCGGTCGACTCAGAATGCATCGGGCCAAGGCCTCAGCGACCATGAGGAAACGAAAAAATGAATGGGGGGCAAGGGCAGGGGGCCCCCCGCCAGCCCGGAGCGCATTTTGCGAGGACTGACGGGGGAAGCCCGCCAGCGGGGCCCCGTTCATTTTTTCTTTTCCTCATGTCCAGGCTAAATCTCCTCATGGTCACTACGTCTTTCGCCCGATTCACCAATAATAAGGTGAGGAGGTAGCTGCTCGCTATTGATACGAAGCCTTTTCCCGATCCATTGCGAAAAAAGTGTGGCATGGCAGAGATCGACGCCTTTGCTGCAAGATTCATATTCCCAAAGGCGTCCTCGTTATGATCATATTTCTTAACCCTCCCGGCCCCCCTAAAGAATCAGGGGGCTGGCAGAGGTTGACGCCTTTGCTGCAAGATTCATATTCCCAAAGGCGTCCTCGTTATGATCATATTTCTTAACCCTCCCGGCCCCCCTA
>Ga0315294_10002951_pt1 | contig 18487 bp, 21 predicted proteins | sample YL17G13_40_MG_FD_203626 | JGI IMG/M metagenome (GOLD analysis project Ga0315294, IMG submission 203626) | Sediment microbial communities from Yellowstone Lake, YNP, Wyoming, USA - YL17G13_40 | ecosystem: Environmental > Aquatic > Freshwater > Lake > Sediment | place: USA: Wyoming | collected...
CGACTTCCATTGCCTCGTTCACCCAGACCACATCGATTGGGTAGAGCATCCACATCATGTGGATTGTCGAATCCAGGACGCTGTCCTTTTTTCCTGCCAAGACGACGTCTTTGCGTTTTGAGAGCATAAGGCCCCTGAAACGGCCTAGGACGGTGTCCCTGAGCTCTGCGCTTCCGCTTATCGTGTGGCCCCGTGTGGCGTTGATTATTTCCATGATTTAATTATCCACTTCCATCTTTAACTTATGACATTAATCTGCGCCACAATAGCTGAGGATACGGTCAAAAAGGCCGTGAAAGCCGCCAAATCCCTGAAGTGTGACGTCGTTGAGGTGAGACTCGACTTCCTCAAGGACGCATCCGAGCTTGACTGGCTTGGAAGGATTAATAAGCCGGTCATAGTAACCTGCATGCCAAAGTGGGAGGGCGGCAGGTTCGGTGGCACTGAAGGGGAGAGAATCGGTATTTTGGAGAAGTCCCTGAAGTTCGCCGACTTCGTCACAATCGAGTTGAAAACCGACCCCGGTCTCAGGGACGAGTTGATAATCACGGCAAGGAACAGGAACGTCAAGGTGATAATCGCACACCACGACTTTGAGAACACCCCGTCCTCTGACGAGATAATGGAGGTGCTGGAGGCCGAGGAAGACGCCGGGGGAGACATTGCGAAGGTGGCGTACATGCCGAGGAGCAAGAAGGACGTCCTGAGCGTCCTTGTCGCGCAGGTGAATGCCAGGTTGAACATTCCTGTCATTGCGCTTTCCATGGGCGAGATGGGACGGGTCACAAGGGTTGCGGGGCCGATGCTCGGCGGCTTCCTCATGTACGCGGCAGCATCAGAGAGGAAGAAGACTGCGGCAGGGCAGTACACGATAAAGGACATGAACATGTTGAGGAAGATTGCCTGGATATGAAGATTGTGGAACCTGATTTCTCAAGGATGGAGCGGTGCGGGGTCCCTGAGGTCGTCTACGGCGAGGGAAAATCCGTCAAACAGCTTCTTCAGGTCGCGGACCGGATGCTCGCTAAGACCGGCAGGGTCATTGTGACCAAGGCAGACGAGAAGAAGGCGTCTGCCTTGAGGGACATGTTCAAGAAATGCCATGTGGAATGCTCTGAGGAGGCTGGGACCGTCGTCGTTAAAAAGAAAAGAGGCAGGGCAAGGGGACAGGGCATGGTCGGCATCATAACCGCAGGCACATCAGATATCGGGGTCGCAGAGGAGGCGCGCGTTATACTCTCGGAGCTCGGCTGCGAGACGGTCACGGCATATGATGTCGGGGTCGCGGGAGTACACAGGCTCTACCCTGCATTGAAGACGATGGAGAAGGCGCAGGCCATAATAGTCGTTGCTGGGATGGAGGGTGCGCTGCCGTCCGTTGTGTCAGGCCTCGTCGACGTCCCTGTTATTGGGGTCCCGACGTCCGTGGGGTACGGTGTCGGAAGGGGAGGGTATACTGCGTTGAACAGCATGCTTTCCTCATGCACGCCGGTCGCTGTCGTGAACATAGACAACGGATACGGGGCCGCCGTGCTCGCATACCAGATAGCAAGAAGAGGATAGGATGGAAGCGGATGACGTGGTAAAGCTTTTGAAGGAGGCGAAGGTCGAGGAGGCTCTCAATGCCGCGGACAAAGTCAAAGACAAGAAGGAGATGTCTGAGAAGCTGGTCGAGTTCGCTGGGACCCTCAACTACCTGAAAGGCCTCCCAGGAATCACCGAGGTGCTTTTAAAGAAGGCCATTATCCTCGACCCCAAGAACCCCTACGCCCACTACAACATCGGGAACCTGTTCTCAGAACCTGAGCTTCTCGAACGGGACGGAAACAACATGAAGAAGGCCGAGCTTGCCTATAAAAACGCCCTCAAACACAAAAGCGACTTCCACCAGGCCCGCTACAACCTCGCCCTGCTCCTCTACTTCCAGGGAAGGGAGAAGGAGGCGAGGCAAGAGTACAGGAAGATACTGAATGCCATCGGCGACGACCCCCGCTACAGAGATTTGGGGATGATGTTCCTGGACGACGAAAGACAGAAGAGACGATGATCTACTTGGACTGTTCATCCGGGGCGGCAGGCGACATGTTGGCTTCAGCCCTCATAGGTTTGGGCGCCGACCCCGAGAAGATAAAAAAGGTTCTTAAGGGGGTGGCGCAGGTCAGGGTCGGGAAGACGGGGAGAGGGAAAGTCCGAGCCGTCAGATTCGACGTGGTTTTCAAGCCAAAGTCCGGTGAAATCAAAGACCTTGTAAAGCTTGTGAAAGGCATGAGACTCAAGCCGAAAGTCGAAGCCCTCGCCTTGAGGGTTCTTCGGATACTCGCCGAGGCCGAGTCGCAGGTCCATGGGGTGCCGGCTGAGAACGCCCACCTCCACGAGGCTGCGGACTGCGTGGTCGACGCCGTGGCCTGCGCCCTTGCGCTGGACGACCTCGGCCTCATGGATGACGTCTTCGTTTCCTCTGTCATCTCCGCTGGTTTCATCGCGCCCGCGACAATGCGCATACTCGCCGAATACGGGATACCCGTGAGGTTCGTCTCAGACAAGGAGCTTTTGACGCCTACCGGCGCCGCACTGCTTGCCGCCCTGGTCTCTGAATACCGGCAGATGGGCTATGGCCCTTCTGCGGCCGGGGCGGGAAAGATGAGGCTGCCGTGGCCGAATGTCCTCAAGGTTGCGAAGGTTTCGCCGAAGGTGGTGTTGGAGTCGAACATAGACGACTGCACCCCGGAACACGTATCCCATATGGTGTCTTCGCTCATGGCTGCCGGGGCCTTGGACGTCCATGTGATACCATGCATCATGAAAAAGGGGAGGATAGGCTTTCTCGTGCGGGTGCTTTCGGAAAAGCCGAGGAACCATGCCAAAATTATAATGGCTGAGACCGGGTCTTTGGGTGTGAGGGTGATTCCCGTCGAGTCGCGGTTCGAGCTTCCGAGGAAGTTGACCGCGGTTGACGTTAGTTTCGGGATGGGCAAGATGAAGGTGCGGGTCAAGTGGAGTCCGCTTGGGTATAAGCCGGAATTCGACGACGTCTCAGGGGCTGCGAAAAAATACGGCCTCACATTTAGGGAGGCTAGGAAGAGGGTGGAATGTGCGCTTTCACGGAGGAAGGATACTTCGAAAGAAGGAGGAGTGCCTTCAGACGGGTGGTTGAGCCAGGTCTCTTAGATTGTCTAAGACAGCTTGTCTCATTGCCTTGAGCGGCGCGTTGACATCCAACCATATCCTCAATGCCTCAGCCCCTTGATGTACCAGCATGCCGACGCCGTCGACGGTCCTGCAGCCGCGCTCGGAGGCCTCGCGTATCAGCCGTGTCTCGATCGGGTTGTAGACTATGTCGACGACAGTCAGGGCCGGATGGAAAAGCTGCTTGTCAACGAGCGTCTCGTTCACGTTCGGGTGCATCCCCACAGGCGTCGCGTTCACCAACACGTCAACGTCCCGTATGGCGGCTTTGATGTCTGAAACAGGCTGCACCTTCACACCCAACTTTTCCATCACCTCATTGGCTAGAAGATGGCTTTTCTCAGGGTCGCGGTTGAAGCTGTACACCCTCGCCTTCTCCATAGCCAGTTTGAAGACTATGCCCCGGCCTGCGCCCCCGGCACCCAACACGAGGAACGCCCTGCCCTTCACATCAACTCCGGCCTCCTCAAGCGAGTTAATAAACCCGACCGAGTCGGTGTTATAGCCGACGGCTCCGTCCTTGAAGTCTATGGTGTTGACGGCCCCGATTACCCTCGCCTCATGGCTTAACTCCCGCATATACTTGACGGCTGCGATTTTCAGCGGTATCGTTACGTTCAAGCCCCTGAAGTCGGCGTTTTCCATGAAAAGCCGGAACTCCCCCTCTCTTACGTCGAAAAGTCCGTATGTGTAGTCTAGCCCAAGCTCCTTGAAAGCGGCCTCATGCATGATTTTGCTCATGCTGTGGGAAATCGGGTGTCCGATTAATCCGAAATCGGTCATGATAGAGTATTACCCGCCCTGGATTAAGACTGCGAGGTACATGAGCCCCAGTATGTTGCCGACCGAGGCGGTTATGTTCGTGAACGCGACCACCAAGAGGACCTTGACGACCCTGTTCCCCCAGTAGTCTGACATCGTCTTCAGCATCATGAGATTTTTGAAGTCTACAACCCTCGGCTTCCTAACCTTCAACTCCACGTAGCCTGCTATCCATCCGCTGGCTATCGTCGGATGCACTATCTTCGTCGGAGCCGCGAAGAATGCGGCAAGGACGGAGAGAGGATGCCCGAGGGCGACTATGGGGCCTACCGCCGCCATAGCCCCGGTCACGATGAACCATTTCAGGAATATGTCGAATGCCATCGCGCTCCCGTACTGTATGAAGCCATAGAGCATGAGGGCTGCGAAGACGACAATGATTACGTATGATATCATGTTGATTTTGCTGGCTATTTTCTTCTTCCCGCCGATTGCCTGGCCTTCCACGAAGTGCCTGTGGCTTACGACGACGGTCCGGTCGAGGTCGAGGAGATTGGCTTTGATGCCCTCCATGTGGCCTGCGCCGACGACCGCGACGATGGTCTTCGCATCGGTCCTGTGGAGGGCCTGTGCGATGTATTGGTCGCGCTCGTCGACCAGCACCTTCTTTATCGACGGGGTTTCAAGCGCCAACTCCTCCATGAGTTCGGTGAGGGCGTCCTTTTCCTTCAGCTTCTCTATCAGCTCCTTGTCTATTTCCTCCCCTTCGATGAAGCCGCCGACGAAACCGTAGAGGAGCTTGACCTTCTCCTTGAAGCTCATCATGTCCATGGCGCGCTTCAGCGTCACCTTGATTTCGCGGTCTGCGAGGACGACCCGTATCTTGTTCTTCTCGGCAAGCTCGACCGCCTTCAGCATCTCGGCCCCAGGTTTGACGCCTACATCTTCGCCTATTTTCCTCTGGAAGTTGGCGAGCATTATCTGCAGAAGGAACAGGTGCAGCCGGTCCGACGATATGACCTCGAGTATGTCGGTCTCCTCCCACTTCCTCTCCTCCTTCAGCGCCTGATACCGCTGCCTGCACAGTTCGACCGCGACGGCGTCGGGGTGGTATTGTTCTATCGCAGCCTCGACCGACTTCACGCTCTCGTCGGAAACGTGGGCGGTGCCCACAAGTACTATCGTCTTATCCCCGAACCTCAGCTCTTCGACAGGCATTGTCTATCCGCATTCGTTTGAGAAGCCTTCCATCTGAGACCGCACCGTCGACCCGCCTCTGCCGGTAAGGGTCTTGTACAGGCCCGTTTTTGGGCAAAGGAGTCTCGGACAGCCGGACATCTCTGGGCTTCCCTTCCCATAGAAGCACTCTAAAAGCGCTACCTTCTTGTCGTCGATGAATCCGCCAATGTTTATAGGCTTTATGTCTACGCCCTTGGTTATCGAAACCTGCGATGCCGCCGCAACATATTCGCTTCCGCACCTTTGGCTGTAGGCGAAGTAAATGGCATTGGCGTCCAATCCGGCCGCAGAAACGCAGTTGTAAACCGGAGAGTTGACGGTTTGCGCCCTCGTCGTCGTTGTGGCCTGCCCCTGCGTCACCGTAGCCGTCGTCTCGGCCGCACCGGCTGTTGTCATGGTCTTTTGGGTTGTCGCCGTCTCTTCGCCTTGGACGGTCGTGGTCACCTCGTTTGTCGCGTCTTCGCTGTCACACACGCCATTGTCGTTCTCGTCAAGGCAGCATTCGCTCCCCACCTGAATGTATGGCTTCTCGCACGACTGCCCCCCTTCCTCCGATGTTGACTCGTCCCCTCCCCCAGCATCTCCCGTGCCGGGGACGAGGTCTTTGATGCTTTTTCCGCCGCAGCAGATGCAACCGCTGAAAAGTAGGATAACCGTAAGGACAGCAATTTTTCTCATAATTCCCGCACAATAGTTACTGTATCTTTGTCTTTAAGTACGTGGTTGAGTCCGCACCGCTGCCCGTCGTGTTTCACGCTCCTCCCCCACACCAGGGCGTACCGGAACTTTGTAAGGAAGTCTTTGTGAAGCCTCCCGCACATGTCCTTTACGGTCGCGCCCTCATGGAGTATCATCGGCTCCGAGTAGTCGGCCTTCCCACCCTGTGGCTTCAGGAAGACCCGTATGAACCTCAGCTTTTTGAATATCTCCTCCCGCAGCCGTTCCAACCCTGTTTTTTTCGCGGCTGATATGGGGAGGTAGCCGGAAGGCATCCTGATGCTGCCGACCTGGTCTGTCTTGTTGACCACGACCACGGAAGGTATGTAGACCCGGTTGCCCCAGACGACGTCAATCATCTCATCGGCTGTTATGTCCTCCCGGATTATGACGTCCGCGTTCAAAATCCCCTGCGATGCGAGGACCTCCTTTATCTCATCCGATGAAATCCTAGTGAGCTTCACCGTCGATGTCACCGCGATGCCGCCTTTGTCCCGCTTCTTGAGGACTACCTCAGGCGGCTTCTTGTCAAGCCTGACGCCTACGCCCTCAAGCTCCTTCTTTATATCCTCCCCAGCCTGGATTTTGTTGACGTCCGACACTATGAGGGCTAGGTCCGCGTTCCTCACCATCGAAAGAATCTCACGCCCACGCCCCTTCCCCCCTGCCGCGCCGGTGATGAGGCCGGGCACGTCTAAAAGCTGTATGTTGACTCCGCCGTAGCTCATCATCCCAGGGATGACGTTCAATGTGGTGAACTCGTAGGCTGCGACCTTGCTTTCGGCGTTCGTGAGGGCGTTGATGAGCGTCGACTTTCCCACGGACGGGAGGCCGACGAAGACGACGGTCGCATGGCCGGTCTTTTTCACGCCGAAGCCTAAGCCTTTCCCCTTCCCCCTCTTGAGGGTGTCTTCGCGCTCCTTTAGCTCTGCAATCTTGGCCTTCAGCCTGCCGATGTGAAGCTGGGTGGCCTTGTTGTACTTGGTCTTGGTGATTTCCTCCTGCAGAGCCGTAATCCTGTCCTCGTAGGCCATACTTCCTAGATAAATAGCAAAGGAGCGGTTAAATTCTAGTTAAAACAGATAATTACTGGAATGTCTGGCAGTGAGCCGAAAAAGCCGGCTATTGAACGCAGTTCTGGGGCGGCAGCCCCCCATTGGCAAAAAATCAACCCTGTAGACCGTCTTTTCATCGAGCTTGCGAAATGGCTGGAGGAAAATGCGGAAGAAACTGGAGTGGCTTCCAGGCATCCTAAGGGCATCCGCCTCGCTCTCGGCCTTGCTAACAAGGCAGGCATCAGGGAGGGTGCTGAGGTTCTCATAGTCTCGCCGACCACAGACCTGTGGTTTGAGCGGGTGGCGGTTGCTAAAGGCGCCAAGGTGGAGGCGATAGACCTCAGCGATTTTTCAGTCGATAACGTCGACTGCGACTTCACCAGAGCATTAAGAAAATGGGATGCGGAGGCCGCAAGAAAACTGGCGAAACTCATAGGGGAGCGGGAGGTCAGATGCGAGAAGAAGGACTTTCTCAAGTACGAGGCCGCAGGCCCCAAGGACGTCGTCTGCCTTTTTGCGGTGACAGACGACCCGGACACGGAATATCCCGAGACCATCGTCGGGAAGGCGATGCTGATGCTCAAAGACGGAGGCCGCCTCGTAGTAAGCTACCTGACCCCCCATGGCGACGAACATGGGGGGTTGATTGAGACTGCGGATAGTTTGGGTTTGAATGCGAACCGCATAGCCCACAAGCTGAAAAACTCCGCTGAACTCGTTGACCCACAGGCGGACGTATATAAAATCGTGAGGAAAAAGACAAGATAAAAGCGCATACCGTAATGGATAATATGGGCTTCCTTGGTTCACGGCCTGTTACGACCGCCTTTTTCATGCTTTCCGCATGCGGGCTCTGGTATGTCCTCGACGGCTTCGCCTACCGGATGCTTTTCACCGCACTCCCATCCCTTTTCGGCCTGCAGGTGCTTCTGTCCGACATCCTCGAAGCGCTTCTTGTGTCGAAGGTCGGCTATAGGACTAAATGGTTCGCCCTCCTCATCGCCCCTGGGACGATATTGCACGAACTCGCCCACCTCTTTGCCGCGCTCGCAACAGGCTGCACGGTCACGAAGGCCGCGCTCTTCTCGCCGAATCCCAGGACCGGCGTCTTAGGTTACGTCGCCTACACCCAGCCGAAGGACAAATATATCGTCCTGAGGGAGTTCATCGTCGGGTTCGCGCCGTTTTTCGGATGCGGCATCCTCCTTCTTGTCTCAAACACCCTCCTTAGCGGCGGCCTGGCCTCATTCGTTGACGGGGAGCCAATAGCCGATTTCGGAGGTTTATTGGATTTCGTCCTGGGCGTCTGGTCTTCAGTCATCAGCTTCCTATCGTCCGCAGACTACGGGAGGACTGCCGTTTTGGCGCTCATCTATCTGCAGGCCTGCTTCGCGGTCGGCGCCGCTCCCAGCCCCGCAGACCTCAAAGGCGCCTTCTCATCCCTCTACCGACACATAATAAGCGCATTGTTCTTCATCGCAATACTGGCTTTTATCGTCCTGGCGTCCGACAATAGGCTGGGACTCGGAGGAATCGAGGCAACGCTTGCACTGTGGATTGGGTCGGCGTTGAAGTTCACCGTGGTCGTGCTCGCGTCCTCGACTGGATTGACCGCACTTTTGATACCGGCCGCATACATGGGCTCCAAAGTCTCGGAGATACCGGGGATTGCGAAGACCATACCGGTTACGTCGTCGCTGCTTCTCGGATACTACCTCTGGAAGGAAGGCTATGGGGCCAAAATCGCACTCGCTCTCGCAGCCCTCGTGTTCGTTGCGACACTATTGACTTTCACCCCGGGAAGGGCCCAACTTGAGAAGAAACCGTTAAAGAAGAAGCCTTCCTCCGCCGGGGGGTAGGAACCTCTGCAGGTCGTCGAGTTCCGCACCCGTCAGTTTTTCCCTGATTTTTTTCGCAAGCGCCCCCTGCGGGATGTCGCCGACTCCGACGACAACATAGTCTTTAGTCTGAGCTGCGACGGCCGCGACCGGGCCGCCGATGACCCCCCCTTCACGGACTCCGACTGCGACTTTCACTTCGACGCCCTTGTGCCATTTTTTCTCCCCGTAGATCATGAACGCCCCCTTCGACAGATACTCCCCAGCCGGCGGAGTCTTGCTGACCTGGTCCGGCCTCACTTCGTAGACGTCGGCGGAACCCGCGCCGCGACTCCAAATCTTGCTGTAGGATGCCGCAGCGACTGCGGCCTCCTTCTTCGTCTCGGAAGGGACCTCCCCACCCCCGGGGTTTTTCACGATGAAGAACGGCGCCCCCTGGATGCTCGCATGGAGTACGACATCATTAGGTTCAAGGTGCTTTTTCACGAGGACTTCGTTGGTTGTGGCGTCGCGGCCACCGAGCACAAGATATCCCTGTGATGAGGTGAACCACCTGAACTTCTCATACCACTTCCGCTCGACCTTCCTCTTCAGGGCCTTCTCCCCCGCGGGCTCGCTTCCCTGAGTTTCGAGCTTTTTCCTGGACTCTTCGATGGCGTGCCGCAGGCCAGGAATCTTAGCTTTGAGCTTCTTCGCACGCTCGTAGTGGTTTTTCGCGTTCTCTGGAACGCTCTTTCGCATGTCGAACTCGACCTTCACCATGGTAGTCCAGAATATATAGGGGTAGGGGTATATTTGCTTAAGAGTATGACGTTTTTCGATTCGATAGAAAACGGCGTATCGGGGTGGACATATTAGCGGTGGTCTGGGCTGCGACGGTATTTTATAAGGCGGCTTCGAACGTCTAGCGTCTCCTGGGGCTTCTGTAGTGTTCGAGGAACTCCTTCGCAGGTGGAATCAGTGAGACGAATATTATGGCGAATATGACCAGTGTGAAGTTTTCCTTCACTGCCGGGACGTTCCCGAAGTAGTATCCGCCGAATATGAAGATGGCGTTCCAGATTATGCCGCCGACGACGTTGTAGCTCAGGAACCTGCCGTATTTCATCGTCCCGATTCCTGCTACAAATGGGGCGAAAGTCCGTATTATCGGCACGAAACGAGCGATGATTATGGTTTTCCCGCCGTGTTTCTCGTAGAATCTCTCGGTCCGCTGGAGGTACTCCTTCTTGATAAGCCCCTTCTTCAAAAGGATTTGCGGCCCCACGTATTTGCCGACCCAATAGTTGACCGTGTCGCCCAGTATGGACGCCAGAGACAACGCGAAAAAAAGCCAGAAGACATCCAACGCGCCATTTGCCGCGAACGCACCAGCCGTGAAAAGCAGCGAATCGCCGGGGAGGAATGGTGTCACAACCAATCCGGTCTCGCAGAAGATTATGAGGAAAAGTATGAGGTAGGTCCACATCCCGTACTGGGCTATCAAAGCCCCCAAATGCTTGTCCAGGTGGACTATGAAATCCACAAACCAGGACACAACATTCATGGAGGCCCCCTACTCCTTCTTCGCAAGCCCTGCCTGCAATTCTTGCGGGAGAGCGCTCATTATCGCCTTCACCGCAGCATCGGCTTTCGCAAGGTATATGCCTACAGTCTCCTTGTTGACTATCTTCGCGTTTATCATCAGGTTGCGGGTCTTTGTAATCGCATCCTGGATTAAGAAAGGCAGGGTCGTGCTATTGTATACCCTTGCGTTGTAGGCGAGATTGAAAGCCCTTCTGTGGGCGTCTGCAAGCTTCGCCTTGGTCTCGACCTCGTCGACGTGGATAATCCCGTATGGGTAGACTGTCCCGCCCTCATGGGCTGCGACCACCCTGAGAACGATTTCCATCGGCTCGACGCCGAGCCTCGCCAAAGCGGCAGCGACCTTGTCGTTTACGACACCGCCCTTCTTGACAAGCAATGAATCCGCGGAAACTACTATTTTACCGCCCTGTATCTTCGCCTTGATGCCTGCAGCCTGCATGTCGCCGATGACAGGGCCCGCGGAAAGTCCTGTTTCCCCTGCCGGGACAATCAGGTCAAACGGCGCGATGCCTCCAGGCTTTACAGGAGCGTTGGTCTTGCACCCGTATATGAGCTTCTCAAGTTGGAACGGGTTCAGGTTCGTGTAGACGACGCCCGACGGGCCTTTGACGTGCTCTTCCATCCCCTTTATTCCGGCCTTGTCCAAGGCCTTCACGATGAGGTTTGAGCGTGCGACCTTGATTTCGACCTGGCCTTTCAGCTTCCTTTTGATGTTCTGAAGCTGCTTTGATGGTATTGCAGATATGTTTATGACACCCACGACCCTGTGGGATTTGATTGCCTTCTCTAGCTGGCTTACTGTGTCCTTCTTCCACGTCGCTACCATATCCTCACCGCCTCACCCATGGTCGTCTTCACGTAGAGTGACTTGATGTTGTCTTTAGGGATGACACGTTCTACTGAAGTGTAGACGGCTAGAATGTTCTCTGCGATGTCAGCTGGACTCATCTCCTCGACACCGACGGGAACCTGGATCATCGGGGCCTTCTTAGTCTTAATCCTCACGGTATTCCTTAAACGCTTTATCATCTCTTCGATGTTGGCGTTTCCAGGCACGGGAAGAGGCATCTTCCCTCTCGGACCGAGGACGATACCCCAGGATTTGCCGATTGCGCCCATCATGTCGGCCTGCGCGAGGAAACTGTAGCATTTGCCGGCGTACACGCGCATCTTCCTCTTGTTGGAGGCGTACTCCTCCAGCTCGACCTTTGAAAGGACGTACTTGCTCCCTTTCTTCGCCTTCACGTTCAAGTCGCCGTCAGCGAAGACGCCGACCTCAACCTCCTTCCCCCTACCCTTCGGCAGGAACACGTTGATGTTGAGCTTGTGCGCGCCCTCTATCTCAACGCCCTGAAAATTTAAAATCAACTCGATAGTCTGCTTGAACTTGCGGCCGGTCTTCTTCGACAAAGCCTCCTCAACCTTCGGAATGAACTCGCTTGCTTCCATCTTAAAACACCCTCCTAGCCAGAAGAAGCCGGCTAGTCGAAACGGGTTTTAGATAATACGCGATACGCCTTTAAAAACCATTCGGCCGCCTTCAACGCCCGTTATCTCCTGTTTTTGTGAGCTTCTTTATCCTGTATATCCCGTCCACCCTGCTTACGATTTTGACAGTCTGGGGCGGGAGGAGGTTCGCCCAGTCGCCGTCCCCCAGGATGCGCTTGCGGACTTCCGTGGCCGAGTAGAGTTCGCGGTCGAAGAATGGGATTTCCTGGACTTTGAGGCCCGCTTCCTGGAATATCTGCCGTTCTCCTGCGCTATTGGTCCAGAAGACGTCGAAGCCGATGTTCTCCCGTATGTAGTCTATCCATCTGATGTTATCGCCGAAGTCCGGTATCCGTTTTATGTCGTAGGGTATTTCGAATTTCAGGCTGTCTTTGAGCATCTGCTCCCGCTCCTCGGCTGTGAACGGGTTCTCGTGCGTCATCGAGCTGTTGCAGCTTCCCACCCCGATGATGAGGTAACTGGACCGCTCGGCCACATACTCTATCATCTTCAGGTGTCCGTTGTGCAACGGCTGAAAACGGCCTATGACAAGCGAGCGCATGTGTTAATTATGCCCGCATCGAATAATATACCATGGGTATCGGCCAGGTCATAGGCTCAACAAATCTCCGGGCGTTCAAGTTCGTCATAAAGGAGGGTGAGGAGGAGAAGGTCAAACGGGACGAGTTCGTCATCGTCGAAGAGGCCGTCAGCGGGAAGAATGTGTTGGGGGTCGTGAAGGACATCATCATATCGAACGAGCTTCTCCCAGAGGAGTTCGGCCGCGACCTGAGACTTGCTGACATCATCCTGAAGGAGGGTGAGTATCCGGTCCCTATCGTGAAGGTCCTGGGTATAGAGACCGGGGACGGGCTTGAGATACCGCGGCACGGGGTGAAGCCTGGCTCGACAGTCGAATTGGCCCCTGACAAGCTCCTGGAAGACATCTTGAGGCAGGATGAGCGTACTGCCGCGTACGTGGGAACCCTGTCGACGAGGGCGAGCGTGAAGGTCAGGCTTTCCATCAACGACATGATTTCAAGGCACTGCGCGGTGCTTGCGATGACCGGCGCCGGGAAAAGCTACACCGTCGGCGTCCTGGTCGAGGAGATAATGAAGAAGAAGGGTTCAATCGTCCTCTTCGACATTCATGGAGAGTTCAGGTGCATGGAGTTCAAGGACGCGGAGGTCGTAGTCTACGACGTCGAGGGCAAGAACAAAATCAAGGTCGGCGTCCCGTCGCTAAATACCGGCGACTTCATCAACCTCATGCCTGACTTGACCACAACGCAAAGGGACCTCCTGGACGAGGTATTGGGGCTTGCCGACAGGTTCTACGAGAAATACGACCTGGAAGGCATACACAAAATCCTTGAGATAATCTACGACATCAAAAAGGGCGAGAAGAACGATGCGGGCGAGATGTTCCCAAGCAACATCCTGAAGAGCATCACAAAGAAGGTCGGAATATCGACGGTCGGCGCCCTCATGAGGAGAATCAAGAGGCTGGAGAGAATGGGCGTATTCTCAGTCGAAGGCACCGCCCTTGACAGGATAGTCAAGCCGAACCAGCTGACGGTCATAAACCTATGCGAAGCTGACGAACGGGTGAGCGACATAATAGTCGCAGCCATATGCAGGGGGGTCTTCGACGGCCGCAAACGGTACATGCGCAGGGAGGACGGGACCGGCATCAAGACGCCGACGCTTATTGTCCTTGAGGAGGCCCACAACTTCGCTCCCAGGGCTGTGGAGGGCGACTATGCGCCGTCGAGGGCGATTATCAGGAAGATTGCGAGGGAGGGGAGGAAGTTCGGCGTCGGCTTGTGCGTGGTTTCCCAGAGGCCGAACAAACTAGATGCGGACGTTTTGTCCCAGTGTAATACGCAGGTTATCATGAAGATTGTGAACCCCGCGGACCAGGAGTACATCAGGCAGTCTGTCGAGACCGTCACCGAAGACATCGTCCGCGACCTTCCGAGCCTTGCCAGGGGGGAGGCGATTATTGTCGGGAGCGCTATCAAGATGCCTGTGCCTGTGAAGATAAGGCAGAGGGAGACGAAGATTTCAGGGGAGGATGTGGACATTGTCGGCGAGTGGAATAAGCTTTAAATACCCGTCTGTGAAAGGATACAACTATCAAGGGTGATACCAGATGCCATTAGAAGAGTTAAGGGAGAAAATCGACAGGGTTGACGCAAGGATTATACAGCTTCTTGAGGAGAGGGTTGATTTGGCGAAGAAAATCGGCGAAGCCAAAAGGAAACACAACCTCCCCATATCGGACCCTAAGAGGGAGCAGGAAGTGCTCATCAAGGTCACCGAGAGGACCAGGCTCAACAAGGGATTCGTGAAGAAACTGTTCGAGTCGATAATGGAATACTGCAGGGAAAACGAGTAGTTCAGGCTCTCCGCAGGCCGTCTCTTATCCTGTCGAGTAGGCTGAGTTTCGAGTAGAGGGAGTTGATTGTCTCCTCCAGAGGGTCTTGCGTGGGCCGGTGCTCAATCCTCGCAGATAGGCCTGTGAGTCCTCTAATCTGGTCTGGGAGCCTTTGGAGGCCTTCGAATTCTCCGAAGCATGTTATTGAATATCCTTGGATTTCGTCGCCTGAGCGGCTGACCCTGAAGTAATCAAAGGAGTTGAGCATCTCCCGCACCTCAAGCGGCGCCTTTTCCGACTCCCTGTAGACGCTCTGCACGGTGTCGTCTACCCTCCCCAGGAGGTAGAGGGTGAATTCCCGCTCCCCGAAAAGGCCTACGCGTTCCCAAAGCTGGACCTCTGGCCCTCTCGCAGGCGGCTTCTCAGAGTATGCATACGGAGACTTTGCGACGTCAGACTCTAGTCTTTCCGCCAGTTTAGCAACGTCAGGCAATTCCATCCCCAGCTTCCGCTGAAGGCGCTGCCAATCCCCTTCGGACAGGAACCTAAAGTTCTCAGGTATCGGCATAAGATATGACCTGGAAGGGCAGGTTAATATGCCTCAAGGCAATATTCTTTACCATGGTAAAGATCGCCTGTTTGGGTCCTGAGGGGACGTTCAGCGGGGTCGCAGCAGGGAGGATGTATCCTAAGGCCAAACTCGTCTTCCTCGACGACGTCGGGGCGGTGTTCAAGTTCGTCGCCGACGGAAAGGAGGAGGGTGTTGTCGCAATTGAGAACTCGCTCGAGGGCTCCGTCGGGAAGACGATGGAGTCTCTGATGAAATACGACCTCAAGATTACGGGCGAGGCGACCCTTGACATAAACCTCTGCCTCATGGCCAAGAACGGGGTGAAGCCTAAGGACGTGAAAGTCATCATGTCCCACTCACATGCTCTCGCCCAATGCAGGGAATACATTGTAAAAAAATATCCCAAGGCAAAGCTTCAGGCAATCTCAAGCACTGCGGAGGCGATGAAAGAGGCTGGCAGAAGGAAGGACGCCGCGGCAGTGGGGTCGAAGGAAGCGGGGCAGAAATACGGCCTCAAAGCACTGGCGGAGGGCATACAGGATTCGGAGAGTCAGACAAGGTTCATATCGATTTCCAAGCGTGGAAAGGGCGGGCCGAAGACGTCCATCATCTTCGCGGTGAAGGACGAACCCGGCGCCCTCTACAGCATATTGAAGGTGTTCGCGGACGCGAACGTCAACCTCACCAAAATCGAAAGCAGGCCTTCGAAGAGGAAGCTCGGCGAATACGTGTTCTTCGTCGACTACGAGAACCAACGGATGCCCGAGAGAGCGCATGAGATGCTCAGGGCAAGGATACAGGAGAGGACAGCATACTACAAGGACCTTGGAAGCTACTGAGGCTTCCTGTTTATTCGTAGGATCATCGCCCCCATGCCGGGATACTCAATGTCGCAGATTTCTGCGTGGGCCTCCAAAGCCTTGGTTTTAAGGCGCTCAAGCGTCTTCTTCCGCGGTGAGCCGTCTTCAGCGCTTTCATATGAGTCGTCGATGTATTTTTTCGCTCTGATGAAGGCTTGTGTATGGGTGAGTCTCTGGTCCTCGGGCCGGGTAATGATTCCTGCGAACCAGACTGATGATTCATCCAGGAGATTCATCACTATGGTGTCTCCGAGCTGCGGGTGGACGCGGTAGTAGTCTTCGATGCATTTCACGCTCCTGTCCGTGAGCCGCCCTGAGAATTCGAGGCTCTTCCGGATGTCGCTGTCGTAGTGGGGCTGGGTGCAGACGTTGACTGAGGAGTACATGTTCTTCCGCCTTATGGCGTTCACGACAAGGAGCCTCAGTGACTCCATATACTCGTCTGGCGTCGTGTCGTAGTCGGCGAGGATGATGTAGACCGTATAGTCCTGGCCGGTCCTGTCCAGGCCGTCAAGGACGGTTTTCAGTTCTGTTGAGTTGTGGCGTTTGCGCCATCTGCTGAGGACTTCGTCGTTGAACGACTCTGCGCCGACGTTTGTGTGGATTTTCAGCCGGTCGATGAAGCCTAGGAGCTCCTCATCGACTTGTCCGTCGTCTCTAAGAAGCGATTTCGGGTTTGTCTGAAGGTTAAGCCTGTATTTGTCCTTCAGCGGGCTACCCTCCCAAAGCTGGAGGAACTCAAACGCCCTTTTCCTGTCGAGGAAGAAGTCTTCGTCGAGCAGGTTCAACCAGGAGCCTTTCCTTGTGTTCCAGGCCGGGTCCGGTACAAGCTTGTACACTTCGCCGACTTCAGCCTTAATCCACCCGCTTTCAACGGCCTTATCGAGCCGTATCACCTCATCCATGAGGCTTTTTGCGCTTTTAGCCCTGAAAGTCCGTCCGTGGAGGCGGGAGCAGAACGTGCAAAGGCCGGGGCAGCCTCTGCTTCCTATGTAGTTCAAGGCCCGTATCGTCTTTGTGTCGAAGTTCTCAAGGAGGCTCCAGTCCAGGACATTTGCTTCCATCACCTCATCCGGGGCGAACGGCCGCTTCAGGTAGGTGAGCCGTTTTCGTTCATCACCAGTCATAACTGTCCCGTCGTCTAGGATTGTCCGTCCGTAGCCGTCCTCCATGAGGGTGTTGTGGAACGTCTTGCCTGCGTGCCTGTATGCAAGGCCCGGTATGGTTGACATATGTTTGCGGTCCTCTGGCGTGAGCATGGCTTTCCTGTCCCTTGCACCCAGCACCTTCATAAGGTCGTTGAACGTCAATTCCGCCTCTCCTGCCAGCACATAGTCCGCGCCCGTTCTGTCTAGGACGTCGACTGGGTGAGACATTACTGTCGGGCCGCCTAACACGACATGGGCGTCTGAGAAGAGCCTTACTGCGCGCAGGCGCGTCTTTAGCTCGTCGATTTTGTGGCCTTCTGCTCTGAAGCCGACGACCTGGGGGCTGTGGGCTATGAGTTTCTCGATGAACTTCTCACCCACGGACGCGATTGCCTCCACAACGTCGTCCCTGAGGCGGTGGTCGTCCCTGAAATAGACCGACCGTTCGACGTGGTTCTTTGCGGCATACAATCTTATGAGCTGTTTCGTCTTCTCCGTGACGAGGAAAACGTCTCTACGTTTAACAGGCTCCATCCTGAAGACGACGGGGTCAGCCACATCCTCCCTCTTCGCCCACGATGCGACCTCGATTAGGCCGGCCGGCCAATCGACTGCGCCGAAAAGCACCTTCGGTCTGGACTTCTGAATCTCCTTCGGGAGCGTGGGTGTTATTTCAGCCTGCGAGATTATCGGCAGCTCTTCTCTTGTTGCCACGTTAAGGATGGGGAGCCCGTTGGATAAAAACATGCTGTCAGTTGCGGACTCGTCTGTGGAGAATCTGATGGCTTATTTCAGCGACCATCTTGTAGTCTTCGTGTCTCAGATGGCGTTGTTTTTCCGCTGATTCGCCTTGAGCCCACGCAAGCATCGCCTCCGAAGCCGCCTCCCCCAGACGCAGGCTCTTTTTCGCGGCCGCAGCCTTGAACTCTTGAAAGGCCGTTTTTTCGACGTTTTTTATGAGGACATCCATTGAAACTTATTTGTTATACTTGTTTAATAGGTTATACATTAAGCTGTAAGGTTTAGTTCTTTTTGTATGTCTTCTATTTGGCCTTTTAGCGACGCGATCCTTTGTTTTTGTAGCGGAGTCGACGCCGGATCAGATTCCAGTCTATTGTTTTCCTTCTTGACATCGGAGAGCATTTTGGAAAATAGCAGTCCGTAAAGATAGTGCTTCGCTTCAGGCATGCACTCCACCTGGTATAGCGCTTCAGAGTCTTCTACGAGCTTTCTTGTGAAGGGATCCATAAGCTCTGGGTGCGCTTTCCTATAGTCTGAGAAGTGCGTTATCTTGTCCTCACTCAGGCGGCCTGTGAACTCCAGACTCTTTCTCATGTCTGAGTCAAAGACCAAGTGTGCGTAACGGTTCGCCGTTATGCGCATGTGGTCGTTCTTCAGGTGATTTGACGCCAGCAACCGGAGGGAATCTATGTATTCGTCAGGTTTCATGTCGTAGTCTGACATAATCATGTATACGTAGTACTCTTGGCCGGTTTTTTCAAACGCGTCGATGACCGCCCTGAGCTGTTTCACGTTATGCCGTTTGTTCCATCGCTTGAGGACGCCGTCGTGGAATGATTCGCCCCCCAAGCATATTCGCGCCTTGAACTTGTCGACGTACATTAATAGCCTCTCGTCGACTTCAGACCTGTCGTC
>Ga0315294_10002954_pt1 | contig 18483 bp, 10 predicted proteins | sample YL17G13_40_MG_FD_203626 | JGI IMG/M metagenome (GOLD analysis project Ga0315294, IMG submission 203626) | Sediment microbial communities from Yellowstone Lake, YNP, Wyoming, USA - YL17G13_40 | ecosystem: Environmental > Aquatic > Freshwater > Lake > Sediment | place: USA: Wyoming | collected...
TTCTTCTGGATGTTCATGGCCACCCAGAAGGTGTAGATGGATTCGGATTCCGCCAGGCTAAGGTTCTTGTCGGCCTTGACGACCTCAGCCATGGAATAGGGCACGGCATTGATGAACTGGGCATCGCCCTTCTGGAGCATGGCGATGCGCGTCCCGTCCTCGGGCACCGGCTTGACGATGATCTTGTCTACCTTGGCCGCATTGTTCTTGTCCCAGTAGTCCGGATTCTTAACCAGGGTCAGGTGGTCGTTGGGCACCCACTCCGAGAACTTGTAGGGGCCCGTGCCCACGGGGTTCTTGCCATAGTCCTTGCCGTACTTCTGCACGGCGGTGGGGCTGCTGATGGCGCCGGCCGGGTGGGCGAAGGTGGCGATCATGGCCCCGAACGGCTCGGAGAGGGTGAAGCGTACCGTGGAGTCGTCGATCACGTCGATTTGACTGATGATCTTGTAGAGGGTGTAGCGTCTCAGCTTGTTGTCGGGGTTGCGGACGCGGTCGAAGCTGGCCTTGACTGCTGCGGCATTGAAGGGGGTGCCATCGTGGAACTTGACGCCTTTGCGGAGGTAGAAGGTGTACACCCTGGCGTCGGGGGAGGCATCCCATCGTTCAGCGAGTTGAGGGATCTGCTCCATCTTCTCGTTGAAGCCAATCAGACCCTCGATCATGGGCTTCTCGATGCTGTACGAGGCATTGTCGTTGGTGTCCTGCGGATCCAGGCTCACCGCATCGGCATACTGGGCGATGGTGATGATTTTCTCCGCCTGGGCCGCGAGGCTTGGGGATGAAAGGCCTACTGCCACCAGCGACGATCCCAGGAGCAGGACACCCAAGAGCTTGAGCCGTTTCATGTTTCTCCTCCTTGTTCGAGCCAATTCCATAGAGGGTGGGAGAATTCGCTCTTGGCGGGCGGCACGGCGATGGCGCCCTGGGCCGCCCTGCGACCCCACCTCGGCCCCTGGCCCGGCCGGCCCGCCGAACCGCCGGGGCCAGCACGGACTCTTTGCGGCAGAGTATCCGGCGACCTGGATGAGGATGTCAAGGGGGAAAGACGCGGAGCCCGGTACCGGCGCGGGGCGGAGGCGGCCCGCGACGTGGACGGCGGGGCCGCCCGATGCGTTGGAGCTTGCTGGGTGGTGAGGGCGGCGCCATGGCCCGGCGTTTACACGTGTGGAGTTGCGGCCAGCGTGCCACGGCGGCGAAAAACGCGGGCCAGCCACGTGCGCGGGGCGAACTTCACCGCGATGTCGTCGAAGATCGAGTAGGCCACCGGCGTGGCGAGGAGCGTGAGCAGCAGCGCCAGCGTCTGGCCGCCCGCGATGACCGAGCCGATGGCGCGGTTGGTGCCGGAGCCCGGGCCGCTGCTGATGAGCAGTGGGAGCATGCCGGCGACGAAGGCGGTGGTGGTCATGAGGATGGGGCGCAATCGGTCGCGGTTGGCTTGCATGATCGCTTCGGCACGCGGCATCCCCTCGGCGCGGAGGCCGATCATGTGGTCGATTTGCAGGATGGCGTTCTTGGTCACGATCCCGAAGAGGAGCAGGAGGCCGAGAGCCGAGAGGATGTTCAGGGACTGGTGGAACATGAGGATGGAGAGCAGCGCGAACGGCACCGTGAGCGGGAGCGCCAGCAGGATCGTCACCGGGTGGAGCCAGGATTCGAACTGGGCGGCCAGGATCAGGTACATGAAGATGATGGACAGGAGGAAGGCCAGCCCGAAGTTCAGGGCGGCCGTGCCCATCTCCTTCGAAATTCCCGTCACGCCGGCCCGGTAGGCGGGGTCCAGGTTCATGGCCCTGACTTCCTTCCAGAGAGCGTCCAGGGCGGACTGCTGATCGTAGCCCGTTCGCATGTTGGCGCTGATGGTCACCTGGCGGCGGCGCGCGATCCGATCCACCTGGGAAGGCCCCTCGCTCTCCCGGAAGCGGGCCACGTTGTCCATGCTCACGGCCCCGAGCTTGGTCGAGGGGACGGCCATTTGGCTCACACCCTCGGCGGTCGTGCGCCACTGTTGCACGGCGCGCGCGTGGACCTCGTACTGCTCGCCGTTCTCGTTGTAAGTCGAGATCTTGCGCCCACCGACCATCACCCGCAGCGTGTCGGCCACGTCCGCCACCTGCACCCCCAACTCGGCCGCCTTCTTCCGATCCAGGTTCACCGACAGTTCCGGCTTCCCCAGGATCAGGCTGGTGTCCACGTCCACCACCCCGGGGACCTTGGCAAGCGCCCCGGTCAGGCGCTGGGAGTACTCGCCCAGCTTCTGGAGATCCGGGCCGCCGATGTAGAAACCGATCTCCTTGTTGCTCACCCCGCCGCCCGAGATGGCGGCCACCTGGGAGACGCTGGTGCGGAGATTCTCCGTTGCGAATTTCGGGAGGATCGTCTTGCGTGCCTGATCCATGAGCTCGAACTGGGATGTGGTGCGCTTGCGGATGTCGGTCAACTTCACGAAGACCTTGGCCAGGTTGGCCGTGCGCCGGTCGTCGTCCCCCACCAGGACCACGGTGTAGGCCACGCCCGGGAGTGTCTTCACCTCGCGCCCGATCCGCGTGGCGATCAGCTCGGTCTGCTCCAGGGTGGTGCCCTCGGGGGTCCGGACCGACACCTCAAACTGGGACTCATCGTTCTTCGGAATGAAGTCCTTTCCGACCGCCATGAAGAGCGGCACGATGGACAGGAAGGCGAGGGCCGAGGCCGTCACGATCACCCAGCGGTGGGCCATGGCCCAGGTGAGGAGCCGCGTGTATCCGGTATCGAGGATCCGGAAGAACCGGGCATCCTTCGAGGAGCGGCCGGCCGTCCTATCCGCCGAGAGCCACCGGCTGGACAGCATGGGGGTGACGGTGAAGGCCACGAGCAGCGACACCAGGATGGAGAAGGCCATGGTCAGGCCGAAGCTGTACATGAAGCGGCCGACGATGCCGCCCATGAAGGCCACGGGGAGGAACACCGTGACGAGGGACAGGGTGGTGGCGAGGACCGCCAGGCCGATCTCCCGCGTACCCTCGATGGCCGCTGCGAACGGGGACAGGCCCATCTCCTCCATGTGGCGGTAGATGTTCTCCAGGACGACGATGGCGTCGTCGATCACGATGCCGACGGCCAAGGTCAGCGCCAGGAGGGTCAGCATGTTGAGCGTGAACCCCATGGCGTACATCAGGGCGAAGGTGCTGATGATGGAGGTCGGGATGGCGATGGCGGCGATCAGGGTGGAGCGCCAGTTGCGCAGGAACAGGAGGACGACCAGGGCCGCCAGGATCGCCCCCATGACCAGGTGTTCCTGGACGGTCTTGACCGAATCCTTGATGAAGTCCGACTGGTCCCGGACGATCTCCAGCTTGTAGCCGGCCGGCAGGCGAGAACGGAGGGCGTTGAGCTGCTTCGTGACCTCGTCCACGACGGCCACCGTGTTGGTCCCCGACTGCCGGCGCACGGCCAGGATCACCGTCGACTTGCCGTCCACGTTGCCGGCGGTTTCGGCGTCCTCGACGCCGTCCTCCGCGCGGCCCACCTGGGCCAGCGCGATCTGGGCCCCGGCCCGGTTGGCCACCACGATCCCGTCGAACTCCGGCACGCCGCCCACCCGGCCCTTCATCCGGACGGTCAGCTCGCGGGCCCCCTGGGCCAGGTTCCCGCCGGGGAGCTGGAGGTTCTGGTTGGCCACCGCGCGGGTGGCTTCCGCCGCGGTGAGGGTGTAGGCCCGCAGGCGGGCGGGATCGAGCCAGAGGTTGACCTGGCGCAGGCGGCTCCCGACCAGGGTCACCTGGCCCACGCCCGAGATGGATTCGATCTCGCGCCGGATCGTCTTGTCCGCGAACTCGCTGATGTCCCGGATGGGCCGGTCCGCGAACAGGGCGACGTAGAGGACGGGGGCCGCATCGGGGTCCAGCTTGTCCACCACGGGCTGGTCGATGTCCTGGGGGAGATCGGGCAGGATCTGGTTGACCTTGTCGCGCACCTCCTGCGCCGCCACGTCCACGTTCTTCTCCAGCTTGAACATAACGAAGACCTGGGACACCCCTTCCGTAGAGACGGAGCGGAGCTCATCAATCCCCGCGATGGTGTTCACGGCCCGCTCGATCTTGTCGGTGATCTCGGTCTCGATCTCCTCGGGCGCGGCACCCGTCTGCCGCGTCGTCACGGTGATCATCGGGAAATCCACCTTGGGGAACAGGTCCACACCCAGCCGGAAGTAGGCGAAAACGCCGACCACCGCGAGGGAGAGGACGAGGACCGAGGCGAAGACGGGGCGCTTGACGGAGAGTTCGGCTAGCCATTGCATGACTACTTGGCCTCCTGGACGGCGATCAGCGCTCCGTCCGTGAAGCCGTCGGGTGGGCGACTCACCACGCGCTCGCCGGCTGCCAGCCCGCGGAGGATCTCCAGCCGCCCATTCGCCTCGCGACCCACCTGGACGATGCGCGCCTCGGCCCGATCATTCTTGGCGACGAAGAGCTTGAAGACGCCCCCCTCATTGCGAACGGCGGCGGCCGGGATCATCAGACTGGGGGTGGCGGCCGGCAGCTCGATGTGTGCGGTGGCGAAGAGGCCCGGCTGCAGCAATCCCTTCGGGTTCGGGACGATGGCCTCGACCACCAAGGACCGGGAGTCGGTCCGCACCGCGGGGCCGACGTAGGCGATGGTTCCCTCGAACTGCCGGTCGGGGTAGCTCTGGACCGCGAAGGAGACCTTCTGCCCCTTGCGCACCGCGGCCACGGCCCCCTCGGGGATGGTGAGCTCGATCCGCAGCGGATCCACGCGCACCAGCGTCGCGATGCGGTCCCCCTTCTTCGTGTAGCGGCCGACGCTCACGGCCTTCTCCGCGATCAGGCCGCTCCACGGGGCGCGGATGATCGTGTCCTCCACCGCTTTCCGCCCCATGGCGACCCGGACCTTCTGGGCCAGGAGGGATTGGTAGAGCTGGCGCATCTGGTTGATGGTGGTCTCGTACTGGGCCTTGGTGGCCAGGTAGTCGGCGCGGCGCAGGTCGTGCTCGGCCCGCGAGACCGCCCCTTCCTCGACGAGCTGGACGAAGCGCTGGTAGTCGGCCTCGGCCCGATCCATGGTGGCCCGGGCCTGCCGCACCTCCGGGGTCTTCAGGGGGTCAAAGATCTGCCCGTCCGTCAAGCCGAGCCGCTCGCGGATCTGCGCTTCGGTCGCCTCGGCCTCGCGGAGCTGGTTCGTGGCGTCCTGGGCATCCATGCGGGCGACCACCTGGCCCGCACTGACGGACTGGCCGCGCTCGACCAGGATTTCCACTACGCGCTGCTCGATCTCGGAGGCGATATCCGTTTGCGCGTCCGCCGTCAGGGTGCCGGTCACGTCCAGCGTGCTGGGGAGGCTCCGTTCCTCGACGGGAACCAGCGACACGCCGATCGGCTTCGGCGCCTCCTCGGCCTTGGCGGGATGCGTGACGTCGGTGTTTCCGCAGCCGGTCGTGAGGAGCGGGATCAGTAACAGCAGGATGAGGGGCGGTCCGCCATAAATGCTTTTCGAGATCATCGGGATTGCTCCTGCGCAAGCCGTTCTGTGATGATGTGGAGCTTGCAGATCCGATCATCCAGGCGTGCGCTGAACTCGGCCAGGGCCGAGCGGGGAATCCGGCGCAAGGCGTCGATCTCCTCCGCGGTCAGCTCGACGCCGATCCGAAGGCTGGCCGCCTCGGGGCTGCGGAAGAACTCCTCGCGGAAGCCTTGATCCGTAACCAGCTTGCCGATGGTCCGCTCGACCGATCGTTGACTCATTCTTCTCACCTCTTCTGGTAGTTGCAGAGATTGACCGGCACACTGTTCAGCATGACGCGAGCCAAGCGCGGACAATCTCTGCAACCAGTTGAAATAGCTGGACTACTCGAAATTATTGCGAGGTGCAGCGAGGATGGAACTGTCCGAGGATGTGCAGATAGGCATAGAGATATCTACACTCTGTCCAGAAATCTACAAGAGGGCTAGGGTTCGATTCCGTGACGTTTCAGGCGGGTGTAGAGCTGCGAGCGAGTGACTCCGAGCAGGGCGGCGGCCTTCGACTTGATCCCCTTGGCCTTCCGGAGGGCGTCCTCGACCATGCGCCTTTCCAGATCCGCCAGGGAGTCGCCCGAGGATGAGGCGGACGCTTCGCTGGCGGGCTCCGGCTCCGGCCGCTCGGGGCGGGGAGGAATCCGCGGGAGGATCCCGAGCTGCGCCGTCGTGATCAGGCCCCCCTCGGAGACGATGAGGGCACGCTCCACCGCGTTCTGCAGCTCTCGAATATTTCCCGGCCAGGTGTGGCTGAGCAGCGCCTCGCGCGCGTCGCGGCTGAGACCGAGGTCGGCCTTGGCCATGCGCCCGCCGATGGTGGAGGCGAAGTGGTCGGCGAGGAGGAGGACATCCTCCCCGCGCTCGCGCAGGGCGGGGAGGTGGACGGTGAAGACGTTCAGGCGATAGTAGAGGTCACCCCGGAAGCGGCCGGCCTCCACCTCGCGCACCAGGTCCCGATTGGTGGCGGCGATCAGCCGCACGTCGGCGCGCAGGGTGGTCGTGCCGCCCACCCGCTGAAATTCGCGCTCCTGCAGGACGCGCAGGAGCTTGGCCTGGACGCTCGGCGAGAACTCGCCGACTTCGTCCAGGAACAAGGTCCCCCCAGCCGCCAGCTCGAAGCGGCCCGGCTTCTGGCGATCCGCCCCGGTGAAGGCCCCCCGCTCGTGGCCGAACAGCTCCGACTCCATCAGCGTGTCCGGCAAGGCGGCGCAGTTGATGGCGACGAAGGGCCCGTCGGCGCGCGCGCTATTCTGGTGGATGGCACGCGCCACCAGCTCCTTCCCGGTGCCGCTCTCGCCCGTGATGAGCACGGTGGCCTCGGTGGGCGCGACCTTGGCGGCGCGGCCGAGCGCCTCGCGCAGCACGGGAGCGGTGCCGATGATCTGGTCGAAGCCATACCGGTCGCCGAGGGCGCTCCGCAGGGAGGCCACCCGCTGCTCCAGGTGGCGCGCCTTCCCCTCGAGGATCGCCAGCCGCCGCTGCTCCTCGGCCAGACGCTGATGCTGGATCGCCAGGACCACTTGGGCGGCGACGGCCACGGCCACCTCGACATCCAACCGGTCGTACCAGTGCGGCTGGCGCCTGCCGAAATAGAGCCCGCCGCTGATCGCGTCACCGAACGCCATGGGGACGAGGAGGCAGGAGCGATGCCCCCCCTCGACGATCAAACGATCGCCGGGGCGCGCGCGGTCGAGCTCCGCCGGGGCGTCGTGGATGACCACCGTCTCGCCCGAGCGGATCCGCTCGGAGAAGGAGAAGTCCTCCAGTGGGATGCGCGCCGGGGTCTCCACGCCGCTGGGTGCGTCGTCCACCTCGGCGAATACCTCCAGGTCGCGCCCGCTGGTGCCCAGGAGGGCCACGCTCATGGTTTCGAAGTCGAGGACGGGGCGGACGGCGTCCGCCAGCCGCGCGAAGATGTCGCGCGCGTTCAGGCTGCCTTCCAGGGCGCGCGTCAGGCCCGCCAGCGCCCGCAGGCGCCGCCGCCGCCGCCGCTCGCGCTGTAGGAGGACGACGTTCTCGATGAACGGGCCGATGAGATTGGCGATCTGCCGGAACGTTGTCAGTTGGGCATCCCCGTAGGCCCCGGCCGTCAGGCTGGTGGCGGCGAGGGCCCCGATGATCCGCCCGCCGCTCTCCAGGGGAACCAGGAGGGCCGCCCGCAGGCCGGCCTGCTGCAGCCGGCGCTCGAAGGGGTTCACCGCGGCGAAGCGCGGGTCGGCGGTGAAATCGTCCACCAGCATCGCCTCGCCGGCGAAGACGTTCTGCAGGACCCAGTCGGCAGCCACATATCGACCCTGGGGGTCGAAGGCCGTGGTGTAGTATTCCTGGTGGAGGGTCAGCTCCGGCGGGGCGTGCTCGGCGAAGACGGTGAAGGTGCGGCCGTCCTCGTCCAGGAGATCGATGACCAGCCGATCATGCGGGATGATGCGCTGGATCTGGGCGGAGAACTGGCCCAGGAACCGGCGCGGGTCGAACTCCTCCTGGAGCGACCGTCCGATGGCGGCCAGCGACTCCAGGAGATCGGCCAGCATTTTCGTAGTGTCAACGCTCGATCGTGGGTCGTGGTCGTGGCTCGTGTCTGCCATGTTGACTCTTCCGCAGGTCAGTGCGTCGGGGCGGCCGATTGGTGTGGTGTATCACCAGACAATTTCAACCAGGCCCGACTCCGCGATGCGCGCATCCGCCGAGACGAGCGGCAGGCCAAGGGTCCGCGCTGTTGCCACGATCAGGCGGTCGGAAGGATCTGGGAACACCGTGAGGCCGTACGCCGCCTTGATGATTTCGAGGTCAAGAGGCTGAATGTGAAAACCCGGCAACTGGGCGAGGGTGTCCCACCAGAGGGCAAATGAGGGCCGCAGACGAATGGCCCCGTCTTCGACGAGGAGCGCCGTCTCCCATGCGACCAGGATCGGGATGACGATTTCCCCACGGCCGGCTTCGGCAGCCTCGAAGATTCGCCGGACCCTTACCGGCAACCGGCCGCTCCCCACCCCGGTGTATCGCAAGAGTGCATGGGTATCCACGACGCAGGGTGTCATCCGGGAACCTACCGATTGTGCCACAGTCTGGTGCGGACTCGCCGAAGGGCTACATCCAGATCTCCTTGAATCTCGACGCTCCCCCGGAGGGTCTTTCCCGACAGGGCGGATCGCCTGCGTAGCAGAGCTTTCCCTCGCGCCGTCGCGGCCGCACCGCGCAGCAAGAGCGCGATCGGGCGACCCCGTCGGGTGATCTCGACTACCTCAGGCCCCCGTCGGTCCTGGAGTAACGCGCATAACTGGGAGCGGATCTCCGAGATGGTCATCTGGGAAGTAGGAACGGACATCGCTCTTCTCCTGTACAATGGAATTGTACACATTCTATCTGCGAACCGCGCCTGCGGTCAAGCGTGATAAGAGATGGCCAAGGCGAGCCGACCTTCGGTTCTACCTGCCAGCCAGATCGGAGGGTGGACGTGTGTGGACACTGACGCAGCAAGAGCGCCGGGGCCGGCGCTCTTGCTGCGTCTTCCAGCGAGCCGGGAGATGGGGAACTCAGCGGAGATGCGGCGTGTTCACAGCGACCACTCTGCCGTTCTTGATTACGCGTTCGACCAAGTTCACGCCGAAGTGGTAGCAGAGGTGCTCGTGGTTCGGGGCGTCCAGCACCAGGATGTCGGCCTGCTTCCCGACCGTGAGGCTCCCCGCGCGCTCCTGCTCGCCGATGGCCCAGGCCGCGTTGATGGTGGCGGCGGTGATGGCCTCGGCGGGCAGCATCCGCATCTGGGTGCAGGCCAGGCTCAGGATCAGGGGCATGCTCTCGGTCATGCAGGAGCCGGGATTGAAGTCGGTGGCCAGGGCCATCGGGACGCCGGCATCGATCATGTCGCGGGCCCGGGCGTAGCGCGGCATGTGGAGGAAGTAGGCCGTGCCGGGGAGGAGGACGGCGATCACCCCCGCGTCGGCCATCTGGCGGATGCCGTCGTCGCTCGCGAAGAGGAGGTGGTCCGCGGTGCGGGCCCGGACGCGGGCGGCCATCGCGGCGCCGCCAAGATCCGTGATCTCGTCGGCGTGGACGCGCGGCTCGAGGCCTACCGCTTGGGCCGCGCGCAGGATGCGCTCGGACTGCGCCACGGAGAAGACCCCGGTCTCGCAGAAGACATCGCAGAAGCGGGCCAGCTTCCGCTCGGCCACCGCGGGGATCATGCGCTCGACCACCAGATCCACGTAGGCGTCCGGCGCCTGGCGGTGCTCCGGGGGGATCTCGTGCGCCCCCATGAACGTCGGGACGACCGTCATGGGCCCTTCCTCGTGCAGCTCGCCGATGACCTCGAGCATCTTGAGTTCGGCCTCGATCTCCAGGCCGTAACCGCTCTTGGCCTCGACGGTCGTCGTCCCGAGGGCGAGCATCCGGTTGAGGGAGCGCCGGGCGGCGAAGGCGAGCTCCGCCTTGGTGGCCTTCCGCGTGGCCGCCACCGTGGCGTTGATCCCGCCGCCGGCCGCGGCGATCTCCATGTAGGTCTTCCCCTGGATCCGCATGGCGAACTCGTTCTCGCGGCTGCCGGCGAAGACCAGGTGCGTGTGGGGGTCCACGAAGCCGGGCATGACCGTCTTGCCGTGGGCGTCGATCAGCTTGCAGAAGGCCATCGACTTGACGGCGGTCGGAAGCTCCGCCGTCGGGCCCACCCAGACGACCTTCCCCCGCCGGGCGGCCAGGGCCCCCTGATAGATGATCCCCAGGTCGCGCATCTCGTCCCCGCGCCGCGGCCGGGCCACGCTTCCGGCCAGCGTCACGAGTTCCGCCGCCCCCTCGATGATGAGATCTGCATGGATCATGTTCGGCCTCCTTGGGGTGCCCAGCGGTTTCCCGCGCGTCGCGCTACTTGATGGTGAACTCCGCGCGGCTGGCCTTCAATGAGTTTTTCTTCTCGGGGGACAGGGACTTGCCCTCGAGGATGAAGATCCGCTCCGGGTCGATCTCCCCGGGCTGGGTGAGGGCATCCAGGATGGCCCGCGCCCGCTGCGAGGCGAGGGCCCGCAGGTCGTCCTCCGTGACCTGGACGTGGGTCAGCATCAGCTTCTCCATCTCGGCCGGCGGCAGGTCGCGGACGAGGCCGAGGCCGGTGCGCGGCTTGGGAAACCTCTCGAAGTCGTAGGCCAGCTTCAGGTACTTCGCGTATTCCGCCTGCTCGATCTTGACCTGTTCCAGGGGGACGCGCGGCCCGCCCCGCCGGGACTGATCCAGCACCTTTTGCGCCTGGAGCTTCCGCGTGAACAGCTCGCGCAGGAGGGCGTCCCGGTCGCGCTCGGCGTCCACGTACCCGTGGATGTCGAGCCGGAGGCCGGGCCGCTCGCGCAGGGCCTTGGCCAGCTTGGCGACCCTGTCGAGGTTCGGCCCGGCCACCGCCGCGGAGCCGTAGTCGAACTCGATCTGGCTCAGCTCCTCCCCGCCCCCGAACAGTGAGCCCAGCAGGGCGAAGGGCGATGTGACCGCCTTCACGATGAGGTTGCCGATGATCTGGAAGACGATCCGCCAGATGGAGAACTGCGGATCGTCCAGGCTGCCCGTCACGGGGATGTCGAGCCGGATCAGGCCGTTCCGGTCCTTCAGGAGCGCGATGGCGAGCTTCACCGGCAATCGCGTGGCCTGCGGGCTGTCCACTTTGTCGCCGAAGGTGAACTGGTCGACGGAGATCACGTTCTGCGATTCCAGCTTCCGCTTGTCGATGAGGTACTTGAGGTCGAAGGCGAGCTTGCCCTTCTCGATGGTGTAGCCCACGTACTTACCCGAATAGGGGGTGAGCGGGCTCAAGTCCATGTCCTTGAACCGGGCCCGGATGTCCGCGTAGAGGCTCTCCCCCAGGGGGTTGATCTTGCCGGTGATCTCCAGTGGCGCGTAGTTCTCCAGCTTGCCGCGCAGGTCCAGGTCCGCCAGGGTGCCCGGCTCGGAGGACAGGCCGGAGACCCGGCCGCCGATCTCGACCATGGTGGCCGTGTAGCTCGGCTTCACGGACGCGTCGGAGAAGCTGACCCGCCCGCCCTGGAGGGTCACCTGCTCGATCTTGATGGGGTTCTGGGCTGGCGCAGGCGGCGGAGCGGGGGCAGGAGCGGGTGCCGGCTTCACGGGCGCGCGGCCGCCCGCCTTCGGCGAGTCCCCGGCTCGCGGCTCTGCAGGTGCCTCGCCCTTCTCCAGGATGTCCTGGAGATTGACCGTCCCATCCGGCCGCACCAGGACCCGGGCGAAGAATTGCGAGAGGGCCACGCTCTTGGCGCGGAAGCGGAAGGGGTTCACGCCGGCATCGATCTCGTGGAGTGCCAGCGAATCCCAGCGCAGGAAGTCCTGGGCCTCGCGCTTGTCGATGGAGGCGAACTGGTTGAGCGAGGTCTCTCCCTTGTACCCGAGGTGCAGCTCGCCGGCCTCGTCCGGGGCGAGCGCGAGCCGTCCGGCGGCCGAGAGACTGCCGTCCGTGATGACGATCTTCACCCGGTCGGTGAAGTAGGGCTGGACGGGGCGCAGGTCGATGCCCTGGATCGTCACCGCGAGGTCGGCCCGGAGCGGGGAGAGGCCCACGGAGCCCTCGGTCTTGAGCGTGCCCGTCTGGTTGATCCGCATGGACAGGGCGAGGGTTCCGCTCTCGCCCTTCTGCAGGGAGAAGCCGATCGCCTTGAGGGCGATCTCCTCGGCGCTGAGCGTGACGGGCTCGGCCGGCACCGCGTCCTCCACCTGGATCGCGTAGCCCTCGATGGCGGCGGCCTCCAGTCGCACGACCCAGGGCTTCTCGGGCGCGGCCGCCGGCGCGGCGGGCGGAGAGGCGGCGAGCGCGGGGGCGGGAGGCACGAGCTTCAAGAGGTTGATCTCCCCGTTCCGCGAGCGCTTCACGCGGATCATCCCGCCCTGGGTGGAGAGCTCGCCAACGACCAACTGTCTCTCCGCCAGATCGACGCCGGTGTTCCTGATGGCGAAGGCGGGCACGCTCAGGAACTCGTCCTGCTCCTTCCGGCCCTTCAGGCGGAGGGCCTTCAGCGAGACGGCCAGCCCGCTCAGCTTCGCATCGGGGGCCGCATCCTTCTGGGCATACTCGAAGTTGGTGGCGAGGTCGAGCTCCCCGTCCGCGATGTCGAAGAGGATGCGGTCCTGGTAGTAGGGGGCGTACTGCTTGAGCGGCAGCCCGGAAAGCTCCAGGCTCCCCTGGGCACGCAAGGGATCCAGGCTGACCGCGGCCGTGCTCGACAGGGTGGTGGCCTTGTCCAGGACCAGCGCCAGGCCGAGCTTCCCGGTCACCCCCTTGGCCGTCGAGAGGTTCTCGCCGGTCAGCTTGATCTGCTCCGCGAGGAGCGTCACGGGCTGGGGGAGCGTCCGGTCCTCCAGCGTGACCGCGTACTGGTCGAGGCTGAGCCGCTCCAGCGTGACGACCCACGGCTTCGACTCGGCCGGTTTCGGCCCGGCCTGCGCCTTGACCGGAGCCGGTTGGGGGGCGTCCGCCGGGGCGGGAGGCGGGAGGAGCTTCTGCAGGTCGAATTCCCCGTTGGGGAGCCGGACCACCTTGATGGCCCCCTGCTGGGTCGCGATCGCGCCGACGGTGACCCGCGCCTGGGTGAGGTCGATGGTCGTGCCCTTGATCGCGAAGCTCGGAATCTGGACGAAGTCCTGCGACTCGCCCCGCCGCCGGAGCCCGAGGGCGTTCAACGTCACGGCGATGTCCGAGGCGCGAATCTCCGGGCCGCCGTCGGCCTGGGCGTAGTGATAGCGAGCGGACAGGTCGAGCCGCCCGCTCTCGATGTCGAAGAGGACGCGCTCGGCGTAGTAGGGGGCATACCGCTTGAGCGGGACGGATTTGACCTCCGCCACGCCATCCGCCGCCAGGGGGTCAACCGACAGCGTCCCCTCGACGGTTATGGATTCCCTGGCCTCGGTCCCGAGGGATAACGCATAACTGGTCTTCGCGTCCCGGCGGTTGCTGAACTGGTTGACTCCCAGGCTGATCGGCTCCAGCCGGGCCTTGAAGGGAGTCGGCGTGGAGAGGTCCGTGAAGAAGACCCCGCCATCGCTGAGCTCGATCCGATCGATGTCGAGCACGAACGCTTGCCCGGCGGGTGCCGGCTCGGGAGCCTTGGCCGGCGCCGCGGGTTGCGACCCCTTGGCCGGTGGGGCCTGCGTGGGGAGGAGGGTCTCCAGGTTGGTCGTCCCCGTCTTCTCTCGCCGGACGGTGAGCTTCGGCGACTGCATCGCGATGCGCGCGAGGTGCACCTTCTTCGCAAACGGCTCGGCCGAGGCGACCTCGACCTCCAGCGCCTGGAGCCGGACCACCGGACTCTTGCGCAGATCGTCCACGGCCAGGTCCTTCAGAGCGATGTTCCCCTTCACCACAAGGGACGAGGACTCCTGCTTGGGCTGGATGAAGGTGATGGTCGTCCTGGCGTTCAGCTGGCCGGAGGGCACGGCGAATCTCAGCGGCACGGGCGAGTAGGCGAGGTAGTAAGGGATGTCGAGATTCGCGATGTTGATTTCGAACTGCGTCTCCAGCGAGTCGGCGAACGGCTTCGTCTTCCCCTTGGCCGCGTACTGCGTCCCGTTGATCTCGGCGGAGAGGACCGGCTCCACGAACAGGTTGACCTGGGAGGGGATGTTGGAGAGGAAGGGAACGGTGAGATTCGCCTTTCGAACGGTGTGCTTCTTCTGCACCGGCTCGTCCAGGAAGTCCACGCTGGCGTCCACCACCTGGAGGTTGCCCAGGAAGAACCGGGGCGGGGGCGAGGGCTTGGCATCCTTGGGGGGCGGTGTCTGGCCTTGCAGCAGGTCGGAGAAGTTGTAGGTGAACTCCTTCTGCCGGACGATCCGGGCGTAGGGTCGGGTCAGACGGATCTCTTGCACGATGGCCGCCCGGCGAAAGAGCGAGGTACTCCCCAGGTTGACGTAGAACTCCTCGAAGCCGGCGAAGGTCTCCGCCCCCTCGCGTTCTCTGACCTTGACGTCCCGGATCGTCACCGACAAGGCGAAGGGGTTCACCTTGATCTCCCCGATCTCGACCTTGCGGTGCAGGGCGACGGAGAGCTTGTCAGTGAGGATGGACTTGAGCAGGGGCGGGAGGGCGAAGAAGCCGACCAGGGCGAACAGGGCCAGGGCGGCGGCGGCCCAGACGGCGAGCCTCCGGAGGCGGCGCATCGAGAGCTTCGGCAGCAGGCTCATGGCACACCTCGGGATCGACGGGTGCGGTTCAACTGCGCCGTGTGGGCTCGGGGCGCCTCCACGGGTCGAAGCCCCGGACGCCAGACGGCCGCTACGACAGGCCCGGGATCTTCACGCCCTTCGTCTTGGCGGCGGCGATAGCCTCGGGATAGCCGGCGTCCGCGTGGCGCATGATGCCGGTCCCGGGGTCGGTCGTGAGCACCCGCTGCAGGCGCCGCTCGGTGTCGGGCGTCCCGTCGGCGACCACCACCATCCCGGCGTGGATCGAGTAGCCGATGCCCACGCCGCCCCCATGATGCACCGAGATCCAGGAGGCGCCGGCCGCCGTGTTGAGCAGGGCGTTCAGGATGGGCCAGTCGGCGATGGCATCGCTTCCGTCCCGCATGGACTCCGTCTCGCGGTTCGGCGAAGCCACCGAGCCGGAGTCCAGGTGGTCGCGGCCGAAGACCACGGGGGCCTTCAATGCGCCGGAGGCGACCATCCGGTTCACCAGGACGCCCAGCCGGTCCCGCTGCTGGTAGCCCAGCCAGCAGATGCGGGCCGGCAGGCCCTGGAAGTGCACCCGCTCGCGGGCCAGGCGGATCCAGCGGACGAGGGGTTCGCTGTCTTTGAACTCCCGCAGGACGACCTCGTCGATCGCGGCGATGTCCGCCGGATCCCCGGACAGGGCGGCCCAGCGGAACGGCCCGTGCCCCGTACAGAAGAGCGGGCGGATGAAGGCGGGGACGAAGCCGGGGAAGTCGAAGGCATTGGCGACGCCGCGGGACTTGGCCTGAGCCCGGATGTTGTTGCCGTAGTCGAAGACGATGACCCCCTTCCGCTGGAACTCCAGCATGGTCTGCACGTGGACGGCCATGGAGTCCAGGGCGCGGTTGATATATTCCTGCGGATTGGTGGCCCGCAGCGCGCGCGCCTCCTCGAGCGTGAGGCCGGCCGGCAGGTAGCCGTTGAGGGCGTCGTGGGCCGACGTCTGGTCGGTCATGAGGTCCGGCAGGATGCCGCGCCGGAGGATCTCGGGATGAATCTCGGCCGCGTTCCCGACGAGGCCGATGGACTTCGGGATGCCGGTGCGCTTGGCGGTCAGGGCCAGGTCCAGCGCCTCGTCCAGGTTCCTCGTCATGACCTCGCAGTAGCCGGTCTTGATCCGCTTCTCGATCCGCTCGGGATCCACCTCGACGGCCAGGATCACGCCGTCGTTCATGGTGGCGGCCAGCGGCTGGGCCCCGCCCATCCCGCCCAGGCCGGCGGTGAGGACGAGGCGCCCGCGGAGGCTGCCCCCGAAGTGCTTGCGGGCGGCGGAGGCGAACGTCTCGTAGGTCCCCTGCAGGATCCCCTGGGCACCGATGTAGATCCAGCTTCCGGCCGTCATCTGGCCGTACATGGTGAGGCCCAGTTCCTCCAGTTGGCGGAACTTCTCCCAGTTCGCCCAGGCGGGGACGAGCATGGCGTTGCTGATCAGGACGCGGGGGGCGAAGGGATGGGTCTGGAAGATTCCGACGGGTTTGCCGGACTGGACCAGGAGCGTCTCGTCGTTCTCCAGGGCCTTCAAGCTCTCGACGATCCGGTAGTAGCACTCCCAGTTGCGGGCCGCCTTTCCCGAGCCGCCGTACACCACCAGGTCCTGCGGCCGCTCGCCCACCTCGGGGTCGAGGTTGTTCATCAGCATCCGCATGGCCGCTTCCTGGTGCCAGCCCTTGCAGGTGAGCTGGTTGCCGCGCGGCGCGCGGATCGGATCCCTCGGCGGCTGATTCCGGATCATGGCACATGCCTCCTGTCGAGGGCCGTTCGACACCCTGCGAGTCTGCCGGAGACCCGCACATCAAGCGGGAGGATTATACCCCGGACTCCCACGGTCTGCAATTTCAAGGACAGAAGGCGGCCGACAGGGAGGGTGTCCCAGCCAGGGGTTGTGCTCGATGGCCGGCGTCCCTGCGGGGCAGACGCGAGAGCGGGAGAGTGGGACCGTCTGGTGGGATGCGCCACACGCTTGGCAGGATCTCCGGCTTGACAGATATACGTCCAAAGCGTATATCTCGATCATGCTGACCTTCATTGCCTGAAGGAGGGCTTCGAACGTGCCTAAGAAGTTGTCGGGCAGGGCACTGGCCGCGTGGGAGAAGACCCGCGATTTGAATGCGGAGCTGGCAGAGGCCGTAGGCCAGATGAAGCGTGGCGCCTGGGCGAGGAAGACGGAGTTTTTCCCGCTCCCGGACGGCTCGATCCGCCGGATCATCCGGCGGATCGATGGGACGGTGGAGAAAGATCACGTCATCCCGTCGGAGCGGGCGCAGGTCGCCGTGGCGCGTGCGGCGACGGGGCTGTCGCAGGCAGAGTTTGCGAGTCTCCTGGGCGTCTCGGTGCGCACACTCCAGGAGTGGGAACAGGGCCGGAAGGCTCCATCCGGGGCCGCAGCGACGCTGTTGAAAGTCGCGGCGCGACACCCTCACGTGCTGAAAGAGTTGGCGGCATAGGGTGGATTTGCGGGGAGCCTTCAAAGGGCAGGACATACCCCAATGCGCTTTAGAACCTACGGGTCCCCCATTGCGTCCCCCGATTACTCGCCGCGAAAAACTCCATCAATATTCCCAATTCACATGGCCCAATGGTGTCTGGCTCAGTGTTTCCCGACGCGAGCGCCACTGCGGCATGAACTGATCCATCAGTGCGCGAAAGCGGTCGTTGTGGTGGCGCTCCAGTAGGTGCACCATTTCGTGGACAACGATGTACTCCAGGCACTGCACCGACCTCTTGGCCAGCTCAAGGTTGAGCCAGATGCGCCGAGCGCTCTTGTTGCAACTCCCCCACCTGGTCTTCATCTTCTTGATGCGCCAGTCGGCCACCTGGACGCTCATGACCGGCTGCCATTTCTCAAGGAGTGGCGGGATCAGGGCTTTCAATTGCTTGCGGTACCACCGCTGCAAGACCTGTTCGCGCTGTTTGGCATTGGTCTGGGGCCGCACATAAAGCTCTATGGCCGCCTTGTTGCGCAGCACCACCTTGCTCGCCCCGTGGTATTCGATAACACGGAGGCGGTAGCGCTGGCCCAGAAAATAGTGGCTCTCGCCACTCACCATTTCGCGCACCGATTGACGCGGCTGGGCTTCGAATCGCGTCTGCTGGCGCTTGATCCATCCTAGCTTGCCGATCACCGCCAGCCGCACGGCGTCATCGCCCACAGCCAACGGTGCCGCCACCCGCACGCGGCCGTGGGGCGGGTAAACGCCCAGGTGCAGGTTCTTGATCGCCTTACGGACGATATGGACTGGCAGGCCGTTGACGGTGATCTGATGGCTCTCAGTACTCATTCTGGTTCTTCACCAATTCAAAGACCCTCTCGACAAGTTCATCGCTCGGCTCGGTGCGCTTGACCCCGTAGGCGGGCGGTTCCTCCCTCACGCGCGCAGCATACGGACCGTCTGACCCGCTTCCCCCTTGCGCCCCGGCCGACTCCAACGCCGCGCAGATCGCATTCCTTACCCTCTTGATCTTGAACGAATTGCTTCGCCAGTCGTCCTGCCGGCTAGCGCGTGCCGCTGCGTCGACCGCCAGCGCTAACCCCTCGTCCTTGTCGAGGTTGTCGTACAACGCCCGCCTGCCGGGAGTGTTCATCGCCTTGGGATACGCGCCACCCACTTCCGGGTTCGTTACCTTCTTCGTCAGTTCTACGATCTTGCGCAGATACTCCTCGTAGTCCAGCGCCTCCTGCCGGCGCTGTTCGATCAGGGCGTCCATCAGTGCCGACATCTTCTCGTAGTACTTGGGGTTGATCGGCTGTTCGTCGATGATCAGCTTGCGGACATTGTTC
>Ga0315294_10002958_pt1 | contig 18462 bp, 18 predicted proteins | sample YL17G13_40_MG_FD_203626 | JGI IMG/M metagenome (GOLD analysis project Ga0315294, IMG submission 203626) | Sediment microbial communities from Yellowstone Lake, YNP, Wyoming, USA - YL17G13_40 | ecosystem: Environmental > Aquatic > Freshwater > Lake > Sediment | place: USA: Wyoming | collected...
TGTGGCATGTCGAGCGCTGCTGTTAGTGCGGCTGCACCGCCGCTTGAGCCGCCGCAGACGCGAGCTGTGTCAAGCGGGTTCTTCGGAACTTGGAAGCCGCTGTTTGTGCTAAATGTGCCGAAGCCGAACTCGTCCTGATTCGTCTTTCCGATAACGATTGCGCCGCGGCCTTTTGCTTTCGCTACCGACGTCGCGTCAAACGGCGGCACGTAGCCTTCGAGAATGCGCGAGCCTGCAAAGCTGCCGATGCCACGTGTGCATATGCTGTCCTTGACGCTCATTGGCAGTCCGTGCAGATCTGGCTCGATGCTTAAACGAGCGCGAACGTCGACGATTTCGCGCATGCAAGAATATTTTTTGTTTATTTTTTGGAGCTCGTCCATGAGCGTGTCGGCGAACGACATGTAGTCCAGACTGTGCGTTTTTGAACGCTCGATGAATTCGCGGACAGTGAGATTGAATTTCGGCATGCTACCCTCTTGTTTAGCTTACAACACGATTTTGCACTTTTCCTGCAAGATAGCTCTTGGCGTTCTCGATGCAGATTTGCGTCAGCCTAGAGAGCGCTTGCGTTGTGTAAAATCCGATTTCAGGCGTCAATAGTGTTCTGCTCGTCTGCTCGATGAAGCCTGGCTTTATTTTATGACCGACATAGTGGTCCATTATTGCATACAGTTTGCCATTCTTTACACGTTTTATGAGAGCATCTTCGTTTACGGCGCCGGCGATTCCGAAATTTATGACTATTGCACCATCTTTCATTTCATCGAGCTCTTTTTCGCTCAGCAGTTCTTCGCCTGAGCTTGCGTGAAGTGTGATTATGTCCGCTTTTTTGACGAGCTCGTCCAGAGTGCACCATTTAACGCCATTTTTCTCACAATCTGGTTTTCGTGTTCGGCTGAAATATATCACGTTCATGCCGAATGCCTTGGCAAGCTCGGCAACGCGCGTTCCAATTCTTCCAAAACCGATTATTCCTATTGTTTTTCCACGTAGCTCCTGACCTTCGAGTCCTTCTTGTTCGAACTTTCCTTGCCTTACACGCTCGTCGGCTTCTCGCGTTTTCCGCAGCAAAGAAATCAATTGGCCAAACACGAGTTCTGCAACAGATTCTGTTGCATAGCCAGGAACGTTTGTAACTGTCATGCACTTTTCATTTGCATACTTTACGTCTATCCAGCCGTAGCCGGTTGCCCATATGCCGAGGTATTTCAGATTGGGGCAGGCATCGAATATTTTTTTATCCAAATCTGTCCATGACGTAATTATAGCGTCGGCATCGCCGATTCTCTTTATCACTTCAGCTTTGTTTTTCGCGGTATCGTTGTAAATTGCGACCTCTTTTGCCAGAGATTTGATTTCTTTTTCCTGCTCTTTCGTCATTTTCACTTTGTCTAAAACGACGAGTTTTTGGAATTTTTTCATTTACACCACTCTCGGTCCTTTGAAGTAGCCCTCGTGCTTGTGCTTCGTTTGGGCGAGGGCTTTTTCCTGGCCTAGGCATGATTCGATTTTGTCTTCCCTAACGACGTTTTCGACGGGCTGCGGGTGGAACGACGGTTCGACATCTTTTGTCTTCACCTCGTCGATGATTCTGAAAGCTGAGAGAATCTCGTTTAGGTCGCTTTGCGCGCGCTTGAGTTCCGTTTGGCTGAGCGCAAGGCGGGCGATGCGAGCGACGTCTTTGACGGTATCGAGAGAAATTTTGGATTTTGATGGCATAGAAAGAACTAGGGATTTGGAAAGATAAAAGCATAATAAAGAGAAATTGCTCGCCAGCTTTGCTGGCAAGTTAGATTACCTGTGAAGGAAACAGCGCTCGCCGCCAGCTGTGTCGCCGAGCGTGCGCGTTATTAGCATCGCAAGACCTTTCTTATTGGCTACGTCTAGAACGTCTTTGTCTTTGTTTGAGCCCAGCGGGTAAACTATGGCTGTTATGCCCTCGTCAGCAGCACGGTTGACAACATCGGTTTCTGGCATGTAGGCATCTGACGCCATCACGCTTCCGCGTGCACCGTAACTATCTTTAACCATCCCGTTGCGTCCATTTGCTTTGTAAATTGCCATATGAGCGGAATCTATTCTGCTCATCTGACCGGAACCGACGCCGTGTGTCTTTTCCTTTGTGCCGATAACCACTGCATTTGAGCGCGTGAAGCCAGCGACGATCCAATTGAAGATTGCTGCTGCGACCTCGTCGGCGGTTGCTTTTCTGTCTGAGATGCAATCGATGTTGTTCGGACTTGTGATCTTTGTGTCATAGCGATTCTCGATGAGCAGCCCGCCTGCAACGCGCTTGTACTCGAGCCCGTTATCCATGGCGGGCAGACTAATCTCAGCCATTTTAACGACTCTCATCGGTTCCCGCTTCTGGAGTATTTCCAATGCTTCCGGTGTAAATGCCGGGGCGTATACGACTTCAATATTTCGGCTCGGCTCAACGAGCAGTTTTGCGACGTCTGCGTCGACTTCGCAAGAAAATGCATCGACGCTGCCGAATGCGGATAGCGAATCACAATACCATGCCTTGTTGAAAGCGTCGATTGCGTTATCGCCCATGCCGACACCGCTTGGTATTTCGTGCTTGATGACAGCGCATACGGGCTTGCTGAAGACGCCGTGCAGTTTTTTGACGATGCGCTGTCCGAGGTCCATATCTCCGACGTTGATGTAGCCAAGGCCTTTGCCTTCCTTGAGGACTTCGAAATATGACATGTTTGGTCCTGACGCGCCATCTTCGACGTAGAGCGCCGCTGGGGCGCCTGGATTTTGGCCGTAGCGAAGAGAAAGCCTTTTGTCAAAACGGCCATACGATATCTTTGCTTTCTCACCTTCCTTCTTTGGAAGATGAATCTCTTGCAATATTATCAAGTCTGGAAAGTTTTCTGTAATCTTCTGTCTGTATTGGTCTTTTCGCGATTTATCGAGTTGCGATCCTGCTTCTGTCATATTTTTCACCAAATTACTTTAGTGCCGTAAGATAGTATTCTGCCATTTCTTCTGGCAGCTGCAGACTGAAGAATCTGTCTATGTTACTCTCGTACTCCATTGTAGCATTGAATGCACGAGCTGCCAGGGCAAACCTCGTTTTAAGTTTTGTATTGCCGCTTGTTTCCTTGAGTTCATTGAGCACTTCGGCGTATTGCGCGGGGTCTACAACAACGGCTACTCTGAGAAAGTTCTTTGCAGCAGACCTTATCATCGTGGGTCCGCCGATATCGATATTCTCCCTTATCACATCGATAGGCTCTCCTTCTTCCACCTTTTTCTGGAATGGATAGAGATTGACTACAACCAAATCCGTGGGTATGATTCCGTTTTCATTCATATATTTGGCATGGTCTGGATTGTCTAGGTTCAGAAGATGTGCTCCATGCACACGAGGATGAAGAGTCTTGAGTAATCCGCCGGGACTCTCTGGAAATCCGGTGTATTCGGCAACCTCGATAAGCTTGTATCCATGCTTTTCAGATTCCGGCTTAAGATGTTTGTACGTTCCTCCGGAAGAAAGAATCGTTATATCGGGATTCAGTTCGTATAAAACAGAAGCAAAATCTGTGATGCCGTTTTTATCAGAAACACTTATGAGCGCTCTCCCAACTTTCACCAAATCTGATGCCATAATAATCCAAAGTAACTAGCAATCAATCTTTTTATGCCAGAGCGTTTCGTTGGTGAAAGAACATCTATTTATTTGCGTGTGCGACCGAGCGAGCTTTAAGCGAAATGGTGCTCAATAAAAATTATGCGCTGCAAAATCCAAGTCCGTGGCGAAGGACCGAAGAATGCTAAATTGATGCTAGTGGGCGAAGCACCAGGCCGCCAAGAAGTTGAGCAAAAGAGGCCGTTTGTCGGTCGAGCCGGCAGGTTTCTGAACAAGACGCTAACCAAAGTGAAAATAGCACGCACAGCGTGTTATATTACAAATGTTGTGAAATTCAGGCCTACGCAGGTTGTGCATGGTAAAATAAAAGATAGACCGCCAACAGATGCCGAGATGGCAGCGTGCGCGCCGCTGCTTAAACGAGAAATTCTGAGCGTGAGGCCGCGACTGATTGTTTTGTTAGGCGCGACTGCGCTTCGCGAGCTAGTCGGACCTGAAGAAAAGCTTTCTCACGTGCATGGACGAGTTTTGAAAAGTGGACGCTGGCGATTTCTGCCCACTTACCATCCGGCAGTTGCGATTAGAAACAGAAAATTCCGCTCTTTTTTTGTTTCGGACCTTAGAAAAGCGCGAAAATTAGCTTCTGACCAAGTATAGAAATGCTTAAAAGTCGGCCGAGAGGGTTAATTTTAGCTGTTGTGGGTTGTTGGGCAAACTACTCATAACAAATATGAAAAATCAAATGCTTGGGCAAGCATTTGAGAAGTCCGTTTGGGCAAACGGATAGTAGCTAGTTCTGAGTTAGCTAAAGGTATCAATCGGGATAGCTTAAAAGTGCTTTTCGATTGCGAGACCTGTATATTCGAAAATATAGGATTTGGAGGAGATTGCGATGGTAGATGTGCTGAACACGGTAGCGGCCCAAGAAGGCAACAAATTATATTTCGATAACGTGCAGGACTTCGAGTCCCATAAGGCTCGGATTCTTGTCGTTGGCGCTGGAGGCGCCGGATCGAACACGATTACGCGCATGACAGAGATGGGAATAAAGGGCGCGATGACGATTGCCATCAATACAGACGCTAAGCACTTGCAGGTCACAAAAGCTGACAAGCGCATTCTGATCGGAAAGAGCCTTACAAAGGGTTTGGGTGCCGGCGGTTATCCTGAGATTGGAAAGCAAGCGGCGCTCGAGAACAAGCAGGAGCTAAAAGGCGTTCTTGCAGGAACGGATCTAGTATTTCTAACATGCGGTCTTGGCGGCGGAACAGGAACCGGAGCACTTCCGGAGGTTGCACGCATGGCAAAAGAAGCAGGCGCGATTACCATCGCTGCTGTAACATTGCCGTTCAAACTAGAAGGTGCACGCATCGGGAAGGCAGAAGGCGGTCTTGAGGCTCTGCGCAAAGTCTGCGATACTGTCATTGCCATCGAAAACCAGCGGTTGCTCAAGCTGGCGGGCGATATGCCGCTGAAAGCAGCGTTCGGCGTTGCTGACAGTCTTGTCGCAACGATGATTAAGGGCATTACGGAAACCATAACCGAGCCTTCGCTTGTCAACCTCGACTACGCTGACGTCAAAGCGGTAATGCGCGAAGGCGGAGTTGCCGCGATTAGCGTCGGTACATCGGATGCAGACGACCGCGACACGCGCGCACTAGAGGCAATCGGTCGCGCGATGAATCACCCGCTTATCGATGTAGATTACAACGGTGCGGCTGGCGCATTGATCCAGATCATCGGCGGCAACGATCTCACGCTGCAGGAAGTCAGCAAGATCGGCGAGGTCGTACAGTCACAACTTGATCCAGGCGCACAAGTCATCTGGGGAGCTCGCATCCTACCGGAATGGGAGGGCAAGCTTCAGGTTATCTCGATTATAACCGGAGTGAAATCGCCGTTTATACTCGGCAGAACCGAGACGGCAACAGCGCCGAAAACCAGGGTTTCGAGCAGCCTCGGCATCGAGATGCTGGTGTAAAATCGAATGCGACAATTGCTCGCGTTGCACGCAACGCGAGTTATCATACGTAACCACACCCCACAGAAAACGGGCAGTCGGCTGTGAATGGCCGTACTGACAGAAAAAGGTCGTCCCGAACGGCGAGCAATCGCTTATCGCTTGCGGCCTTCCTTCGTCGGTGCAGTCAAATGCACCGGCTGCCCCGTCTTCTATTTTTTATAGTTTTCCATCTGCTACTCAATAATGGATCCAAAATTAGTGGCGGATTTGAAAAATCTCGGTTTATTTCCGTTAGAAATTTATGGAGAAGCTCGAGAGGAGTATAGCCCCAGAACTCCCCCGTATACTACCAAGAGTTACGAAAGAATCAGGAAAAATGTTTTAACATTGCATTACATGGATACTGCAAACAAAACTGGAACTCCGCAATATAGAAAGATCGAAGAATCGATCAGGAAAGATTTGTCCGAATTAGCCCGTCCGACAGCTGAAGGTGGTGTCTTGAACATCCCTGTATTCGAATTCAGTATCAGGGGCACAACAGGTACATGCGGAGTGAACAGAGATCGCGCTCTTCCAAATGATTAGTTTACGCTTTCTTTGTTTCGGTATAAAATTTCCAGACTCATGCATAGGAATTAAAGCACGAACGATTGCAAAAAATTTGCCGAGAAATAAATAGATTCGATTCTTTTCTATTGCATGGCGCATCGAATCGAGGTCGGAGTAAAGTCAGAGCTTTTTGATGCACAGGGGCATATCGATGCGCAGCGCATACATAATTCTCTCGGTCTGGACGTTGATGTCAAGTTCAACAAAATCTACACGGCAGACCTTGATCTCTCCGAGACTGAGATGCAAAAGTTTAGCAAAGAGCTGATACATCCGCTTGTTAACACTGTTAATATGGCAGCCGAGCCAGCCAAAGAATCTGAGAACGTCTACGTCGTTGAAGTCGGTTACAAGCCTGGCGTCATGGACCCCGAAGGGCGTTCGGCTAAAATCTTGGCAGAAGATATTCTCGGACGAAAGTTCCCGTTTGACAAGAAGATAGCCGTTCAGTACCAGCGACTTATCAAAAGCAAGTCGCCTTTAACGGATGTGCAGCTGAAGAAAATCGCCAATTTGTTCTACAATGGCACAGTCCAGAATTTCAAAATACTGTCGTCCGAAGATTTCAAAAAAGGCATCGAGCCGTACGTGCCGACAGTCAGGGTTCCGCCACCTGAGGCTGTGAAACATTATGATCTGAACATCACCGACGACAAGCTTCTGAAGATAAGCGAAGAGCGTGTGCTTGCGCTGAATGCAGACGAGATGAAGGCGATCAAGGCACACTACAGCGACCCGAAGATTATGGAAGCTCGAAAGAAGGTCGGGCTTTCGGAAAAAGCAACTGATATTGAACTAGAATTGTTCGGCCAGACGTGGTCCGAACATTGCAAACACAAAATTTTCAATGCAAGCGTGACGTATCGTGAAGGCAAGAACGAAGAAAAATACGAGAAAGGCATATTCAGCAAGTTCATCAAGGATGCGACGCTTGCGCTGCAGAAGCAAAAGCCCGAGCTGATTAAGTCTGTTTTGTGGGATAATTCAGGCGTCGTTGATTTCGATCCGAACTCCCAGTATTATGTCTGTTTCAAGTGCGAGACGCATAACAGCCCTACGAACATGGAACCATATGGCGGGGCGATTACAGGATACGTTGGTGTTGTTCGCGATGATCTTGGTACTGGGCGAGGTTCGCTAGTTATTTCTGGTCTTTGGTGGTATTGCGTTGGCTCGCTCTTTTACGACGGTGATTTGAGACCGTTACTGCATCCAGACCTGCTGCTTGATGGCGCCCATCGAGGTGTACGTGATGGAGCAAACAAGCACGGAATACCGGCAGGGACAGGAGGAGCATTCTTTGATAACAGTTATCTTGGAAAATGTTTGCTTTATGCCGGAGTTATAGGCGCAGTTCCAAAAATTGTGGATGGCAAACCTGGCTACGAAAAATGGATTAATCCCGGTGACCGCTGCATCGCTGTCGGCGGTCGCGTCGGGAAAGACGGCATTCACGGCGCGACTGCGTCTTCTCAGGAATATCACGAGGGTACGCCTGCCGGACACGTGCAGATCGGCGATCCGTACACGCAGAAGAACGTTCAGGAGTTCATGCTAGATGCGCTGCACGAAGGGCTGATTAATTTCGCTCAAGACAGCGGTGCTGGCGGCATAGGTTCGGCTGCCGGTGAGATGGCATCGATGGTTAGTGTTGAAGATAGTGAAGAATCCATTTCTAATGATTCGGAGGTACTTATTGATCAGCCTTTTGGTATTGCTGCTTCTCCGCAGGTTGATGCCAAATACAAAAAAACAAAAGGTGTGAGAAGGCGAGTTAAAGGTGGCGCTATTCTTGACCTTGACAAAGACCTTTTCAAATACGAAGGCCTCGCGCCTTGGGAGATACTCGAGTCTGAGTCGCAGGAACGCATGTTCTTGGCTATCGGCCCCGGCAAGATGAAACGACTTGTCGAGCTGGCTGAGAAGTGGAATGTAGAGTGGCGTGATATCGGCGAGTTTACCGATACAGGATACTTCCATGTGCGTTACAAAGGAGAAACTGTTGCTTACGCCAACATGGATTTCTTGCACAGCGGTGTGCCGCAAAAACAGCTAAATGCCGTTTGGAAAACGCCGGAAGAGCGCGGCTTGAAAGAGCCTTCGGTTGAGAAGCTTGCCGTCGATGATTACGTGGGACTTTTGCACAAAGTGCTGATGCGCGAGAACATCGCAAGCAAGGAATTCTTGCAACGCGAGTATGATACGCGCGTTCAGGGCAAAACGGTTATTCCCGCATTTATCGGTGAAAAAAGCGACGTGCCGAGCGATGCGTTCGTCCAGAAAATAGAATACGGGTTACCGAGCGGAATCGCGTGCGGCATCGGCTTGAATCCATACTATAGTCATATCGATACGTACGACATGACACTGCTAGCTGCCAACGAGGGTCTGATGAGAGTCGTAGCTGTTGGTGGCGACCCCGATCGTGCAGTCAACAACGGCAATTATTGCTGGCCAGGTGTCTTGCCTGACGAAGCTCCCGACCACGAATACAAGATGGCTCAGCTTGTGCGTGCAGCAAAAGCGCAGAATGATTTTGCCACTGCAACGGGCGTTGCTACGGTTTCAGGTAAAGACAGCATGAAGATCCAGGGCAATATTTCGGATGTCAATGGCAAGCGCCAGCGCGTTTACGGTTTGCCGGCGATACAATTTGCTACGATTGCTCCTGTAGCAGACGTGAACAAGTGCGTTACCGCTGATTTCAAAATGACTGGAGACGCGATTTATTTCGTCGGGCTGCCGACTAAGGACGAGCTTGGCGGTTCCGAATTCTATCAGTCACTTGGAGAGATTGGGCTTAATGCTCCGAAGGTCGACCTCGGTAGCTCGATGAAAGTTTACCGTGCGCTGCACAAGGCGATTGACAAGGAATATGTCGAATCCGCGAAAGTGTGCTCTAAGGGCGGTCTTGCTGTGGCGCTTGCGTCTGCTTCGTTTGCAGGAGGACTCGGGGCATACATCGACCTGAAAGATATGCCAACGGACATGGCGTATGACGATAAGCTCGATACGAAACTGGTGTACTCAGAATCTGCTTCACGTTTCCTTGTGTCAGTTGCACCAGAAAATATCGAGGCCTTTGAGGGGACCATGGGACAATATGCAAAGCAAATCGGCAAAGTGGTTGACAAATACGTTGAAATCATCGGAACGGCTGGCAACAGGATTCTGAAAGAAGACGGCCAAAAACTAAAGGAGAGCTGGCAATCCACGTTCAAGCATAAGATGTATCAGGGAGCAGTATGAAACCAAAAGCAGCAGTTATAGTCGGATACGGAATCAATTGTGATCGTGAACTAGAGTATGCGTTCAACAAGGCTGGTGCCGATGCAGAGCGTGTACACCTCAATGAACTTCTTAATGGACACAATATGGAACAATATCAAATCATAGGCCTGCCTGGCGGATTTTCTTTCGGAGACGATACGTTTTCTGGAAACATCTTTGCCAAAAAGATAATCTACAGCCAATCACTGAAAGATGCGTTTGCAAAGCATCTGGGTGATGACAAAATGATTTTCGGCGTGTGTAATGGGAACCAGATTGGGACGATGCTGAACCTCATTCCCGTTTTCGACAAATATTTTGCCAAGCCAGAAACTGCATACACGAATAACAAGTCAGCGCGATACGAAGATCGCGGAAATATTCATCTGAAAGTCATCAGTCACAAATCGCCTTGGCTTGTCGGTATCGATGTTCTGAACAACATTCCGGTGGGTCACGGTGAAGGAAATTTCTATACAACGCCTGAGGTTTTGCGAGCACTTTATGATAATGAACTTGTCGCGCTGAAATACGTCCATGAGGATGGCAGGCCTGCGAACGGCAAATATCCTATCAATCCAAATGGTTCGCTTCACGATATCGCAGGTCTTGCATCTGAACAGGTTTTGATGTTAATGCCGCATCCTGAGCGAGCTATCGAACCTTATAACCAGGATGGCTGGACGAGGCGCAAATCTGTCTTTAAACGATTGGGCATGCTTTTGCCGAAAGAAGGCGAAGGCATGCAGATTTTCAGAAATGCGGTGAGGTATTTTGGGTGATTGCTATGGGTATGAAATATTCTGATTATGTGGATTACAGCAAACTCGACCCATTCAAACGGGCTGTCGTGGAAAAGTTAGGGCCGACGTTCAAGTTTATCGAGAAACTGGGTATCCGCGTTGTGCCGGAGAGCATAGGCGAGCCTGCTGTACTTTTTGATTTCATAGGTTACGATTTTATGTTGGCATTCAAGTCAGACGGAGTCGGAACGAAAAACAAGATTGCTGATAAGATGGCGCTGAACGAGGCTGCGGCCGCGCAGGGAATGAAACTATATTCTGGTTTTGGTCGGGACCTAATTGCTATGAACGCTAACGATTTGATTTGCGTCGGTGCTGTTCCGTTTGCTCTTACCGACGAGGTTGCCAGCGGCAGTTCGGATTGGTTCAAAGATGCCGAGCGGGTCGAGCAGCTGCTTGGCGGCTTGTATAAAGGATGCGAGCTTTCCGGTATGACGATACCCTGCGGCGAGACGCCGACGCTGCCTGATATAATCTATCCAGATTCTGTGAGCATTACTGGTGCTGCCATTGGTTTGGTGAAACCGAAGGAAAGGGTCGTACTTGGTCAGAAGTTGCAGGAAGGCGATATCATCTACGGCCTAGAGAGTGATGGCATTCATTCAAATGGCCTCTCGCTTGCGCGAAAAATTGTCGAGAAACTGCAAGATGGCTATTTCACAAAACTCGATGGCGATTGGACTGTCGGAGAAGAGTTATTGACTCCGACTGAACTTTACGTAAAAGAAGTCTTAGAGATGCTAGACGAAGGCGTCGACGTTCATTACATGTCGAACATAACCGGTTCTGCGTGGAAGAAAATTGCCCGTGCAAAGCAGCCGTTTACTTACGTTATTGAAAACGTTCCTGAACCACCGCCAATTTTTGAATTCTTGCAGAAGCACGGTGGCGTGATAGATGAGGAGGCCTACAAGACGTGGAACATGGGTGTAGGGTTCTGCATCTATGCGCCTGCTTCTTATTCTAATAAAATCAAGGCCATCTGCGCGCGGACTGGAACCGAGGTTTACGAGCTCGGTCGCGTCGAGGCTGGCGAGAAAAAAGTCGTTATTTCTCCGAAGAATATCGTCTACGCCGATTAGCACAAAGCATTTATTTGTCCAAACCTGAATAAGCGAATAGTTTACTACAGGTTGCTGCTTTAACGTAGAGCAGGGCAGTTAGTTTATTATGGTCGACGCGATTCTTGCTGTGGCTGTGATCGGCAGTGTGGCGGTTCTCGGTTACTTCAGCAACATAATGTTCGAGAAGACGCGCATACCCGACTCGATATGGCTCATACTTTTCGGTTTGGTTGTCGCATGGCTTGGCGCTTTGCCTACAAGCGGGCTGCTTGTGTTTGCTCCCGTGCTTGCCGCAATCGCATTGGCAGTCATGTCTTTTGAATACGGGCTGCGCGCAGACGTTTCGGTTTTTATTCATAGTTTGCCGCGGGCATCGCTGCTTGCTTTGCTGAACATAAGCTTTGCAATGGTCGCTGTCGGGCTTGTGGCGCATGCATTCCTCGGGCTTGATATCGTCCGATCATTACTATTGGGCGCTATCCTTGGCGGCGTAAACTTTACTCCTGTGAGCGGTCTTCTGGCAAAGGCGCGCATGAAGGACGAATTGAAGAATTTCTTATACGTCGAAGACGTGCTCTCTGATACGCTGTCGTTCATATTCGCCATGATATTCATCAGCATATACACGCTTGCCGGTTCTGCAGATCCGATACAAACTATTTCGTATGGGTTTGGAATCGGAATCGCTGTCGGTTTGGTGCTGGGCGCTATCAAATTATATACGTCGAGTCTGACAAAAGGAAAGCCGTACGGTTACATTTTGACGCTCGGTTTAGCGTTTCTTGCTTATGCCGTAACGGAATGGTTTAGCGGAAACGGTATCATCGGTGCAATGGTATACGGATTGCTGCTTGGCAATGCAAAGAAACTACCGCGGCAGGTCGGGAGGTTGCGTGAATTCAGCGCGAGCCCGTTTTTGAAAAAGTTCTACTCAGAGATATCACTGTTTTTGAGGGCGTTTTTCCTGGTCACGCTTGGAACTATTGCAATCGGAACTCTGAACGATACATGGATTTGGGGCATTCTGATTCTGGCGGCGCTTATAATTGTGCGCATTCCGGCTGTTGAGCTCGCGCTTGTCAGAAAACCGGCAACACACCAGGAGATGTGGATTATGAAGAGCATGTTGCCGAAAGACCTTGGTGCGATTGTTTTGGTTTTGATTGCAGCTTCAAAGGGCGTTGTAGGATTTGAAAGTCTGCTGGGAATCGTGTTCATCGTGATTGTGGGGACCGTGCTGTATTCGACGATTGCATCGTACGTTGTGACACGCGGCCAGCTTGCAAGCAAGGTCGTTAAAGATTACAAGTATGAAAAACTTGCTGAAAGAAAGGCGTGGAAGAAATATGCGAATTAGATTCACGTATGTGCTGATTGCTCTTTTGATCGCAGTTTTTGCGATTGAGCTTGCGTTTCCGCAGATTATCGACGAACTTGCGTTTTCTCCTGCTTCTGTTGCGGCGAAGCCTTGGACCGCCGTGACGGCTATATTCGCGCATGCGGATTTTGAGCACATTTTAGCAAACCTCGTAGTGCTGTGGTTTTTCGGGCTTGCGGTCGAGCGCGAGCTTGGCAGAAAGAAAACAGCGTTGATATTTCTTGTCGGAGCGTTTATCGGCGAGATCGCTTCGCTCGTGCTTTATGCGCCGGACGTGCTTTCACTAGGCGCATCAGGCGGAATATTTGCGCTGATCGGCGCTGCGATATTTGTACAGCCATTTATGGAAATGACGGCATGGCAGGGCGCTTCGACAATGCCAATGATATTCTTGGCAGTTATCTACATCGTCTATAATACAATCGGTTTGTTTGCCGGACCGAGTGATATCGCGTACGGGACGCATTTTGCCGGGCTTGCGGTCGGGCTGGTTATTGGCGCGTGGTGGAGAAAACGAAGGAAAAGTTAGCCTGAGATTATGTCTGCTCTGAAACCCCACAGATCTTCTCGTAATTTGAGTTCTTTTTTTGGCATACGATTGATAGCTTCGTAAAACTTCTGGAGTTCATCATTTCCGAGGATTGCTATCTTAATGTCATTCTTGTAAATTGGTTTTGTTATAACTATATCCATTGAACTCGTCATTTCGCGCAGTTTATCCTGACATGTCGGCGTGGCGCCGTCAATATTCAACCTGATAGCGTCAACATAATTCTTAATCTCTATTTCCAGAATAACCGGAACGTTGTAGTCTATGACATCGGAATCTACTTTTGGTCGGAGTGGTTGCATCTTTATTTGCATTTTCTGGCCGTTCAAGATTATGTCTTTGTACGCCATAAGATCAATACCGTCGGATTTGATCTTTCTAACGACAGCTTCTGCGTTTGCTGCAGCATACCGCGGATCGGCCCAGACACGCGTTATGGGCAATTCATTTCCACGCAGGCGATGGTGATGGTATGCTAGACCTACGTGGTCTCCTTTTACGCCTTCATAGAATACGTCGTTATTGACGAGCTTTCTAATCGTAAAAAGTCCCAAATCGGTACCGGCATAGACCACGTGCCGCCCTATTGAATTTTCGAGCAAAGCTTTTACGCGGTCGCTATCAGTTGAAACTTCAGTCATACTTGTCAGAATTACCTACACCGAAATCTTTATATACTGTATAGTTACCTAATAGTAGTAACTATAAGTGGTGTGGTGTAATGATTAAGGTCATAGGTTTGCTGCTTATTGCGGTATCGCTGTTTGCGATCGCTGCGATAGCACTTGGGCAGACGAGCACTGGTTTTAGCCTTGCGAACGGCGTGCCGGCGCAAGGGCCTGAAATGGTAAGCCCGGCTGACCGCGTTGACAGTGAAAATATTGCTATTATGGCGAATGGCGTTCTCATCCGTGATTTGAAGGATGTTCGGCTTGTGAATCTTGCAGATACCAACTCGATGGATCCTGTTCTTGACGCTGAAGCTACGGCGATAGAGATTGTACCGAAAAGCGCTGACGAGTTGAACGTGGGCGACATCGTTTCTTACCAGAGCGACTCGAATACGGTGATTCACCGCATAATTTCAGTCGGCAGTGATGGCGAATGGTACGCTATAACTAAAGGCGACAATAATGCAGTTTCCGATCCTGACAAAGTCCGCTTTGAGCAGATCAAGGGCGTTGTGGTCGGGATTGTATACTAGTGATTCGGCATGATGCAGATAAATTTGCTGAACAATTACAGACCAGTTTACTCTGATAAAATCCAAGAAGCAATTGATCTGATCAGAAGCCACGGCGGCGAAGACAGCCGAAAGAGCACGCATGAACTCTATGAAGTTCTCACGAAATTGGATGCTAACGGATTTGATATCGACGGGATTTTGAAATCGATAAAATCGCTAAACCAGCCTATGAGCACATGCAAATTCTGTTCCGAACGTTTTCTATCGTACAACGTGAAAGAAACACAGCGCCTAAGTAAAGTTTGTGTCGATTGCGTGGCCAAACGGTACGTTGAAGGTGCAAGTCCGACTTTCGTTTTACCAATTAGCAGCGGATATGATCCATTTGACATCGATAGCGGCGGATATTACACTGTTGCAAGAAAGTATTACGAAGAATCTGGAGCAAATTGTTGCAATGCGCAATCAGTGCATGCTCCTATACATGGACCAGATTAGATCGCCGCCGGGCTCGCGCCAGCATGCCATGACTGACGCGGTCTCATTCTGATGTTGTACAATCGCTCGGAGTTGTCGTCGAGGATTATTGCGACGCCTTTGAGCTTTGGCAGTTCGTTCATGTATTTCTCGATCGGGAACACAAGATAGGTTTGCATTATTCTTTTTAGCGCGTCAATATCGGGTTTTGCTGTCAATCTATGGCTTATCAGCATGTCTGTCTGAGCGAGCGCGTCGGGATGCAATTTTTCTGGTCGCTGCGTTGCGAGAACGAGCGTTATTCCGGGCTGGCGGCCTTCGCGGACTATTTTTAGCAGGATTTCCATTGATGCGGGCTTGCCCTCGTCGGGGATGAAGTTGTGCGCTTCGTCGATTAGGAGCCAGCACATCGGCGTTCGTTTGATAGACAGGCCTTCAGTTTCTGCAAGTTCTTCTTTTCTGCGCGCTACGGTTCGTTCTGAGAAAATTTTTCTACTAACCATAGCGATTAGCAGAGCGCGCACGTTTTGCGGCGTTAGCGAGACGTCGATGATTGTGAGCTTGGTTGGCTCGAGGATTGCTGGCATTCTAGCTGCGCCGAAGATGCCCCAACCTTTTGCGGCTTCGAAGCGGTTTTCAAGTGCGAGCTTTTCAGATTCGAAGCCTTCGATTGCCGTGAATGCTTTTACGATGTCATCTAATGAGTATTCCTTTCCGCCTACTTTTAATTTGTTGATTGTCCGCTGCAAAAGTATTCCTAATGATTGGTTTGGATCAAGGTCAAAAACGCCGAGCCAGTCATCTGCTGTCAGTTCGCTTGCCGAGACTGAAAAAACGCCGTCAAATGTAACGCCAGATTTTTCGAATATTGCTTCTTGGCCTTCCGGGACGTACACGTAAGTCGTAAAGCCTTGCGGTTTCATGCGCCATTCTGCCAGCAACGGCAAGTCCTTTTCGTTTGGCGATTTCATGGTCCAGAATATGCCTTGTGTGTCGACCATTACTGCGCACAGGTTTTTTCCAATTGTTTCGGGCAGCTTTTGCAACTCTTCCGTCAGGACGCCCATCGAATAGCTGTTATGGCAGATTATTCCACACTTACCGTCGGTGCTGGCTGCAACGAAATTGTGCGTGTCTGGTACGGTGAGGTCGTATACAAAGCCTTCGTAATCGAGTTCTTCGATTTTTGCGATTTCATCCCATGACATTATGTATTGTTTGAGAAGCTGGCCGCCACTTGACTGAAGAGTTGTCTGGAGCGTTCCGATTGCTCGGGCTTCTGCGCTTTCGTTGCGTAATTCCGACGCCATCCTCCACGTAAGCTCGTCCTCGATTGTCAGGAGCGGATGTTCTTTGGTGCATATGAGTTCTTTGCCGAGCTTTGTGGTGACCTTGAGGAGCTTTTCTTTGACTTTTTTGCGATAGACGTGTGAGACTTGCTTCGGAAATATGTCAAGCTTGCTGTCCAAGGACAGGACTAGAAGCGACTGGTTACAAGGTATTAGCTCTTCGGATTTTTCCCAATCTGCATCTGGCGCAACGTCTTTGAAGATATGGCTGATTTCTTTCACCGTTCCGTCTGCCAGAAGAACGGGCGTTTCTGGTAGCAAGCATTTTCCTTCACCACGCTTGCCGCAAAGCACAATAATATGTGGTCGAAGCGTGTCAAGCAAGACGGGCGTTGTCAAATGCGCTTCTTCGCCTATGCCGACTAAATGTTTGCCGATAAACATCGTGCCGCTTGTGCCGAATTTTTTCATGTCTGCCGCATCGCGGCCTACTACGACTTTGGCTAGCGCGGTCTCGGATTCCTTGGCTTCAGGCATAAGCAAAACTCCATTTTGCGATGCAGGCAAAGCTTTGCTTTGCCTAGCATGGTTAGAATTAGGTTTTTGTGAACATAAGCTTATCGCGAATAGCTGTGCTCCAGCGTAAAGCAGAATGCAGTTAGATTATTTGAATTACGGCAAACAGCGCAACCGCGCCGGCCATGAGGGCTAGCCAAATAAACTTGTTCCATACGAGAACTTTCGTGCCGTCGAGCGGGCCTAGCGGCAGCAAGTTGAACAGAGCGAGCCAGGCGTTGATGGATGCGCCGAACATGAGCGTGGCCGAACTGAAGAAGTAAGCAGCTATAAAGAAAGCCGCAGATAGCGCGATATTGATGAGCGGGCCTGCGGCTGAGATGATGCCGTAGGCTTTTCTGGACATATGCTGAACTCTGCCCCAGAGGTCTGCGCGAGGCATAATCATGACTGCGCCTGGCGCAGCGAAGATGAACGCGCCGTTGGTTGCAAGCGCAAGGACAAGTGCTAGTATGAGACCTTGAGGCCACATTTTGTATTCTGCGTGGAATTTGTATTTGCGTGCTAGAGCGCGGTGGCCGAGTTCGTGCAGTACGAAGCTTGTCGAGACGGTGAGAAGTCCGACCGGCAATAGCGCCAAGGAGAGTGTGATCTGGTCGGCGCCTTGATATACGAAGATGAATGCTAGCGCGACTGCTGAAATCACGATGTCGCGGAGTTCTCTAAGTTCCATATTTCTCACGAATAGCTCGTCGCAGAATAGCTCGGCACTCTTCAGAGCGCCTCGGCAGATTACTGCGGCTCGTTAGAATATGTGCTTTGAAACGATGCTTATATATCTTATCTGCGATTGTTTTCTTGGAGGCTAGATCGGGTGGGTAGCGGTCACCTGTCACCATCAATCCGCTATAGGTGGGATCGAAGCCTGAGGGCGGCATCGAGTGTGAGCGTGCCCCGTGATCAAAGCGTCGAAGCTCAGCCCTCTGGGATCGCTTTATAGCGAACCGAGTCAGATCCGGAAGGAAGCAGCTCTAAACTATATCTGTTGATGCTCTGAGGAGTACTGAGTGGAGCAGCGACCGCGGTTAAGTGCGTTTGCGTTCTGTTGTCCACCGACGGCGTGCCTCCGTTTTTATTTCTAAATAGAACGAATAGCTCGCAGCGCTGAGACGCTGCTCGTTAAATTAACAGTTAATCCACGTTATGATGCTGCCGTCGAAAATCGATGGCATGCCCGGACAAGCTGTGACGAGGGCGATGCGAGATATAGAGTGATTTATACCGAAGCATGACATCGATGATGTGTTTGTGAAATCATACGTCTGGTCGAGCGCAAGTGTTGTATTCAGATTAAATTCGAAGATCTGGCCAGCATTATTTTCAAGATACATTTTATAAATCGGCAGTGAAATATCGCCTGTGTTGCGTACTGTCGCGTTGATTACGTGGTTCACGCCTGGCAGGCAGAGGTTGCTGCAATTGTATGTAACGTTATCCAGCATCAAGCCTGCACGCGCGCACTGGAGTTGCGACAGGCTCTGATTTGCCAGCTGCTCGCTGTAGCTTGGAAGAAACCAGCTTTGCCAATTTGTGATCATGGCCGCGACAGCTACGGCGATTATGATAAGGACAACTGTGGCAATGAGCGGTTCGAAGCCTTTCATAAGAAGACATATCGCTGAGGCTATATTAAAAATAGCTGCGCCTGCTGGCACAGTCAAAATAGAAATAGCTCGCCGCTACGTGGCTC
>Ga0315294_10002960_pt1 | contig 18461 bp, 13 predicted proteins | sample YL17G13_40_MG_FD_203626 | JGI IMG/M metagenome (GOLD analysis project Ga0315294, IMG submission 203626) | Sediment microbial communities from Yellowstone Lake, YNP, Wyoming, USA - YL17G13_40 | ecosystem: Environmental > Aquatic > Freshwater > Lake > Sediment | place: USA: Wyoming | collected...
AGGAGCCGTCCTAATCCTTGACGAGTGTTTTGGCAGCCTTCCGGCTCATGCAGAGCGGGTTGTTGAACTATTAGATAATGCCGCGCTGCCATGGTTGCCCATGAGCCGGGTAGACATCCTGATGACCCGGCTTCAGGACTGGGGGCCGCGCGGAATGGCGGGTGCCCTTATCGGCATCGAGAGCTTAAACGATGTCCGCCTCAAGGATATCAAAAAGGGGAGCAATGCAGATACCATTCGGGCACTGATACGCCGGTTGCACGCCGAAGACCGCCTCGTCATCGGCTTTTACATGATCGGATACGAGGATGAGACCCAAAAAACGCTCGAAAGAGATCTCCAGGAGCTTGCTGCACTGCAGCTGGATGTGACCCAGGTCTGCATCCTCACCCCTTTCCACAAGACTCCGTTATGGGAACATTTGTCCACCAACTATGGAATACACGATCATGACCTTTCAAAATTCAACGGCAAACACCTCGTGTGGGCACATCCGAAACTGACAGTCGAAGATTTGGATAGGATATTGCAGCAATTTTTCCAAAAAACCTCACCGCCAGAGCGCCCGACGGAAAGCATGAGACGGTTTGGACGACAGCTAGTACGCCGCGCCGGAATCAGCGCCGGCCTGAGTTTTCTCGCCGGGTCATTCTTGCGGGCAAACGCAGCGGTTTTATCAGCTGCGAATTCCAGGGGGCCTCACGCACAGCACAGGATTTCCCACAATGATTTCTCCCTGAGGTAGAAGATAGTGCCAAAAAAAGAGGAGCAAATACGAAAGGCCACGGTCGGTGAATCTCTAATCCTTTCGATTCCGGCGAACCCGACCACCGGCTATATGTGGGAGATAGAACTTTGCGATTCGCGGCTCGAATTTTCCAGACTCCCATACCGCCGGTTGTCCGGCAAAATCGGAGGGGGCGGAGTCCAGGAATTCAAGATCACTGCGCGTCTAGCAGGAGATTTTGAAATCCGCTTTATATTGAAACGCCCGTGGGGGACTGAACCGAAGGAAGTTCGTATTTACAGGATTTCCGTAAAACAGAAATGAAAAAATAGGGAGGGCATCATGGATAAAGAGAAAGTGTTCGATTTAGAATTTCTTCGAGATCAAATAAATCGAAAAGGGCTGAAATGGAAAGCGGAAGAAACAAAATTTACTAAGCTGTCAGTCAGCGAATTTCGTCGCAGGCTCGGTTTGCGCCTGCCGGGCGCCCGCACGCGCAGCAGGATGCAGGAGAGCATAACGCGTGCACTCCAGGCCCCCGCGCTCTCCTATCCGCCTTCCCTCGACTGGCGAAATAACAACAGTCAGGACTGGATGTCGCACATCAGAGACCAAGGCGATTGCGGTTCCTGCGTTGCCTTTGGCGTCGTTGCGACGATAGAGGCACAATGGAATATCCTTAAAAATAACCCAGGAATCGACCTTGATTTATCAGAAGCCCATCTTTTCTTCTGCGGCGGAAGCTGCGGCTGCTCAACAGGATGGACGGTTGCCCCGGCCCTGACATACGCGCAGGATCACGGCGTCAGCACGGAGAGTTGTTTCCCCTATCAGGATCACGATATGGAGTGCACCCTGTGCAATAGCTGGGCAGAGAAAGCCTATAGGGTGAAGAAATGGCGAGAAATTGCAGGCGTGGCAGAACGAAAGAACCTGATCTCAAGTCACGGGCCATTAGTAGGCTGCATGGATGTCTACGATGATTTCAGGGCCTACGCAGGGGGGGTCTATCAGTATACCACCGGAGATAAACTCGGCGGTCACTGTATCTGCATCGTGGGTTATGATGACAATCAAGGCTGTTGGATTTGCAAGAATAGTTGGGGTACCGCCTGGGGCGAGGCCGGTGGGCTTTCCACAGAACTGGGCTGGTTTCGCATTGCGTACGGCGAGTGTGGCATCGACACGGACTATCCCGCCTACGTGATTGACGACATGGTTGAAGGAGGCATACAAGACGGGGAAAACCAGGGATCCGCTCCATGCTGCATATCGACAATTGCAAAGGGAACTCCCTATGAGCAGGACCTGGTACTCATGAAAGAGTTCAGGGACACAAACCTGTTAAAGTCAGAGACGGCAATAAAATACATGAACCTTTACTATAACTATACCGATGCGTTTGTGGAGGTACTGAGTACAGATAAAAGGTCACGGGAACTGGCATTCTCGCTCCTTGATACGGTCATAAACGCAATTAAGACTACAGGTACGTCCAGTGAGTTCAGATTGACCGAAGTCCATATCAAACAGGCAATGGAACTCGTGAAACGAATTGCAGCATATGGGCCTGCCGAATTGCAGCAAGAACTCGCTTCTTACCATGACGAGCTTAATGAACTGTTGGCGAAGGGTCGGGGGAAGAAACTGATAGAGTTTGTTCGAATCCTGCAAAGGCACTCTGCCAAACCTCGTCCGAAGATTCGTGTCCAGAAATCACGTAGCGGGCGTTCTTCAAAGGGATGAAAAGGAATGTTCTATTTTAGGAGTGCCCGAAACTTCATATAAAAAAAAACATTGGCGCAAATACCCTTCGGGAAACAGCCGGGGTTCAAACTTGATATCATTGTCCGTTTCCCGGCTGTTTCGCCAATGCAAGACTTTATATAACATCAGATAAAAAGGAGGGTATGAGGCGCGTTGCTCGCGTCTGCAAGAAGGCGTGACTATGCCGGGATGCGCCAACTGCTCTGTTAGGGAATCTGTAACGGAGGATGTTTAACTCGCCGTTTCATGGTCGAACGACAGTTGGACGCGAGGAATTACTTTGGAGACCCCCCTAGAGGATTTTTTCGCACATAGACGAGGACGTGGTAGAGCAACAGATTCAAATGCAAAATAAGGACAGTGACCATAAAAAAAGTCGCAACGACAGATATTAGAGCGGTTCGTTGTCCTCACTTTCAACTCGTAATTCTTGGCTCTCAAATATGGTTCCCACCAATGACTTGGTGAAGCCGGAATTCGGCCCTCCTACTCGACCCTGTTTGTGGCATCGAGTATGGGGCAGGACCAATGCTCCTTGGGGGCAGGTCGAAGCAAACTTGCGGATGAGGTTCAGGTCCAGCGTCCCAGAGGCCCCCTACCCTTTTTTGCCGGGAGGAATTTCCGGCCTGAGTTTCTCGTACAGGGCGTAGGCTTTTGGGGCAAGTTGAGAGGGCGGCAAAGACTTCGCCAGGCCCAGCATGGCATTCGGAATTTAAGGGGGACATTTCCGGAGAGAAATTTCTCCTTGACCTCCTGGGACGAAAGGAGTATTTTTTAGCTGGTTGTTATGCCTCCGGTAGCCTGGCAAACCCATCAACATCACCCTCAACCTTCCGGAGCATCGTATGAGAAGGATTTTCCGCAAGGTGCCGATATGAAGCCTCCAGGGAAATTATAAATCCTCGTGGAGGTTTTTATTGAGGCGTCATGAATGATCATATAATGACAAATGGCCCAAGGGTATAAGTTCATTCAGAAAGAACGTCCCCCTTTATGGAAACACTCACATATAGATGCACTTCCTGTGGCCAATGCAAAAGTATACGTTCTGTTAAGAGCAAGAGACGGCTGAAGTCGAAATGTCTATATTGTAATCGGAAAACGCAATTTATAGTTCACCATGGGCTTGTTACTGTTAAGCCTATATCAAATTTTTGTAGCTCTTATACATTGGAAGCCGATTTGACTATTGGCTGTGATTACGTTCATGTTGGGGGTATCAAGGTTAAAGGCGATGTATCTATAAATCAGTCTACTGGGTCATCTTTACGAGGCATGAAAATATTGGAAAACAAGGGGGATAAAGTGGCTGGCAATATTAATTTGAATGAATCGACGGTTGGGTCAATCAATAACAACGTTGTAGCAGGCGATGTAAATGTTACATCAAGCCATGTTAACAGTATCGACAAAAACCTAATTGGCTTTTCATTCGCCAATGACGAGGCGGTAATTGCAGTAATTAATCATATGTTGGGCAAACAGCTTCCACAAGATATTGAAGATAAACTTAAACTATTGCAGAGAATATTGTGTGAAAATCCAAAATTAGCGGAAACTCTTGGCAAGAATTTGAGTACCGAAAACAAGAACAAGAAAGGAGTTTTAGGCTCAATAATCTTAAAAACCCTTAAACAGCTTGGATTGGATACAGTTAATAAGGCAAAAGATAAAGGCTTAGATGCGTTATTCAAGTGGTTTATGGTTGTCATTGGAATAGATGGATAGATGCATACAAATCTCACTTCGGGGTTGGAGTCGGACGCTTAACAGCGCCGCTCAACCGCCATGTTACCAGAACTTTCGATAAGTGCTGAGACTGTCGAAAAAGGCCAATTGGTCGATTGTAGCAATTTTCACTCTATTAAAAATCAACAACTTACAGTTCATAGAAAAGGCCAAAATCGCCATATTTAGGGTTTTTCGACAGCCTCGCTATATCTCCTCTGTTTTTGGCCGATCAAAAAGGTTTCGATATGATTTTCATCTATTGAATTGGGATGCGCCATTTCTTTCAGTAATCCTCAACCTTCTAAGAAACCCACTGATGAACTGTTGCAGGTGAAGCCGAGATTCGGCCCCCCTACTCGGCCCTGTTTGTCGCATCGAGGAGAGGGCAGGATAATTGTCCTTGGCGTCAGGCCGAAGCCATCTTTCGGATGAGGTCCAGGTCCAGTTTGCCGGAGGCCCCCTACCCTTTTTTGCCAGGAGGAATTTCCGGCCTGAAATTCTCGTACAGGGCATAGGCCTTTTCTGCGTGTTGAGGGGGCGGCAAAGACTTCGCCAGGCCCAGCATGGCATTCGGAATTTAAGGGGGACATGTCTGGAGAGAAATTTCCCCTTGACCGCTTCGGACCAAAGGAGTATTTTTTAGCTGGTTGTTATCCCTCCGATAGCTTGGTAAATCCATCAACATCACCCTCAACCTTTCGGAGCGTCGTATGAGAAGGATTTTCCGCAAGGTGCCGATATGAAGCCTCCAGGGGAATTTTAAATCCTCGTGGAGGCTTCTTTATTGAGGCGGCATGAATGGTCATATACAGACAAATGGCCCAAGGATATAAGTTCATTCAGAAAGAACGTCCCCCTTCATATCTCCCAACAAACGTTGGATTACATTATTCAGAACATTAAAAAGATGGATCCACTATGATTTTTACCGATTTGCTAAAAACCTTTGAAATGAAAAGACTGAATTCCCAGTGTTTATCCGGTTTCCTCGGTTAAAAAATCATTTTTCGCGCTTTTTTCAGGGAATATATAGATCTAAACAGCTTAAAAACCAAATATCGACCAGCCCAAGATTATTAGTCGGCATACAGCCAGGGTAGAAGACGAATGCCGATTTCACCGAAAGGAGGAAACTCATGTTGACAAGACGCGAATTTATGGTCGGAGCGGTTGCCGCCGGAGTGCTCCTGAACACCCAGACGGCGGTTGCCAAGCCATCCCAGCCAGCCACGCGTGTGAACTTCGAAGTGCCGCCGGGGGCGTGCGATTGCCATACGCACATCCATGGCGATCCTGCAAAATTCCCCTTCTTCGCCGGGCGGGTCTATACCCCGGAGGTGGCGCTGCCCGAGGAAATGACCGCGCTCCACAAGGCGCTCGGCATCCAGCGTGTGGTGATCGTCACGCCGAGCGTCTACGGGACCGATAACTCGTCCAGCCTCTACGGCATGAAGGCGCGCGGAAACGACGCGCGCGGCGTCGCCGTGATCAACGACAAGACACCGGAAAGCGAACTCGACGCCCTGCACCAGGCCGGCATGCGCGGCATCCGGCTCAACCTCAAGACGGGGGGAATCAAGGACCCCGCCGTCGCCGTCCAGATGTTCCAGGCCTCAGCCGAGCGCATGAAAAAGCGCAACTGGCACATACAGCTGAACGTTACCATGGCGATGATGACTGCGATCAAGGCCCAGCTTGCCGCTTCGCCCGTGCCGCTCGTCTTCGATCACTTCGCCGGCGCCGAGCCGGAGAAGAGCGTGGACCAGCCCGGCTTTGCCGATCTCCTGGACCTGGTCCGCTCGGGCAAGGCCTACGTCAAGATTTCGGTCACGGAAGGACCGCGCCATGACTATTCCGGCTTCATTCCCCTCGCCAAGGCGCTGATTGCCGCGAACCCCGATCGCATCCTGTGGGGAACCAACTGGCCCCATCCCAACTCGGTGACGCCTCCGGGACGCAAGCCGACGGAATTGACCCCCTTGTGGCAGGTTGATGACGGACTCGTGCTCAACCTACTGCCGGCGTGGGCGCCCGATCCGGCAATCCGCAAGAAGATCCTAGTGGACAACCCAGCGCGACTTTACGGGTTTTGAGCCTATTGGGCCGACATGACTCTTCTCATCACGAGGATACAGAATACATCACCACTTCTTGAGATTAGAAGTTTTTAAGAAAAGCCGAAATGGGTTGATAATTTAGAAAAGGCAGGGTCATCATGGCTCTGCCTTTTTCATTCCAGCTTTCTGTCAGTAATTGTTACCTTTCCTACCAATGTCAGAGCGAACGTTAGTAGGTGAAGTCTAGATTGGCCCCCCATGCTCGGCCCTGTTTGTCGCATCGAATGTAGGTCAGGTGAAAAGCACCTTGGGGCCAGACGGAAGCCATCTTGCGGATTAGATCCATGTGAAGCTTACCGGAGGGGCCCCCCTACCCTTTCTGCCAGGAGGAATTTCCGGCCTGAATTTCTCGTACAGGGCATAGGCTTTTCCCGCCAGTCCTTTTACCTCCCCGGGGGTCGGCTGGAAGAGCCCCAGGGAAACCCCTTTGGAGTAGGCGTTGAGCCCTGCAACCGCCCGCCCGAGGGTCAGCGCTTCATCATGCTCAAATCCCAAGACCTCGGCACCACCGCCGCTCAGAGAGTCAGCACCGGCGCCCGGTTCACCATCACCCAGCTTCTTCTCCCATTTTTCTCGGCCATAGATTTATTTTGTTAGGTGACCAGGAGTCGTGTTCGAAGCCCCGCTCTGTTTTCCCCCCTCTTTTTGGGATTAGTAGCAAGTTCACTTTGCGCCAAGGTCCCGGTTTAAAATAGTCAATTGTTTAAGCCCATTTATTCAAAAGTTGCATTTGAACCAACGTCCCGATTTCCCCCTCATGTGACCTTGGTCCTTTTGAGCTACTTCACTTTGATCCTTCTCAAAATCCTGCAGTAGCTAAAAGATAAAAGGATCTCTCTGGACTTATCGATCCGGAATTTGGCTCTTCAAGTCCGAAGGCAGATTCCGATAGAAAGAATCACCGTGAAGCTTAACAACCTCAAGATCCAGTTTAAACAAAATATTCTCGATAGTTACCTTGAGCAACTATGCGCATAAAAAGTGCAAGACTTCAGTTAATTACTTATGCCTGCCCCCGTTCCCCCCGTTCCGTTCCCCACCACTGAAGGATCTCAGTATTCAATCCAGGAACCGGACGCTCTTCAACTTGAAGAGCTCCCATAAAGATCTGTCCTGAAAAACCGTCAATAGTTATCAATTCCCCCTCGCTAAGCATATGATGACCAAGATTGACACAGTTGTTATGAATGCTACTGTCAGGTACACGAACTATGACTGGTATCCCAAGGCTCCGTGCAAGTACTACCCCATGCGATGTAGTTCCTCCATGCAGGGCGATGATACCAGTTACTTTCTCAAGGAGTTCTAATCCTTTTGCGAAATGGTCGATAATCAAAATTATCGGCCCTGTTTCCAAAGGTTTCCCCGGTTTGAGAAACGCGGCCTTACCTATCGCTACCCCCAAAGATGCACTAACCCCTTGGGCAATTGGCCTTGCCGATGAGATGATACATTGCTGCATTACATCGGATAATTCGATATCGCCTAAAAGTCTACGAGCTGTTCTTTCATCAATTACCCCTTCTTGAAACAGGGTATAAGCAATGCGCACTGCCGCCACATCAGAGCGGGTACCGCTGCGGGTTTGTAGGAACCACAACTGTCCAGAATCAACAGTGAACTCAATTTCCTGCATGTCTCCGAATCGTCGTTCGATTTCTTTTGCCCACCGAATGAGTTCTATAGGAATTTGAGGGTCTATGACGCGAAGGTCGCTCAACCCTACAGGAGTTCGCTGCCCTGATACAATCTCAGGCCCTTGGGCCTGTGGAAGGAATTCCACAATCGGATTAGAATCTCCCGTATTTGGGTTACGTGTAAAGATCACTCCGGTACCTGATCGATTATCAGCTATACCGAAGACCATTCGTTGTACGATGACAGCCATCGAGGCCTTGTCGAAACCCTCTCTTTGAGCAAAAATGGCTTGTGCAGATTGTACCACTCCCAACAAAGCGCTAATTAATTGCTCGTCCATCGAATTCGGTATTATAACGCCCCGTTCGGCCAGGAGCCCTTTGGCTTTATTCAGCCATTCGATTGGATCGGCTGTTTCCTCTCTTTCAGGTTCAATAATTTCTCGGACATCACCCTCAGTCAGGGACGAACTGGCCGCAGTGAACGATGAGAGAAACCCTTCGATTAGCATTCGCCGTGCTTCCAGTAACCATGTTTGAGCAATTTCACGGAGCAATTCGCCATTAAGCCCAACATTAATGACTGTTTTCAGTAAACCTGGCAGGCTTACAGACGGGCTGGAGCGAACTGAAAAAAGGGGCAAATCTCCGTTACGAATCACTTCCTTTTTTAGCAATTCTGCTATTTGAGTTCGGACAGTTTCCGGTACCTTCTGTGCGGCCGCTATGCTTTGGCAAATTGAGATTGGTATCACAAAGCCAGAGGGAACAGGCACCCCGATGGAAGACATCAACAATAAATTACTGCCTTTACTACCGACAGTACCTGGACCAGGTAGCTCCACTAGCGCTGATAAAGTGCCTTTTCCGAAACACCATATGCGACTGTCCTCTATTACTGCTGGGAATTCATATTTACCAATAGCTTTCTTTCGACTAGATACCACTGGTCTCCACTCCCAAAAGAGCAAGCGCTCCCGCTTGATTCCGACGGGGTTTTCTTGAACATTGAATTCGAAAACTACACCATTTGGGTGACGGATTCGCTTGGCTGCTTCTCGTGCAGTTTGGATAACAAGATCGATATCCGGGTCGCCCGTATGGGTATCATCGGTAAAAGATAACGCGACCCGTAAATGATCAGGAACCTTGCCCGCTTCGTGTATATCACGTACCCTGAATCCGGGGCCTCGTGCTGCTTCAATCCAGCCGCTCCCATCCTGGAGAACGAGAATATCCCCACATAATACTGTTTTTTCAACAGGTATCGCCTCCTGCCAAAGAACATTCCACTCTCGTAGAGTCGCGCGTGCAAGCGATATAGCCTCGCCAGCCGGTCGTTCGGGGTAGAAGGGGCCTTGTGTGTACCTAATCTCATCCATCGGATGATACGATCGAACAGTCATTAAAGGATCCCCATTCCTTACTTGCTCCATTCGTGCGAGCCAGGTTGCATCGAGTACAGTTCCTGCCGGAATGCGCAGCATTTTTGGAACGTTGAAACCAAGTCTGCTTAGCTGCTCAACCCGCTCGCGTTTCCCAGCGATTCGTGACATTAAGAAAGACCTCCAATCTCGCAGATACGCCAAAATTTCATAAGTGGGCAACCCGCAAAGCCATACTCCTCGACCTCGTGATCAGCATCTTTGATTCGCTTCTCAATCTCCTTTTTATTTAGGCACTTACCAAAACTATCAAAAATTGGTAGTCCAATACCAAAAGCAAGACCTATTTCATACAAACATCCGAAGCTAAATGCCCAATCAAGGGCGATAATAACACGAGCAGCTTTTTTGGTGATGACTTTTTTCCAAAAGTCACGGTAGTCTTTCTGACTTGCACCGCGAATACATACATCTGTAGGATCAATAACCAAGCCATCCAAAGAAAGCTTTCTGATATGCCGCTTTGCAGCTGTTATATTTGGTTTGATAACCTCATATAAATGGATTCTCGAGCGTAATAACTCATCATCCAGTGCAAGAGGAAGTCCATACTTATTAAGTACCCCGAAAAGCCGCCTCCCTGAAGTCACAGGTATGCTAATATATGTGGCAGTATGGTCAGCATAGCCTTTTTCAATCCGCTTAAAAAGCTTATCGAATTGAGCCTTCACAATGGCGCAACGTTGTTCCTCGCCTATATCTTTTTTCCCAGCCATTCTCTTTTTGATCGGCTCCCTTCTTTCTCAGGGCTTACCCCGCTATTTTCTCTTCAGCCATCCGCCTAGCCGATTTTTCCAATCATCACTAATATCCTTCCGGTCCTTAAAAAGCTTTTCGAACCTTTCTCTCAGTTTTTCTTTTATAGCTGCTTTAACTAATAAAAATTCGTTTAGTGTCTCGGGGAAGAAAGGTGCGTTATCAACCTCCACTAAAAGACCATATAAGCATAGGATTTCGTCGAAAGGAAATTGATTTGCCTTTTTTTTCTCATCTAATGTACCTTTCAAATCCTCCATCCTTCTTTTAAGATGATTTTCAATTGATGGTTGAAATTCTTTTAACGATTCAACCACCGCATTTTCTTTGCATTTGTTTTTTTCCCACACCTTCGTGGCAAGATCTTTCAGCTCTTCATACACCCCCAAGACAGAGCCCACTGCTAATCCCTCTATTGCCCCCTTTGGAAGATTACCTTCCTTCTCAAGTACTTTCTTTCGTCCATGAAGATCAAAAGGCAGAATTAAAAACTGATCGTCGAATCGCCCCTTCCTTTTTATTGCTTCATCAATACGCTCTATGTAATTCGTTGCCACAATAAAAATTAAACGTTTAGATTTTCTCAAATCATTTAACTTTACTAACATACTTGGAGTCATAAACTTCAAAACACCTTGTAAAACCTTGTAATCTTGAGCCTGGCGGTCTGGCATTAGCTGATCGATCTCGTCAAACAAAACGACAACGTCCTCCAACCGCATGAGAATATCGAAAATGGTCTTTGCTCTGAATTCTACTTGATCCATACCGTCAGTCAGAAAGTCACTTGGCGAGATAGTGATCAAAGGCCAATTCAACTCCCGTGCAATGCTCTGCGCAATCGTGGTTTTAGAAGTGCCGGGCGGTCCATATAGTAACATGGAATATCTTCGATTATTTAAGCTTTTTTTATATTTCTCATTTTTAGACGCCTTTATGTAGTACTTCTCAATGATCCCTAAAACCCCATCTTTTAGCTCGCCTTCTCTTTTTATTCGATCTTTATCGATCGGAACTATCTTTTCCCACGGAAGCATCTCATGAGGCGGCTTGTAAGAAAATCTGGAATGTTGCAACAGTTCATGGCGGGCGGCCATTTTCAAAAGATATCTATATTCAATGAGGAAGGATGCCACTTGGGCTGTAGCCCATATGTGAATCCGTTTTGGACTTGAAACCTGAACATTTTCCGAAAGCCAGCCAATCGGCTCAATACTGCGTCCATTGTCTCTTTCGGCACATAAAACGGGGATAAATTTCTGCCTTTGTGAAATTAGCCAATTGTAATATTCAGCGAGAGCAGCTTTATTTTCGCTAAAACGATCAAGAACTTGAATATTTCGTTGCCAATCATCCTGAAGATTGAATGATTGTTCTGATTCTCCCTTGGGAAACCTGATAATTTGGATGAGTGCATTTGCCACCTCAACGCTCAAGTTCAAAAGGCACAGCCCCTTTTTCGTTGCAACGAAGGGCCTATAAGGGCGCCAATAGACGCTTCGCTTTTGTGCACTCCGTATTATGTTGAGAATTTGACGGACAATATCGGACTCCCAAAGGATGACGCCAGATTCCAATGCGCCCAGCAAGGCAAATGTTAGTTCTGCGGCATCGAACTTGAAATCGTTAACCCGTTCATATGAGACCTGCTCGTGCATTCTCTGCTCAAACCACCGTCCTGCAAGACTTAGGGACTTGTTCAATTTCTTCGCAAAGCGAATAGTCCCCAGTAAGGGGAATGCGTGTGACCCAGCGATATTATCTCCAACAGGACCATCTGAATCGAGCTCGATCGGTAAGCATACATCTGGTTTCTCAAGACATTTATCAAGCCGATCTTGCATATCTAGGGCAAGCTGATCGGGATGGATAAGATCAGCTTGGAGGAGATAATTGAGAACGACTGGAGAATTATCGCCGTAGGTCGAAGATGGGATTTTCCCTTTTTTTAATTCTGCATCAACTTGTTCTTTTGCCTTTTCCTTCCATTGTGTATGATCAAAACCAACGATTTCTTGCTCTTCTTTGCTTAAGGCAGATTGAAGCTTTTGAGTGGCAAGGATACACATTGCCTGCGTGCTTGGCGATATATCGCTTTTCTTCGTATTCTGTTTGCCTTTCTCTACTTTTTCTCTTTGAGACTCATCCCATTCTGGTGGCCAATAGTCATCAACGCGAGATTGGGCAAACAGCAAAGCAATGCCCAACAATACATTATTAATCTCGCTTATTATACTAACGTATTCCCGATCATGCCTTATGAGATAATCGGTCAGGCTTTCTTTAGTTAGATTGCTTTCGATATTAGTCTCCATAGGTTCCTCCTAAGTATATCGGCCAAGCAGTGCGAAGTCTTTGAACACTCGATATTTCGATGGAATCAGCGGACCCCTGTCCGTAGATTTTAAAAATTGTTAGCACAGGAGCGAAAAAAACCCCAACTCCTTTATGGGGATGCGGGACGTTGTTGACTAGGTTTACTTGCCCTTTCACTTGGACAGCATTTTGTTCGGAGATGCTCGAGGATACTGTCCGGATCGCGAATGAAGAAGGGGAGGTAGTTGAAAGCTTTCACCTTATTGCCCTCTCCTACCAGGCCCGGTCATTTAAAAAAAGTATCGGACAAACTACGGGCTTCGGTCCCCCATAACAAAAAAGCCCATTCCAGCTTTTGTGAAAAACGGGACGTTGGTTCTGTGAAAAACGGGACGTTGGTTCAAAGACAACTTATTAATTCCGACGATTCAGTTATGATTATTTTCCGAATTATGTGAAAAACGGGACGTTGGTTCAAAGACAACTTATTAATTCCGACGATTCAGTTATGATTATTTTCCGAATTATCATACACCCCTTTTTCGCCCGCTCCAATTTCCCCTCTTCTCCTAGCAATCACGGGAAAAGTTGCATTTGAACCAACGTCCCCCTCCTCCCTCTTCTGGGTGTCGAAAAGATTCAGGGATACGGTGTAGCGCTTGCCGATCTTCCCTACGCTGCCGGAGATGAGTTTAGCGATGTCCATCTGGCCGAGGGCAGTAAGGCATTTGGTGTCCGTGCACCCCAGTTTCATCCGCTCGGCGCTCCAGCCGGCCAGGGACCGCACGTTTTCCTGGCTGTAAACCTCATACTTCTTCAATTTCGTGATTTCGCTTACCACAAAAGAGGTCAACTCTCGGGCGTGGGTCTCCGGCGTGTTCCGGGGTTCCAGGTCCCACACAGCAATCTTGGGAAGCTCTTTGCCGTCAGCTAAAAGCGGGAAAGTTAGAAACATGGAACATAGAAAGAAAAATAAAGCCTCTTTAATCCAGCCCTTGCCAACTATCTCCTTGGGGGCTAGTTTTTCAGCCATCTCCTCCCCTTCCTTTGTAGATTTCGGAATGCGCCTCATGCTCCTTCCAATTCCTAACCTGGCATAGCCAGAACCAAAAAGTTGAGATTTTCAAAAAATGATGAAAACCCTTGCTGGCAAATGATTTCGGCTGCAGCGATAAAAATTTGATGCCAAAAAAGCATCAATTTAAGCGGTAAGGGACTACGCCTCTTCCGGGACTCCGCCCGGAAGGGGTGGCCCCTGCGGGGCAGCGAAAAGTCCAGAAATCCCCCCAACCCCCCTTTGTAAAAGGGGGGCAAGGGGGGATTTATCGCGAATGCAGAACATATTTCCTTCTTACCAACATGTTGGTGTTAGTTGCGCAGTAAGCGCCTAATGTACTTATCGGCAGTAACCTTATCGAAAATAATGAATAAATTCTCGGCGTTTTTATCTTCTGCTGCCTTGGTGAAGTTGAAGGACCCTGTTATGACGATTGCTCCATCGATGATAATTATCTTGTTATGGGCGATGTCATGGGCCGAATCTATCTTTGTGGGGATCCCTGCCTTCGCCACAAACGGTAAGGAGTTCCACCCAACTCATGGGTTGAGCGCTATTTCAAGAAGTTTTTCTTCGATCTGGGGGTAAAGAGCATCAATTTCTTCTTGGATTTCGATAGTTCGCTTGAGCGCTGTGACGATCCGGCAATAGGTTTGGATGTCTTTGTGGTCCAATTTCCGCCCCTTGCGGTCCTTCAACCACTTCTCGCAGACTTGATACCCTCCAACCCGGTACTCCCAGACTTCTTCTGGCACCGGGGCGAAATTCTGCGTCTTGTTGATATGCAGGCGCTGTTCGGTCGCCTCATAAAGGAAGCCTTCGCTCTTGCTTTTAGCCACCCGGCCATCGCCTGCGCCTTCAAAGCGAGCGGCAGGCTGGTCGAGGTCTGGAGAGCGCAGGAGATGTAGTTCGGTCAGACGGTGGCCGAGAGTGACCATTTCGATGAACAATTCCCTGTCAGCCGTGAAAGGGATGCGCGGGAAGTCACTCCGGAGGAATTCTGCATATTTCTCTCTGTACGTGGTTGAGTAGAGTACCGCATAAATATAATGGAAAACCTGTTCGGTAGCTGGCTCGCGGCCGTGGGTTGCCTTCAGTGCCTGAATAAGCTTCGGAGTCAAGTTCGACTGTCGTCCCGAGGGTTTAAGTTTAGCGAAGAGGTCTAGCCGGTCTTTCCCAGGGTATAGGTAGAGAGGAAATGTATAGGATTGTACCGTAGACTCCCCGCACTTGGTTTCAACAATATTTTTAGCGCAGTAAAAATGATCTACTGTTGGTGATTTGTTTGTCCGCGCTGTAATCAGCGCCAGATTCTCCCGTAACATGTGACGCATAACTTCGGGGCGGGGCATACAGAGAAAGCCCCGCGATCTACCAGTGTAATAGGTATAGCGCATATCAAAAGGGCGGTATAAGACGGGCACAACATTATCCCGACTCGGGCCAGAGTCCAACAGGTCTTTCTGAGCCAAGGCCACTTTCCAGTCTCGCGTGTCTTTTCCGAGTTTGTATCCTTGGCGGGCAAGTTCGGGGTCCATGCGGGAGAACACGGTTACTGTGCGCCAAACATCCTCCCGTGACCAATGAATTGTCAAACCATCCCGGGCGGTAACGATTCCGACGCTGTTGACCGGGAAGATCTGGGAAACTGAGGGGAATGCCTCGTATCTTGCCCCCAGTGCTTCGTCTCGTGGGATGAAGAGATAGAATGGCGATTTGGGATGTAAGTCCCGCCAATCAGTGTTTGCCACCTCGTATTTTTCAAGCCACTGGTACTTGTGATCCCTTAATCCCCAGATTTCGGCATGGCGAATCCTGGGCGCTCCGCCTCCCCTTTTCCTTTCCCCCCGTTTGATGAAAAAAGCTATGGCAACCCCTTGCCGGATGTCGAAGACGTTCTGATCAGGGCTGCCGTCAGGGCAGACCTCCCGCTTCAAGGAGTTACCGTGCAGGTTTAAAACATATATGTCTTCAAAAGAGCCCATGAAGCTCTGACGCATGCCGCGAAAGGTCGGGTTGTCCAGGTAGGAATGGTTGGTGATCATTCCGATGGCGCCACAGCCGCTCTGCTCGATCTTCCATTGGGCGAAGCGTAGGAATTTGACGTAGTCGTCCTGGAGTCACTTGGGATTCTTCTCCCCAAGCGGTTTTCCATCAACCTGTTTATAGTCTTCAATCAAACTCCGAATCCATGGCCCGCGGTTGCTTGAATGGCCAGAGTATGGAGGGTTACCGAGGATGACAAGAATGGGCTTTTGCTTTTTTACCTCCCCAGCAAGGTGGGATTCATCAGCCAGGGATGAGTATCCCGGCAAGCGGCTTTCCTCCAGCTCTTCCATATCAAGCGTGTTGGTAAGATAGAACCTTACCCTTTCATCGTCGCAGAGCCGGTGGCCGAGTTCTTCCAAGAAGAACGACATTTTTAGGTGCCCAACGGCGTAGGGGGCCATCATCAGTTCCAAGGCATAGAAGTTCTGAAGGATGTGCCTGCGGATGAAGTCCTCTCGCGCCCCCGAGCCGTACTTTTTTTCGAATTCCCCAACGGCTTCCTGGGCGGCGCGAGCGACGAAAGTCTTGGTCCCCGCGGCTGGGTCCAGCAGCGTCACGCCGTCGGAGGCCAGGCCGTCGGCCCTGCCGAATTCGGTCTTGAGCAGGCGTTGGAGCGAACGGACGATGTAAGAGACCACGGGTTCAGGCGTGTAATAAACGCCTCGGCGCTCGCGTTCTTCAGGGTCGTATTGGGCCAGGAAGGTTTCGTAAAAATGAACGATGGGGTCGCTGCCCTTACCCTCGCGATAGTAGCGGTCGAGGATGCCCGGAGCGTCCGCGATGGCAAGGACCTCGGCAATATCGTCCACGACCCATTCAAGTTGAGTGGGAAGCTCCCCGAGAGAGATAAAACGGAAAAGATCACGAAGAATACCAATGGTGTGCGGTATTTTGTCGAATGCAGTGCGGCGGTTGAAGGCGTTGCCGTCGCGTGTGCGGGCGGCAAAAAGGCCGTAGGTTATAGTTTGTGCATAAATGTCGGCAAAATCCTCCGGCGTCAGGTCGCCAATCAGAAACTTCTGGAAAGCTTCGTAGAATCCCGTCAGCATTGCCGGACCGCTGTCCTTCTCAGCGGCGAGCTGCTGAGTCACAATATCCCGCAGGAACCGCGTGCGTTTGGCTAATTCAATGGCCAACTCCTCGGCGGTCGAGGCCTTGGGAACCGAGAAATCCAAGAAACGTACAATCAAGCTCCACAATTCTTCCGGCTTTTCTACTGGCGGGGTGGCTCCTATGCGGTTAAGGATCAGCGGACGGGCGGCCAACACGGAATCCACCCGTTCGCCATTGCGGTACAAGCGGAATTCCAGGAAATTCGTCAGGATCAGGTTGGGAAAGGTGCTGCGGTATCGGCGAAGCTGTTCCGAGTCTTCAACCTGATTTAAATTCTCTTCCGTTGGCTTTTTGGCTTCGATGTAACCAACGATTCGATCCTTTCCATTCCAAAGCCGGAAATCAGGGTTGCCGGCCTCAGTCTTTTTCGGAAGGGTGGTGACGTGGACTTGCTTTCGCCCGGTGTCCTCTGCCACCTGCTCCAGAAGAGCTTCCAAGGAGGAATAGAAGCTTTCCTCGCGAGCGTCCCCTGATGCAGCCACTTCGGCAAGGCGCTGGAAGTATTGCTTCAAGACCGGTTTCTTGGCCACGATCCCCCCTCAGCTTCTGGCCGATAATAATAGATCGGGATGTGCATAGGTGGGGATGTAGTTGAAAGATTTCACCTAATCCCCCTTTTCCATGAGGCCCGGCCCTTCAAAAGAAGGATCAAACAATCTATCGGCCTCTGTCTCTCTAAAACAAAAAAGCCCAGTCCAGCTTTTGGAACAGGCTTTTGAAGGGCTTCTTCTATAGGGCCCCCTGTGCCCATCACACGCGGCAATCTCAACCATGGTTAGTCCATTAGGTCTGGCTTCAATCGCCCGGGTCGCCCGCCATTGAGGGGTTAACTGATCACCCCGCATAACGACCTTTCCTCACGCCAAAACGCAAAGGACGCAAAGCGCTGATCGCTCCGCTTGAGGAGCGGCTTTCAGCCTTGAGGAGCGTCACGCCAAAAGCGTGACTTGAGGCCCAAAGCATACGTCCCAATCCCATCATCTTCTCCCATAAGAGGCGCGTTTTTCTTTCAGCTGGAAACCAATTTTCTTCTCTCGGGGTTCTCTCGGAGCCATGAGCTGGCGAATTGCCTGGAATAGCGTTCGAATTCTTTCATCGTGACTGGCAATACGCCTCTCCAATTCGTCCAGCCTCCGTGCAAATTCCTTACTGCTGGCCATCGCCTCCCGCAGTCGCACAAACGCTCGTATGATCAGAATATTAACCTCTATCGCACGTTCACTATTGAGTACGGACGACAACATAGCCACGCCCTGTTCCGTGAAAACGCTGGGCAAGGCTGAGGAATGTTTTAGCCTCTTCAACCGGTCACAATTTGTGACCAGTTCATTTTTTTCTTCCTTCGCCAACCGAAACATGAAATCTGAAGGGAATCGTCGTTCGTTTCTTTTAACTGCCTGATTCAACACTTTCGTAGGGACTCCATATAAATAGGCCAAATCTCGATCAAGCATTACCCTCTGACCGCGGATCAAAAAGATTGATCGTTCGATCTTATCAACCGGAATCACAAAGCTGCTTTTTGTCATTGGCGGCTACCTTTTGCTGTTTTTGAGGTCGCAATTTGCGACCTCAAAACTTCGGCTTTTTCTGGGTTCAGTTGAAACATGAAATCCTGAGGGAAGCGATCCCGGTTCTGCTTCACCTGTTTGTTCAATCGTTTGGTAGAAACGCTTCAGACCCCCATAACAAAAAAGCCCATTCCAGCTTTTGGAACAGGCTTTTGAAGGGCTTCTCTTCCGCGCG
>Ga0315294_10002961_pt1 | contig 18460 bp, 14 predicted proteins | sample YL17G13_40_MG_FD_203626 | JGI IMG/M metagenome (GOLD analysis project Ga0315294, IMG submission 203626) | Sediment microbial communities from Yellowstone Lake, YNP, Wyoming, USA - YL17G13_40 | ecosystem: Environmental > Aquatic > Freshwater > Lake > Sediment | place: USA: Wyoming | collected...
GCTCCGACCGCGCTGTTTTCGGCGCCGCTTCCGTCCCACATCACCCCGCATCAGGCGGATCAGGCTCTTGCGGTGGAGATGTGTGACCTTGGCCATCTCGTCCAGCAATCCGGCCCTTTCCTGGCGGCTGGCTCCGCGGTAGCGCTTCTGCATCCCGAACAAGTACTTTCGCCGCTCGTCAATGGTCATGGGGTCGTTGGCAGCCATGGTTCCCTCGGTAACATTATCAATTGAGAGAACCAGGCCCCCTGGGTAACATAATAGCTGAGTGAATTCGGGGTCTTTACATGGCGCGCGATGCGTGCTAAACTCCCGCATTGTAGGTTGCGCGTGTAGTTCTGTCAGGAAGTCGAAAGACCACGGCCTGAGCGCACGCTGCTCGGGCCGTGTTGACAAGGACCGGGCAACCGGCATCCCGACCGCTGACGAACGAAGCATGCGCCTAACACCCATTTGCCCGAAGGAGGCAAGTTCCATGGCAGAGCGTGTTGTCGGCACAGTGAAGTGGTTCAACAGTGGGAAGGGATACGGCTTCATTGCCCGTGAGGGCGGCCCGGATGTCTTCGTCCACTTCACTGCAATCCAGTCCGAAGGCTTCCGCACGCTGGAAGAGGGTCAGAAGGTCGAGTTCACGATCGAACAAGGCCAGAAGGGCCCGCAGGCCACCAACGTCATCCTCGTCTAACTCAATCTCGACCACCCACGGCGCCCCACCGAGAGGTGGGGCGCTTTGATTCTCGTGAGGCCGAGCGAGGGGTGGATCGCCGACAGACAACTGCCGGCCCGTCTAACACGGCCGGCAGCCCACGCCGGAATGCGTGCAGTGGACGGGGGCTAGACCTTCTCGCCGCAGTCCGGGCAGAACTTTGCCTTCGGGGTCAGTTTGGCGCCGCACTTGGCGCACTTCTCCCCGCGCTTGAGCGCCGTCCCGCAGTTGGCACAGGACTTGGCATTGGAAGCCTGCGGCGCGCCGCACTTGGGACACGAAGCCACGATGGTCTCGCGCCAGTTGCCCTCGGCTAGCTTCTTGTCTTCCTCCGCCATCTTGGCGTGCGCCCAGACCTCCTCCACCGATCGGCTGGCCTGAGCGGCCGACATCTCAACGCCCAAATCCGGCGCGCACTCCTTGCACAGGCCGCGTTTGTCGTTCCAGCACGCTTTGCGGCACACCCACGTGCTGCAGTGCGGGCATTGGACGAAGGCCGGTCTTACCTCTTCGACCGCCTGCTGGAACGCCGCGTCGTGCGCCTTCTCCCATGCCGCGGAGCGCACTTGCTCGCCGACCTCCGCAGCACTATTGAACACTCCCCCGAACAGGCTGCTGGCGGCATCGAGGGCGGATGAAACGCCGCCCACGGCCCACGGGCGGAAGCGCGTCTTCGTGCCGTTCCCGCAGCGGCCGCAGGTGAACTCAAACTGGAAGCCTTTGTCGGTGCTCTCGTCACTGTAGTTGGAGTTGAATTCGATCGCTTCGCTCATCGACGTCCTCCCTGCACCCCGGGTGTCCCCACGGCGAATGCTGGATCGGGGGCCGAGTCTGGCATCACACACCAGCCGCCGCTCGACGGCTGGCCGAATCTGTCTACCCCGGTCTCTCCGTCCTGCGGCTACGGCCTGGAATAGACCCAGGCGTTGAACAGCGGCGTCAGGTCGCAGCCGCAATGCACTTCGGCCAGCTGCTTCAGGTCCTGCGGGGCGGCCTCCTCCCAGGCGAAGGCCGCAACGTACTCGCGCATGAACCCGTCAAACACCTGCACGCCCATCTCGTCCCTCAAGGCAATGATGAACAAGGGGCCGCGGCCGTAGATGATCGCCGCGTAGGAGCGTTCATCGTAAGCACCGACCGGCATCCCGATCGCGATGGCTTGTCTCTCTACCCGATCCCGCCGGTCGTAGAACGAGGAGAGCGTGCCTTGCGCGCTGGAGTCGCCGTAGGTGACCGCGTAGTACTGGAACATAGCGTACTGCGCCAGCGCCTCGTCCAGCCACGGGTCATCGAGCTGATCATTGCCGACCAGGTTGTAGAACCACTCGTGGGCCGTCTCGTGGGCGACGGTAGACTCCAGGTAGACCGACTCCGGGGCTCCCTCAAAGTCCTCCTCCTGTGTGAAGAGCCGATCGGTGAGCGCGAATGCGCCCGGGTACTCGATGCCCAATGCGAGCGTTGGCGTTGTGATCATGTCCAGCTCGGTATACGGATACTCACCATACCGCTGCCCAAAGACATCCAGAGCCCCGGCGGCAACTTCCAGGATCCGTCTGCCCGCTTCCAGGCCATAGCCAGGGGTGCAGACGCGCAACGTGACCGGGCCGGCCGTCTCGTTCAGCACTTCATAGTCCCGACTGGCGGCGAGATAGAAGTCCCGCGCCGGGCCAGCGGCAAAGGTCACAACCTGCCGACCGTCGGCCTCGCCCCGAGCGACCTCGATCCCCGATGTGCACAGGACCAGATCCTTTGGCGCATGTACCCGCACCAGGTAGAAGCTCGCATCGGCATACGTGATATCCCCCAACAGTGGCGGGATCTCGACGTTCCAGCCATCCGAGTCGTAGACGGCGATCATTGGGTAGCCATGCGCATAGGCAAGGATGCCTGCGTTGTTGGCGAACATGCCGTAGTTCAGCTTGATGTCGTTGGGGACGCTCACGCTGAACTCGAGGCGGATCTCAATGCTCGCCCCGGGTTCCAACGCCGGATCCAGCGCTATCGCCGCCGATCCGTCGCCGTCGCCGTAAACCGGCTCGGCGTCGACGCCCTCGACTCGGACGGTGGACAGCGTCATCTCGCCGCCGAGCAGGTCGGGGAAGAGGTGCAAGGCGACCTGGTCGAGGGGCGCCGCCTCAGTGTTGGTGTACAGGACTTCTTCGACGCCCTTCACGGAGGCAAGATCGTCGGCGATGGTCAGTTCGAGGTGGTAGACACTGGCCCCAGGAAGGCCGCTGAGGATGCCTTGATAGGACGTGACCAGTCCTGGGGCGAAGGTGCTCCGGTCCGACCAGTCGACATCGAATGGGCTGCCCGGGGGCAGAGCCTCGGGTTCGGCTGGCGAGGGCTCAGGGGTCGGGGTGGCGGGGCGGCAGGCGGCAACTAGAAGCGCCAGCCCCAGAAGGCATGCGAGAGTGCGCACACGCGCCTCCATTTGCAGCTCGCGGCCGGCCGCGCCAGGATGCGGCAGCGACCAAGATGGGTGCTCAGTCCTTCCCCGAAGCGGCCAGCTCGGTATACTCCTGGGAGACAGGCGCGGCGCCCTGGATCCCCAGCGCCGCCAGCAGCTCGCTGATCAGCCCCGCCTTCTGTTCGGCGTCCCTCCGCGACCAGGTGCGGCTCTTGAGCTCAACGAAGAAACCGGGCAGAACCGGGCGGGTGATCTGGTCGATGTTGACGTAGAACTCCTCACCCATGTACGTGATGAGCCAGCGCAGCCGGTCCTTGGTGACCTCGTCTTCCGAAGCCGGCTTGAAGTACTCGCGGTAGAACCGCAGGCTGTGCTTGGCGGGAGCTATGAACCTCGAGCGGGACAGCAGGACCGCATTCGGGTACTCACCCTCTTCCGCCGGCCCGGTCAGCGTCAGCCGGTACCGAACGTTGAACACATTGCCGGACTCGTCGATGAATTCGTCCTCGCGATGCCGCAGCCGCTTATGCTCCTTTGGACCGAAGGAGAAGTAGGTGTCGTACTCATGGTAGTGCGCTTTGCGAACCACCTGCACCGCACCGCTCTGCAGGGCGCGCAGCACCGGCTCGCTGTCCGCGACCTGGACCTTCAGCTGAACCTCGTAGCTTTCTTCCTGCTCGGCGCCGCCGATGGCGATCAGTTTCGACAGGACGGAGCCTTCACGCGCCAGCAGGAAGGTGTCAATGCGCCGGGCGTACTCTGCGGCGGCCTCCAGCAGCGGCCCTGTCTGCACTGTGAGCAGCTGACGGTGGCGCATCAGCCAGCGCCCGTCGACCATCACGTCGGTGACGTCGGTCGACTTGGCGGAGTAGACCACGCGTGAGTAGATCGCCTCCGGCTCCCGTTCGAAGGGGGGCCAGGAGTGAACGCCGTCCAGGTCGAGCAGGATCAGATCGGCGCGCTTGCCGGGCTCGAGGGTTCCGCAGCGATCGCCGATGTGAAGGGCGCGGGCGCCGAGCCGGGTGGCCATGGCCAGGGTCTCACGCGCCGGAAGGGCGGTTGGGTCGCGGCTGACGGCCTTGGCGATGAAGGTCGCCAGGCGCATCTCCTCGAACATGTCCAGGTCGTTGTTGGACGCCGGGCCGTCCGTCCCGACACCTACGTTTAGCCCGGCCTGCAGCATGCTGACCACCGGGGCGAAGCCGGACGCCAGCTTGAGGTTGCTCGACGGGTTGTGGGCGATCCCTGCGCCGGCGTGCTGCAGCGTGTTGATCTCGCCTTCGTCGATGTGCACGCAGTGCGCTGCCAGCACCTTGGCCTCGAACAAGCCCTGCTTCTTGACCCACGGGATCACGGGCATGCCGAACTCCGCCCGCCAGTCATCGACCTCCTGGGCGGTCTCCGCCAGGTGCGTGTGCAGCGGCACATCGAACTCGGCGGCCAGAGCGGCACAGGCCTGCAGGATGTCCGGCGTGCAGGTGTAGGGCGCGTGGGGTGCGACCGAGGGGACGATCAACGCGTGGTTCTTCCAGCGGCTAATGTAGTCCCGCGCCGCAGCCAGCGAGTCTTCGAACGAAGCCGCGTCTGGGGTCGGGAACTTGAGCACCGTCTGCGAGCACACGGCCCGCATGCCGGCTTCGGCGGTTGCCGCGGCGACAGCATCCTCGAAGTAATACATGTCAGCGAAACAGGTCACGCCGCTGCGGATCATCTCGGCGCAGGCCAGCAGCGTTCCCAGCCGGCAGAAGTCCGGCGAGACGAACTCACGCTCGACCGGCATCATGTAGCCCAGCAGCCAGACGTCGAGCCGCCGGTCGTCGGCCAGGCCCCGCAGCAGCGTCATCGGGACGTGGGTATGGGCATTGACCAGGCCCGGGAGCAGGACATGCCCGCCGCAGTCCACCACCTCGGTGGCCTGCCAGGCGCGGCGCACCTCGGCTTCGTCCCCGACGGCGGCGATGGCGCCCCCGTGCAGCACGACGGCGCCGCGCGGATAGGCGTGGTGCGCGTCGTCCATCGTCAGGACAAAGGCGTTGCTCAGGATGCAGTCCGCCTGGTTCATCCGCCGTCCCTCCGCAGGCCGTGGATTATAGCAAAGCCGCCCCAGGGCACGCCTTCGGCCGGGGTGGGTATAATCGAGTCGGAGGCCGGCGATGCGTGCAGTGGACCTGATCGTCAAGAAGCGTGACGGGCTCGAGCTCGATCCGGACGAGATCGCCTTCTTCGTCCAGGGCTTCACCCGCGGCGACATCCCCGACTACCAGGTGGCGGCGTGGGCCATGGCGATCCTGCTGCGCGGGATGACGGCGGCCGAGACGTACGCGCTGACGCTCGCCCTGGCCGATTCCGGAGAGCGGTTGGACCTGACCGGCGTCGTCCCCGTGGCGGTGGACAAACATTCGACCGGCGGCGTGGGCGACAAGACGACACTGGTGGTAGAGCCGATCGTGGCCGCCTGCGGCATCCCAGTCGGCAAGATGTCGGGGCGTGGCCTCGGGTTCTCCGGCGGCACGCTGGACAAGATGGAGTCGATCCCCGGCTTCCGGGTCGATCTGACCACCCAGCAGTTCCTCGATCAACTCCGGAATGTGGGCCTGGTGCTCAGCGGGCAGACGGCCGAGCTGGCACCAGCCGACGGCAAGCTGTACGCCTTGCGTGACGTCACCGGCACGGTGCCGTCGATCCCGCTCATCGCCTCGTCGGTGATGAGCAAGAAGATCGCCGCGGGCGCACAGGCGATCGTGCTCGACGTGAAGGTCGGGGTAGGGGCCTTCATGCCGACCGTCGCCGAGGCGACGAAGCTAGCACGGTGCATGGTGGAGATCGGCCGCCTGTCCGGGCGCCGTGTGGTGGCACTGCTCTCCGACATGAACCAGCCCCTCGGGCGCGCGGTGGGGAATGCGCTCGAGGTGCGCGAGGCGCTGGAAACGCTGGCCGGCGGCGGACCGCCGGATTTCCGTGAACACTGCCTGCACGTGGCGGCGCACATGCTCCTGCTCGCCGGCCGCGTCCCGACGCTGCGCCAGGCACGCGGGCTGGCCGAGCAGGCGCTCGACGGCGGAGCGGCGCGCGACAAGTTCCGCGCCCTGGTCGAGGCACAGGGCGGCGACTCGCGCGTGCTGGATGACCCAGCTCGGTTGCCTCAGGCGCCCGTCGTCGAGAGCGTGCGGGCCGGAAAGACCGGCTACCTGGCCAAAGCAGATGCCCGGGTGATCGGAATGACCGCCGTGGCGTTGGGCGCCGGGCGCGCCCGCAAGGGCGACCCGATCGACCCATCCGTCGGGATCGTGCTGCACGCCAAGGTTGGGGACCGCCTCTCCGCCGGCGCACCGCTGTGCAGCGTGCACGCACCCGATGTCGCCCGGGCACGCGCCGCCGTCGAGCAGGTGACGCCGGCCTTCAAGCTGTCCTCGCGCGCGGTTCCGCCCCTTCCGTTGTTCTATCGCACGATACGATAAGCCTGGCGCGTCCCAGCGTGTGGCGCTGGCGCTCTGCCGCGCCCCTGGATGATTCGCTCCTGCTGGAAGAGGGCCGATGCCCTTGGCCTGGGGTTGGGCGTGCGTGCCTTCCGTTCCCCACGCTCCCCACGGCATAGCGTGGTGGTCCACGCCGTTGGGGCCCCGACTCCTTCGGGCCGGCCGACCTCCCGCTCACGTTGCGACCCGGCAGTGAGCTTGTGCTGCTGGCGGACGTCCAGCATGCCCCGGGCAGCGGCCCCAGGAGTTTGACCTGTCGGGATGCATGCCATTGGCCTCCAGCCTCCGTCCTCCGACTCGCCCGTGATGCCAGCGCCATCTTCAGGCCGATGGAGGGGACCTCGGCGACAGCGCCGCGGCGCCTCGGCCCGCTGTCACCGTCCGCGTACAACCGCCCAACGTCAGGCACAGAACATGAGGCCGCCGCAAACGAGGCCGGAATGGCACGTCAGGGCAACGGAGCGCCCGACCCCTGGAGGCCGGGCGCACTTGCGCGGGTTGACCGAGGTGGACTAGAACGCCGTGGATCCGATCCTGCGCGCGAGGTGGCCGATCACGGTCGAGAGCGGGTAACCCTCAGGGCAGGCATGATCGCACATGCCGCAGCCTCCACACGCGAGCAGCCAACCGGATTCGAGCTCCGCCATCCGCTCGCCGAAGGCGGCCGTCTCCCAGACAGCGGCGAAGAACGGGCAGGCCTGCGAAATCCAGCTGCGGCAGTTCTCGCACGTGCGCAGGTGTCGGACGAGGCCTTGCATGCTGGCCTCGTCCCCCTCGAGGTGGGACTCAGCGTAGGCGCGTGACCTCTGGCGCCATTCGCCGAGCTTCTCCAGGACGCGAGCCCGGCGCGCCAGAAGGTCAGCGGAGGGATCAGGCGCCTCCTGCCACCCCAGCTGGTGCACCAGGTCGGCATCCCGGAACTCGAGGATCAGGTGCAGGTTGGTCTCCATGCCCAGGACGCCGATGTGGATGTCGGCGTCGGCCGGGTAGGGATGATCGCAGGCCTGGCAGCTGGGGCGCAGTCGGCTGGGAAGGATGCCGCCCTGCGCGGCAAAGTGCAGTGCTTCGTCGGTGATGCGCTCGATGAAGGCCGCGTGCTGGACGCGCCAGTCGAAGTCTTCGTGGGGGAAGGTCGCCAGACAGTCCGGGCTGATGAGCAGCAGCCGGGAAAGGTCGAGCCCCTGGCGGCGAGCCAGCTCGCGCAAACTGCGGAGCTCACACGGCCGCAGGACGGCGGCCAGGCGCTGGTTCGAATGGTCGGACGCCAGGGCGGCGACGTGCGGGGCAGTATTGAGCACCATCAACGGCGCGTACGGATCGGCCCGGGCCAGTTGGGCGGGCGCGTGGAGCAGCGCCGGACGCGGGTCATCCTCACCCTCCGCCCAGGCGGGAATGAACATGCCGTCCAGCCCGGTGCGCTCCCAGACCTGTGTCAGGAAGCGCCGCGTAGCATCGAGCGGGCCGCGCGGCTCCACGGGGAGAAGCTTCTGGATCGTCATCCAGCCTCCTCTCGCGACCGGGCCGGGAGGCTCAACCTCCCTGTCGCCCGGTGAGCACCTCGGCGATGTCCTTGACGGCCACGCGTTCGCTGGCGCCCGCGGTGCGGATGGCGTCGTCAAACATGATCAGGCAGTAAGGACAGGCCGTGACGATGACCTCGGCGCCGGCGCGCTGGGTGGCTTCCTCGAATCGGCGCTTGTTGATGCGTGTGTTCGGGTCGGTCTCCATCCACATCTGCCCGCCGCCACCGCCGCAGCAGAAGCCGTCGGCCCGGTTGCGCGGCATCTCAGTCCGCTTCAACCCCGGCACGGCATCCAGCACGGCCCGCGGCTCGGTGTACACGTCGTTGTAGCGCCCCAGGTAGCAGGGGTCGTGGAAGGTGACGGTCTTGCCGTCGGCCGTGTCCAGCGCACCGAGCTTGCCCGCCCGCAGCAGCTCGGCGAGCAACTGCGTGTGGTGCACGACCTCGAAGTCTGCTCCGAAATGCGGGTACTCATTCTTGAGTGTGTTGTAGCAGTGAGCGCAGGCGGTGACCATGCGCTTGAACTTCACCCCGGCGAAGGTCGCCAGGTTCTGCTGGGCGGTGGTCTGGAACAGGTACTCGTGACCGAGCCGCCGGGCCGTTTCGCCGCAGCAGCCTTCCGCCTGACCCAGGACGGCGAACTCGACGCCGGCGCGCTTCAGCAGCGTCGCCAGTTCGCGCCCGGCCTTCTGGCTGCGGGCATCGTACGCGTAGGCGCAGCCGACGAACAGGAGCACGTCGGTCTCCTCGCCCGACTGCAGCACGCGCACACCCATCTCGTTCACCCAAGGAGCGCGCTGCGATTTCTCGATGCCCCACGGATTGCCGCGGCGCTCGATCTGCGTCAGCGCTTCGCCAACGGAGCCGGGCACGTCACCGGTGGTCAGCGTCATGTAGCGGCGCAGGTCGATGACGGCGGAGACCGGGTCGATGAACAGCGGGCAGACATCCAGGCAGTGCCCGCAGGTGGTGCACATCCACGGGGTTTCCTTGCTGATGGCCCCGTCGAGGATCGGCTTGGGCTCGACGCCTGGCTTCTGCCCGAGCGTCGCGTGGGCGTTCTTGAACAGGTCGTGGATCAACGTGCGCGGGTTGTAGGGCATGCCGCTGATCGTCGCCGGGCATACCGATTCGCACCGACCGCACTGCACGCAAGCATCGAAGGACAACAGCGACTGGCCCGTGAACTCGGTGGCGTTGGCAACGCCGAGCTTCTCGGTGTTCTCGATATCCTCGATCGTGGACAGCTCGCCCGACTGGTGCTTGGGTCGGAGGACGATGTTGAGCGGGCCGGCGATCAGGTGGCGCATCTTGGTGAACGGCAGCAGTGCCACGAGGCCGAGCGAGACGACGACGTGGCTGGCGATCAACCAGCCGTGCAGGGGATCCCCGGCAGGCCCGCTGAGGCCGAGCCACACGGCGGTGGCATTGCCGATCGGCGACCAGGCGCGCCACGCGGGATCAACGGATCCCATGCGCATGGCTTCGCTCAGGAAGCCGAGGATGGTGATGGCTGCCAACAGCACCAGTGCCGCCCAGTCCTCCCAGCGGTTCACCAGGTACTTGGGGCGGAAGGCCAGGCGGCGCAGCGCGGCCATGGCCACGCCGACCAGGATCATGCCGCCGGCGATGTCCATCACCAGCTCGAAGCCCAGGTACCACGCGCCGGTTGGCCAGGCGATGGTGAACGGCAGGAACAGCGGGTACTGCAGCAGGTTGACGATCGTACCCAGGATTTGGATCGACACGCCCCAGAAGAGCATGAAGTGCATCACGCCCGGGTACAGGCGGGCCAGGACGCGATCCTGGATCACGGCGTGCAGTAGGAGCTCGCGAGCGCCGCGCGCCCACGCCCGTCCGCGCGACGGCGCCGCCGGGGTGGAGGGCAGGGTGGCTGCCTGGGTGGTCACGCTTCACCCCCGATGTAGAGTGTGTTGTCCAAGACGAACCACGGGATGGCCTTGAGCTCCTTGGGCGGCGGACCCTCAATCACCGAGCCGTCATCGGAGCGGAAGTAGCCGGCATGACAGGGGCAGGCGATGATGTCTTCCGCACCGTCGTACTTCACCAGGCAGGCGAAGTGCGTACACACGGCGGTGTACGCCCGCAGCCCGGCAGGCGTGTTGAGCACCAGCGCCGGATAGCGGCCGTAGCTGATCGTGCGCGAGTCGCCGACCTTGAGTTCATCGGCGGGTCCGACGGCAACGGGCTCCGTCGGGACCTCCACGAGCTTCGATGGCCAGAAGAAGGCCACGGCCGGCGCAGCGAAGGCCCCCAGCCCCAATGCCGCCAGCATCCCGTTGACCAGCTTGATGAAACCTCGCCGGGAGACCGGCCCTTGCGTCGTTGTCATGGTTGGCTCCCCATCGGTCTCGTCGGTCGCGCTAGGCGCGCATGCCCATCCAGGTCAGCACGGCGATCCCGGCCATGACGACGGCCGAGAGCAGGATGCGGAAGAGTCGTCTTCGCTTGCTGTCCGTGCGGCGGTCGATGAACGGCCACAACAACACGGCGATGATCCCCAGGATCGGGAGGACGACGCCGATGTTCTTGGGCACGTACTTGAGCATCTCTTGCAGGAACACGAAGTACCAGTGTGCTTTGACGTGCAGGGGCGTGTTCATCGGGTCGGCGGGTTCTTCCAGCCCGATCGGCCAGAGGCTCCCCAGGACGCCCACCGCCAGGACGATGGCCATCAACCCCACCGTGACCCACGCCTCGGTCTTGATATGCGTCGGGAAGAAGGGGATCGTCTTGTCCTTGTCTGTGGTCTCGGTCATGTCAGTTCTCCGCGCAGGCCTACAGCGGCCGGGCGATGCCCTGGCGCCGGATCATGAAGAAGTGGGCCACCAGGAACAGGACGATCACGGCGGGCAGGACCAGCACGTGCAGGGCGAAGAAGCGGCTGAGCGTCACGGCGGTCACTTCCCAGCCGCCGCGAAGAAACACCAGCGCCAGGTTGCCGATCCCGGGCTCCGCGCCGGCGATTTCGGTCGCCACCGTGCTCGCCCAGAAGGCCGTCTGATCCCAGGGGAGAAGGTAACCCGTCAGGCCGAAGGCCAGCGTGAGGACGAGCAGGAATACGCCGCTCATCCAGTTGAGCTCGCGCGGCGCCTTGAACGCGCCGGTGATGAACACGCGCAGCATGTGGGCGACGACCAGGACGACCATGCCGTTGGCGGACCAGTGGTGGATGGCGCGGATTGCGGAACCGAACAGGACCTGGTTCTCGATGTACTGGATGCTGGCGTAGGCACCCTCCGGGGTGGGCTGGTAGTAGAAGGCCAGCATGATCCCGGTGATGCCTAGAATCCCAAACAGGGCAAAGCTGATCCCACCCAGGCAGTAGTACCAGGCCGTAGCGAACATCGGCACGGGTTTGGACAAGATCTTGCCGAGCGGCTCCTTCAGGTGGAAGCGCTCCTCGGTCCAGTCGACGGCGCGCAGGATCAGCGGCTTCCACGGCGCGCGTGTCGTCCAATTGCTGGTCAGCCTCCAGCCGCCATAGGCGAACACGGCGCCGAAGACGGCGAAGACCATCCAGCGTCCGAATGGGTAGAAGAGCGCCGTGATCTCGCCGGAAAGGTGGCAATGCTGACAGGTATCTTGTTCTGGCGGAGGCGGCGGCGCCTCGGCGGGCGAAGCGCTCTTGAGCAGTGCCACGGGATCGGCCGCCACGACGGTGGTGGCCTCGGCTCGCGGGGCGCGTGCCGCGAAGACCACGACCATCACCAGCGTGAAGGCGAGCAAGGCGTAGGCGAGTCGCCGGAAGGACTTCATGCGGCCTCCCTCAGCCCGGGGGAGATAGAAAGGCACAGCCCTCCTCTCCCGGGTGAATTCCACCTTCACGGTACTGGTGGGCGCATTGCGCGGGCAGTGCAAGCCCTCCCGCCTTTGGCAGAAAAACGTCATCGCGGAACAAAGAGAGGAAGATTGTCACCTTCGCTCACGCAGGATGTCCGGCGCATGGAGCGCCCATCTGCGTGCGCAAGTGATCTACTCAGCCTCGGCCTTTCGCCAAGGGGTTCGCGGGACTCGGGGTGCCGGAGGGGATTCTGCGGGCGAGTTTGCCCTCAGGGGCAGGCGTTGAGGAGATGCTGGTCGAGCGTCTCGGCGAAGGCGTGGCGTCCCGAGCCGTCGCAGGCGGCGCGGAAATACAGATACGGCGAGCTGGCCGGGAAGGCGACGGCGCGCAGCGACTCCAGCCCTGGGTTGGCGATCGGCGACGGCGGGAGGCCGGTGCGCACGTAGGTGTTGTGTGGCGAGTCGACCTGGAGGTCGTCGAGGGTGAGCCCGGTCTTCCACCACGAGCCGTCCGTCTGCCGACCGAGCGCGTACTGGACCGTCGGGTCGGCATCCAGCTTGATCCCCTGCGCAAGCCGATTGAGGAACACCGAGGCGATCAGTGGCCGCTCCTCGGTGACGACGGCCTCGCGTTCGACGATCGACGCCAGCGTGACCGCCTGGTAGAGGGAGAGGCCTTCTGCCCGGAAGCCCTCGCGCAGGTCAGGCGTCACGCGCCGGTCGAACGTCTCGAGCATGGTCGCGACCAGTTCGAGGGGTTGGCTCTCACCGGTCATGTGGTACGTGTCCGGGAAGAGGAAGCCTTCAAGGTTGGTGGCGACCGGAAGCTCGGAGAGCAGGGGAGAGGCGGACGTCCCGGCACGAGCAGCGTCGAGGAACGCTTCGGCTGTGAAGGGTGCGCCGGACGCAGGGAGCGCCTCGGCGATCTGCTCCAGACGCCAGCCTTCGGGGATGGTCAGCACGATGGCCGGCGCCGAGGCGTGCTGTAGCGACTGCGCCAGCTCCCGCGGCGACATCGTGCCGCTCAACTGGTAGTGCCCGGCCTGGATCGCCCGGTCGATGCCGCGGTAGCGCAAGTAGGCGCGCACCAGCAGCGGATCGCGGACGATGTCCAGATCCCGGAGCCGGGCTAGCACGCCCGAGGCCGACTCACCGGGGAGCACCTCGACCTCGACCGGCACATCCGATCCGCCGGCAGGCTGGTCCAGAGCCGCGTGGCGCACCGTCAGGTAGGCAGCCAATAGCCCGCGTTGGATCGGATCCAGGGCCTTGTCAGCCTCGCCCAGCGTGGTGGAGACGTCCGGGAGTGCCAGGCCGATCAGGAATGCGCCGGCCAGCAACCCGCAGGCGATCGACGCCGGCAGGAGCGCCAGGCAGGTGCAGCCGCGCCTAGACCGGTCGTTGGACATTGAGGTATTCCTGCAGGAAGACGGCGGCCGCGCGCGCGTCGAGCATCGAATCGTCGCGGCCCGCGCGGCGCGCCGCCTGCGTCGAGTCGCTCTCGTCGTACATCTCGACGGGCAGTTCCGTTTGCGCGCGCAGCGCCTCCGCCAGGCGCAGGCCGCGGCGGGCCTGCGGGCCGATGGCGCCTTCGGCGTCCAGCGCCAGCCCGACGAGGATCAGCCCGGCTCCGTGTCGCGCTGCCCGATCGAGGATCACCTGCACGTCTGCGGGGCGCGAGGTGTGGCGCAGGACCTCCAGCGGGCGTGCGATCGTCCGGGTAGGGTCACTGATGGCCAGCCCGATTCGCGCCTCGCCGGGGTCGACCGCCAGCACAGGTGCCTTCATTCGGGTTCCCACGTCAGGCGCACGTCGATCCGGACGTCGAGCCACGGCACGATAGGCCACCAGGCGGGCGTCGTCTCAACCCGCGGCGCCGCCGCCTGGCCGGAAAGAGACGACAACTGAGCCACGGCCTGCGCCGGGAGCCGCCCTCGCGCGAGCTGGCGGACGCGCGCGTCCGCGAACGGCGTGAAGACCTGCTGCTGCACCTGGGCCCTGAGCATGTCGGGTCGTGCGCTGTCGGGTTCACTCAACGTCACCATGAGCGAGTGTGGCACGACCTCTGCGTCGGGCGGGCGGCGATCCGCGAGGACCAGGGACGCCGCGGCCTCGAGATCGTTGGGTTGATAGACCAGCGCGGCGATCTCGAGGGCCAGCTCGAGGCCGAGAGAGTCGGCCGCCGCGCCGATCTCACGGTCGAAGGCCGCCTCCTCCGTCCGGACGACGCGCACCGAGACGGGAGCCAGAACTTCGCCAGCTCCCAGGCCGGCACCGATCGAGTCCGCTGCTTCTGCTAGCAGCTGCTCGGTGAGCTGCCGGAGTGCCGTCGCCTGATCGGCAGACGCGACGGCGGGCCTTCCAGCCTCCGAGCCTCCCGTCAGGGGCAGTGGTTGAGAGACGGCTGCCCTCAGGCCCAGCGGGCCATCGACAGCGTTCACGGTTTCGGGAGGCAGGTTCCCGGCCAAACCTGGGCGTGAAGCGACGACGCCGATCGTGTCCGTCGCGCCCTTGCCGGCGTCGAGGGAGAGGTCAGACGTCGTCTCGAAGCGCAGGTCAGGCCGGCCGGAGGGCACGACGCCCGTGCCGGAAGGGATCAGCACCGATTCGTCGGTCAGGTTGGTGAACGTGACGGTCCCCGAAGCGGGCCGATCCGCGATCTGTGTCTGGCCGGTCGTGGCGACCCGCGTGCTCCCGGAAAGTCGCTCGGTGACCTGCCGGGCGGGCACGCGGCCGTCGAGGGTCGGAGCCTCTGTCTGCGGGTCGAGCGTGAACAGCACATCCGTCGCCTGATCGCGCACCGCAGGCGAAAGGACGATCGTCGCTGTCGGCGCGATCACGGCCAGTGCAGCCGCCAACGCCAGGCCAACCATCGCCACGAGGGAAAGGCGGAGCCAAGCCGGGAGGAGGCGAGGCTGGGCAGGTGCGGGCGGAACCGCCTTAGGCCGCTCGGTGGGGCGGGGTGGGAGTTGAGGCGCCGCGATCGGAGTCGATTGCCAGCCGTCTTCGGGCAAGCGCGTGCTGGAGCGGAACGTCCGGATCCCCAGTTCGGCGGCATGCTCGAGGACAACGGGATCGCGCGTTACCAGGCCGAGCTGAATGCCGCGTCGCGCCGACTGCCGGAGCAGGAGCACCAGGTCCAGGCGCTTGCGGAGTACACGCGACCGATCCGGCCAAACGAGGACCACGCGCGAAGCTTGCGCCCAGGCCAGCTTGTCGCTGACCGAGGCCAGGTCGTCCTGCGGCTCCAGCTGTACGACCTGGACTTTCATAGTCGCTGCATCAGGCCGCGCCGCAGCCCTCCGCGGTCAGCCCAGCCGGCTCCGTACCCACGGTTCGACTCGGGCGAGCGCCTGCGGCAGTGCTGCAACGTCCTTGCCGCCCGCCTGCGCCAGCGTGGGCTTACCCCCGCCGCCGCCTCCGACGACCTTGGCGACTTCTTTGACCAGGTCGCCCGCATGCCAGCCGCGGGCCGCCAGGTCAGGGCTGAGTGCGGCGATGATCACCGGTTTCTGGTCCAGGACTGACGCCAGCACGACGACCGCCGTCGGATGGGCCTGGCGGAAGCGATCGGCCAGGGCGCGCAGGGCGTCGGCGTCAGCTTCGGGCAGCAGCCCGGCGAGGACGGCGATCTCGCCGACTCTCGTGGGCGTCAGCGCCTCAAAAGCGGCACTCGCCGTCTGCTGGCGTGACTGGGCCGCATCCTTGATCAGCCGGTCCTTCTCGCTGAGCAGCGCTTCGACGCGTTCCGGGACCGAGTCAGGCGAGGTCCCCAGCCGATCGGCGACGGTCTCGAGGCTGTCCAGGCGGGCACGGATGCGCTGCAACGCTCCTCGTCCGGTGACGGCCTCGATGCGGCGGATGCCGGCGGCGACGCTGCCCTCGCTCGTGATCAGGAATACGCCGATGACGCCGGTCTCAGGCACGTGTGTGCCGCCGCACAGCTCGTACGAGACGCGCTGCCCGCCGCGGCCGATGGTGATCGTGCGCACGCGCTCGCCGTAGGTCTCGCCGAACAAGGCCATGGCGCCTTCGGCGATGGCCTGTTCGCGCGGCCGTTCGACGATCTCCAGGCGGTAGTTGTCGAGTATGGCGTCGTTGACCAGCGTCTCGACGCGTGCGATCTCCTCGGCGGACATGGCCTGAGCGTGGGTGAAGTCGAAGCGCAGGCGGTCCGGTGCTACGAGCGAACCGGCCTGCCGGGCATGCTCGCCCAGGACGCGGTGCAGGGCGGCATGGAGCAGGTGGGTGGCGGTGTGGTTGCGCATGATGTCCCAGCGCCGTCCGGCATCGACTGCCGCCAGCGCCAGGTCGCCCTGGCGCGGGTTGCCCTCGACGACGCGGCCCAGATGAACCACGAGCCCCCCGACGGGCTGGCGCACGTCGTGGACGGCGATCTCCCAGCGCGGCTCGCTCACCGAGACGATCGTGCCCCGGTCGGCGACCTGTCCGCCGGACTCGACGTAGAACGGGGTCTCCGACAGGACGACCTGGACGATGTCACCCGGGCCGGCGGCGCTAACCCGCTGGCCATCGGCCAACAGTGCCAGCACAGGCGCTTGGACCTCCAGCCCGCTGTACGGATCCTGCCGGACGCCCTCGCCGGTCAGTCCGCCACCCTGCTGCAGATCGGCGAGGAGCGATTGGTAGACCTCGACGCCGGCCTCAACCAACTCGCCCAGCGCCTGCCCGGCGCCGGAGGCCTGGCGATGCTCGTCCATCGCTGTCTGGAACCCGGCCTCATCCACCTGCATTCCCTGCTCGCGAGCGATGTCGCGGGTGATCTCAAGGGGCAGGCCGTACGTGGTGTACAAGCCGGACGAGGCTGCCCCGTCCAGCGTCGTCTGGCCGGCGGCGCGCAGCTCGCCCAGTCGGTCCATCAGCTGGGCCACACCGGTGTCCACGGTCCGTTGGAAGCGGCGCTCCTCGTCGGTGAGGGTCGACAGGATGGCGGCGCGATGGCGCGCAACCTCGGGGTAGACCTCACCGTAGGTCTCGATCGCCGCCTCGGCCACCCCGGCCAGGAACGGCTGCGTGAATCCGGCCTTGCTGCCGAAGCGGCTGGCCCGGCGGATGATCATGCGGCACACGTAGTTGCGGCCAGTGTTGCCGGGCACGACGCCATCGGCGATCAGGAACGCCGCCGCGCGGGCGTGGTCCGCCATCACGCGGTAGGGGGTCAGCAGCTCCTCGCGTTGCGAGGCGGAGTGTCCGGCCATCGCCTGGATGCGATCGAACATCGGCCGGATCAGATCGGTGCGATAGGTGGAACCCACGCCTTGCAGTACGGCGACGACGCGCTCGAATCCCATGCCGGTGTCGACGTGCATCGCCGGGAGCGGCTCGAGCTGGGTGGGCCCGGAGCGGTTGTACTGGATGAAGACCAGGTTCCACAGTTCGAGGAAACGCGTGCAGTCGCCGTTGACCCGGCAGGCGTGCCCGGGGACGTTGGCCTTGTCGCAGGCCTGCGGGTCGAGGTCAATGTGGATCTCGCTGTCGGGGCCGCATGGGCCGGTCTCGGCCATCTCCCAGAAGTTGTCCTTGCGGCCGTAGAACAGGACGCGCCTCGGATCCATGCCCGGCTGCTGGCGCCAGATGTCGGCCGCCTCGTCGTCGCGCGGGACGATGCCCTGCTCGTCCTCGAAGCACGTCGCCCACAGTTTGTCGGCCGGAAGACCCCACACACGGGTGAGCAGCTCCCAGGCCCAGGGGATGGCGTCCTGCTTGTAGTAGTCGCCGAATGACCAGTTGCCCAGCATCTCGAAGAAGGTGTGGTGTGCGTCATCGCGCCCGACGTCGTCCAGGTCGTTGTGCTTGCCGGCAACGCGCATGCACTTCTGGCTGTCGGCCACCCGGGTGTAGGGGCGGCTGCCGATGCCCAGGAAGACGTCCTTGAACTGGACCATGCCGGAGTTGGTGAACAGCAGCGTCGGATCACCGCCGGGAACCAGCGACATCGATGGGACGATAGTGTGGCCGCGCGCGGCGAAGAAGTCGAGAAACGACTTGCGGACGGCATGACCGGTGAGCGCCGGCGCGGGCGACGACGTGCGTGGCATCGGACCTCCTGGTTGACCGGGCATTATAAGCCCGGAGGCAGGCGGCCTCAACGCGGCGTGCGCGGCACGCGGCTTGCGGAGTCGTCCTTTGGAACGCGTTCTTCGCACGCTGGGGGGTGATGGGCGCCGCCTGGCGCGGCGGAGATCGTCGCTGACGCCCAGCGGGCACTTTGACCATCGACGGGGCGCGTTGACGCCGGCAAAGGGGGTGTGGTATCCTTAACATATGCGGTCATCCCAGCGGCTGCGGGCTCGCGAACCCATCTATGCCGGGGGGCGCCGGATGGCTCACCCCGGGCGGATGCGCCGCGCACCGAGGTGAGGGCTGGCCGTTGGCCGAAGGGACGATAACAGCGTGGCGCACCCGCCACGCTGTTTCATGTACGCCCAGCATGGGCGCTGACTAGGAAGGTGGAAGTCCTTCCCGGGGGTTGATGGCACCCACCGTAGCCAAGGGCAAGGGCGTCGTCGTGAGGCGGGGTC
>Ga0315294_10002962_pt1 | contig 18452 bp, 14 predicted proteins | sample YL17G13_40_MG_FD_203626 | JGI IMG/M metagenome (GOLD analysis project Ga0315294, IMG submission 203626) | Sediment microbial communities from Yellowstone Lake, YNP, Wyoming, USA - YL17G13_40 | ecosystem: Environmental > Aquatic > Freshwater > Lake > Sediment | place: USA: Wyoming | collected...
GAGGTCACGGTGACGAACTTGCGAGGTGGCGCCATGGTCCGCTACCGTGTCGGGGACATCATCGAGATTGCGGCGCTGGAGGACGCAGAATTGGGTGTCAGGTTGCCCCAGATGGTTTTCTACTCCAGAGTCAACGACATCATCGACATTGCAGGCATCGCGCGTCTGACCGAACAGACCATCTGGCAGGCAATCGCGGAGTCCGGTTACTCGTACAGCGACTGGGTGGCAAGGAAGGAATACGAGGATAGCCAGGTCCTTCTGCACGTGTACGTTGAACCCAAGGGGAGCGTGGACACTGCGGACCTGCGAGAGCGGGTTCACCGCAACCTGCAGAGGCTAAACCACGACTATGCCGACCTGGAGAGCATTTGGCACATGGATGCATTACGTGTTACACTACTGCCTGTGGGGGCCTACCAGCGCTACTATGAGGCACGGCAACGCGAGGGCGCTGACTTGGCCCACCTGAAGCCACCGCACATGAGTCCCTCCGATCGAGCTCTGGACCAACTTATGGGGAGGGATGGGCACTAGGATACCACGTCCGATGGAGAGCCAGCGCTAGATGAATATCTACTCGGTAGCCATCTCTCTCACGATCCTGTGTTACGTCGCGCTAATCTCCATCTTCTTGCGCCAGATATGGCGCGGAAACCGCGCCCACCGGATCTTCACCCTGTATCTGGTCACCATGGCGCTGTGGCAGGTGGCCTACTTCATGGTGTCGATCAGCCAGAGCCCTGAGAGAGCGCTGTTCTGGTACCGTGTGGTAGTGGCTGTGGTCTCCGGACAGTTCATCGTCTACTTTGCCTTCACCAGAGCCCTCTTGCACCTGAAAGGGATGGACTTGATGGTGCGGGCTTGGCCTCTGGTGTGGGCGCTCACCATATTCTTGGGAGTGGTGTCGCATGGGTCCGCGATCTTCACGGCCGTTCACCGGGATGCCTCCACTGGCTTGTTTGTGCCCACCTTTGGACCTTGGATGCCGCTGTATGCGGCCCCTAACTACCTTTACCTGGGGGTCGCTGTCTTCAATCTGATCCGCGAGTCTCGTCAGACGCGGTCAGAGCTGCAGCGCAGCAGGATCCAATACCTCCTGGTTGGAATCGTTGTGGTGGTGATCGGCGTTGTGGTCAACTTTGTCCCTCGCCTCCAGCCGTATCCCATTGACGTCGGAGCGAACCTCATCAATGCGATGATCATCGCCTACGCCATCCTTCGTTTTCAGCTTCTGGACATCAAGCTGGTGTTACGCAAGGGAATGCTGTACTTTTTCCCCACCGCCATCCTGGGCGCAGCCTACTTCCTTATCATCTTCCTTGTTCTACCGATGTCCCGCGCCATGACGGCACAGCAAGCCCTGATAACCCTTGGCCTGGCCGTGATCGTTGGCATGGCGGTGCAGCCCCTGCGCGATAGGATGCAGGCTTGGATAGACAGGCTCTTCTTCCGTGACAAGTATGATTCCAGCCTCATGCTACAAAGCCTTAGCGGTACAGCGGCGTCTGTTCTGGATCTTTTCAGGCTCACGAACATGATCCTGGATGCGGTTGTGGCCACGATGCACGTGGAGAAGGCTGCATTTCTCATCAAGCACGAAGATGGGGGAGAGCTGCGCCTGATGGCACAAAGGGGATTGGACGCAGGGGTGGACCTGGAATGGAGTAAGGACCATCCCGTGGTGGAGTGGCTTTCGCACCACGATCGCATCCTGGACAGACACGATGTCGAGGTTATGCCGCAGTTCATGGCACTCTGGGGCCAGGAACGAGGAGACCTGGAGCGGATCGGCGCCGAGCTGCTGATACCTCTGAAAGCCAAGGATGTGCTGGTAGGGGTCTTTGCCGTGGGGCGCAAACTCTCCGACCAGGCTTACTCACAAGATGATCGGCTCACGCTGACCACCCTGGCAAACCAGACTGCAGTGGCCATTGAGAATGCCCGCCTGTACGAGGAGACACAGCGCCGCTTGCGCGAATCGGAGATGTTGAACCGGGTCCGCGCCAGCATCATCAGCGCCCTGGAACTGGACAAGACTCTGCAGGTGATCGTGGATTCTGCTGTGCAGGCAGTGCCGCATGCCCAAAGCGGATTGCTGCACCTGTTTGATGAAGAACGGAACACACTCGCGCTGAAGGCCAGCCGAGGCGTTGGCGTGGAGGCGGCCGATGTAGCTTCCTTGCAGGCCGGCGAAGGGTATGCTGGCTGGGTATTTCGGCGCAAGCGCCCGCTGATTGTCGGCGATACTCACTCCGATCGCCGGAGTAGAATGATCGGTTCAGGCGAGCTGCAGCAGACTGGTTCCGCCGTGAGCGTTCCACTCGTGGTCAAGGGCAAGGCAATCGGCACCATTACTGTACAGAACGTCGACTCGGTGGGTGCCTTCAATGACGATGATCTGCAACTGCTTTCGGCCTTTGGCATACAGGCGGCCATCGCCATCGAGAATGCTTCCTTGCATGAGGCTGTTCAGCGTGAGTTGGATCAACGTAAGCGTGCAGAGCTGGCTCTTCAAAACCTTAATGCCACTCTCGAAGAACGGGTGCGGCAGCGCACGTCCGATCTGCAGGTCCTCTACGAGCTTTCGCAGAAAATCAGCTACACGATAGATCCGAACGAACTCTTTCGTCTCTTGCTGGGGGAGTTGAGCCGGGCCATACCGTACGATGCCTCTGCCAGTGTGCAGAACATGGGGGACCGATGCGAGTGCTTGCTCCAGCCAGCAAGACCCTTCGGCCCGCTGGTCAGAGACGAGTTTCAAGCGCGCACGCTAGAGGCCTTTCGTCGTGTGAGCGGTCAAGCCACATCCAGGACGCAGGATGTGCGTTGGCAGGAGGCCGAGCCGCTCAGCCCCCGGGCCGCTCCTCTGGAGCGCATTGGTTCGTTTCTGGAGGTGCCGCTCGCTGTCGGTGAATGCCAAGAAGTGCTGGGACTTATCGCCCTGACCTCTGAGCAGGAGGATGCGTTCTCTGCCGATCATGCGCGGCTACTTCAGACCCTGGCAAACCAGGCCTCGGTCGCCATCCAGCGCCTGCGCGCCCTCTTTGCCGCGGAGCAGGAACGCCAGGAAGACCTGGTAGAGCGCCTGCCGGAAGGAGTCCTACTGTTGGACGCCGATGGGCGTGTCGTGCTGGCCAACCCGGTCGGACACGACTATCTGGCGCTTCTCACGGATGAGGGAGTAGGCCACGTATTGACCCATCTTGGCGCACGGACGCTTCAGGACCTGCTGAGACCCCCGCCCGAGGGTCAGGTCCATGAGGTAGTGCCGGCAAGGTCGCCGCACCAGGTGTTCGAGCTGACCTCCAAAGCAATGGACACAAGTCCGATGGCTGGTGGCTGGGTGGTCGTCTTGCGAGACGTTACCGAACGCAAGCGCGCCGAGGAAGAGCGGGCAAGACTGGAATCGCAGTTGCGACAGGCGCAGAAGATGGAAGCGGTTGGGCTACTGGCGGGAGGTGTGGCGCACGAGTTCAATAACCTGCTGACGGTCATCCAGGGCAACGCCGAACTGGCTCTGCTCGACTCACAATCCACGCCTGTGAAAAAGGAACTGTCGATAGTCCAGAGCACGGCCCAGAAGGCCGCTCGCCTGGCGGAAGAGTCTTGAAAAACATAGCAGTTAGTTGAAACGAGTGCCACAGGTCGTACCAGTGAGTTTCGCCGGCACAACATGTTGTGGCGATTGTGGCATCTTGCGGGCTTTTTCAACACTCTCCTGGCGGCAGGTTTGACAAACCTCGCGTTCTGTGGTAGATTTGCGCTGTTTGACATCCTTGCGAAAGGAGGTGACCACAGTGGAAAACGTCATCAGCACTATGCAGGCCGCGCGCGAGCTCAACCTCAGCTACATGAGCGTGCTGCGTTTGGTCCAGACCGGGGCCCTCGAGGCCTACCGCAAAACGAACGCGCCGCGGAGCCACCTCATGATCTACGTCGCCAGCCTTGAGCGCTTCAAGGCCAGACGACGCCAGGGGCGGCCGTCCGCAGAGGTCCCGCCGCAAACTGCATAGCGAAATCGCTCCGGACGACCGCCCCTGGAGTTTCGCTCCCGGCAAGGGGCGAGGCTGGGGGACGAGGATTCGAACCTCGGCTAGCTGATCCAGAGTCAGCTGTCCTACCGCTAGACGATCCCCCAGTGCGGCGAAAGTGTAGCACAACTCGCGTCAATTGGCAAATCGTGCCACCCGAGAGCGTCGACCAACCTTGCGAGGGACCTTCCGGGAAGTTCACTCTACTATTCGCGCCCTGGCGCCCGCAGCGCGCTCTGCCGAATCTTGGCCCACGTGTCGCGCAAAGACACCGTGCGGTTGAAGACCAGCCTCTGCGCGGAGGAATCACGGTCCAGGCAAAAGTAGCCCTGGCGCAGGAACTGGTAGCGACTGCCTTGGGCGGCGCGGGCCAGACTGGGCTCCACGCGGCATCCGGCCAGGGTCACCAGTGAGTCGGGGTTCAGATAGTCCGTGAACTGCCGCCCTTGTTCCAGCGGGTTCGGCACAGTGAAGAGGCGCTCGTACAGGCGCACCTCCGCCGGCAGAGCATGGGCTGCCGAGACCCAGTGCAGCGTCCCCTTGACCTCACGCCCGTCCTGGGTCCACCCGCCCCGCGATTCGGGGTCGTAGGTGCAGTGCAGCTCGACCACTTCTCCCGTCTGCTCGTCCTTGACTGCCCGCTCGCAACGCACATAGTAGGCGTGCTTCAGGCGCACCTCCCGGCCTGGAGCCAGCCGGAACCATTTCTTGGGCGGGTCCTCCTGAAAGTCATCGCGCTCGACGTACAGCACGCGCGAGAACGGCAGCTTGCGTGTGCCCCCGGCAGGGTCCTCGGGATTGTTTTCGGCGTCCAGCTCCTCGACCTTGTCCTGCGGATAGTTGTCAATCACCAGGCGCATCGGGTGCAGGACGGCCATCACACGCGGGGAGTGCAGGTTCAGGTCCTGTCGCAGGCAGTGCTCAAGCAGCTCCACGTCCACAGTGCTGTTGGTCTTGGCCAGGCCAATCGTGCTGCAGAAGTTACGGATGACCTCGCGAGTGTAGCCGCGCCGCCGCAGGCCCGACAGGGTGGGCATGCGCGGATCGTCCCAACCGCCGACGCGCTCTTGGTCCACCAGCTGCTTGAGGATGCGTTTGCTCATAACGGTATAGGTCATGTTGAGCCGGGCGAATTCGATCTGCTGCGGGTGATAGACACCCAGTTGGTCGAGGTACCAGTCATACAGCTCGCGGTTGTTCTCGAATTCCAGCGTGCACAACGAGTGTGTGATGCCCTCGATCGAATCCGACAGGCAGTGGGTAAAGTCGTACATGGGATAGATGCACCACTTGTCGCCCGCGCGGTGATGAGACGAGTGCAGGATGCGGTAGATGACCGGGTCTCGCATGACCACGTTGGGGGAGGCCATGTCGATCTTGGCGCGCAGGACACGCGAGCCATCCGGGAACTCGCCGGCGCGCATGCGCTCGAACAGATCCAGGTTCTCTGCGATTGAGCGGTCGCGATAGGGGCTGTCCCTCCCGGGCTCGGTGAGAGTGCCACGATACCCTTTGATCTCCTCCTGGCTCAGGTCGCAGACGTAGGCCTTGCCCGCCTTGATCAGTTGCAGCGCATACTGGTAGAGCTGGTCAAAGTAGTCGGAGGCGTAGAACTCGCGATTGCCCCAGTCAAAGCCCAGCCAGCGCACATCCTGCTCGATGGCCTGCACGTACTCGGTACTCTCTTTGGTCGGGTTGGTGTCGTCAAAGCGCAGGTTGCACAGCCCGCCGAATTCCTCGGCCACGCCGAAATCGGTGCAGATGGCCTTGGCATGCCCAATGTGCAGGTAGCCGTTCGGCTCGGGCGGAAAGCGCGTGTGCACGCGTCCGCCGAATCTACCCGTCTTCAAGTCTTGTTTGATGGCCTCGCGGATAAAGTCGGAGGTAGCCAACGTGTCTGTCATGCTCGAGACTCCTTGTCCATCTGGTTGCTGACCACAGTGCTAGGCGCCTGCGGCGGCCAGCAGCTCCTGTGCGCGCGCAAGGCGGTCCAGTACCTTCTCGCGTCCCAGGACGGCCAGTGTTCCAAACAGGGGCGGCGAGACCTCGCGACCCGTCGCGGCGACGCGCAGAGTGCCAAAGAACTGCCGGGCCTTGAGGCCCAGGGCGTCGGCCTTGGCCCGCAGCAACGGTTCCAGGGTCGCCTCGTCAAAACTCGGAGCGCCGCTCAGGAGGCGGTGCGACTCGGCCAGGGCTTGCCGGGCCTGCTCGGCCGTCATGCCTTTTTGCACCAGCAGTTGCGGATCGTAGCGCAGTTCCGCGGCGAAAAAAAAGTCCACCAGGTCCGCTGCGTCGCTCAGGGTGACCATGCGCTCCTGGATCAGCGGCGTGATGCGGCGCACAGTATCCGCGTCAGCATGTAGCCCTGCCTCGTCCAGGAAGGGCTGGAGGCGCGTGGCAAGGTCATCCACGCTCAGCTGACGAATGTAGACGCCATTCATCCAATCCAGCTTGTCGTAGCTGAACTTGGCCGGCGACTTGCTGATGTGATCCAGGTCAAAGCGACTGATGATCTGCTCCCGTGTGAGGATGTCGGTCTTGTCGTCGTAGGACCAGCCCACCAGCGCCAAAAAGTTGAACATAGCTTCCGGCAGATAGCCGGCCGCGCGGAACTCGTGCATGCGCACATAGTGCTCGCTGCCATCCCGTTCGGGCCGGCCCTCGACGATGGTCTTGCGCTTGCTCATCTTGCCTTTGCCTTCCGGGTTCAGGATGACCGGCAAGTGCGCGATCTGGGGCGGCGTCCACCCAGATGCGTGGTACAGCAGGACGTGGTAGGGAGTCGACGAAAGCCACTCTTCGGCCCGCAACACGTGACTGATTTGCATCACGTGGTCATCCACGACGTTGGCCATGTGATAGGTGGGGAACCCGTCCGATTTGATCAGTACCAGGTCGTGCAACTCGGCGTTCTGCACCCGGATGCGGCCCCGCAGCACATCCTCGAACTCGGTCTCGCCGCTCAACGGCACCTTCAGACGGATGACCGGCACGCAGCGCCGTTCGGGCCGGGCGCCCCCGTTCGGGCCGGGCGCCCCCGTTCGGGCCGGGCGCCCCCGTTCGGGCCGGCCGCCCCCGTTCGGGCCGGGCGCCCGACGGGGCGGAACGGCCGACGGGGCGGAACGGCCCTGCGCTTCGTACTCGGCTTGCTGTTGGGCTGTGAGCTGGCGGCAGTGGCCGTCATAGCCGGGCGCTTGACCACGTCGTTGCTGCTCAGCGCGCATTTGGTCCAGGCGCTCCTCGCTGCAGTAGCACTTGTAGGCGGCGCCGCTGTCCAGCAGCTTCTGCGCGCACTCTTGATAGAGCGGCAGGCGCTGCGACTGAAAGTAGGGGCTGTACGGGCCGCCCACTTCGGGGCCCTCATCCCAGTCCAGCCCGAGCCAGCGCATGCTCTCCAGCATGTCCCGCACGGCCGGCTCTTCGTAGCGGGTCTGGTCGGTGTCCTCGATGCGCAGCACGAACTTGCCGCCGTGATGGCGCGCATAGAGCCAGTTGAACAACAGGGTACGGGCCCCCCCGGCGTGGAAGAATCCCGTCGGGCTGGGAGCGAACCGTACGCGAACCTCAGACATGAAGACCCTCCTGATGGGATGGTACAAGATGACAACGCAAGATCCGCATTCTACCGCAGATGGATCAATCGCCGAATTCGAGCTTCTTGTGGCGCATGACCACGCCCTCGACCAGCCCCAGAGCCAGCAGTGTAGCCCACAGCGAGCTGCCGCCGTAGCTCACCAGCGGCAGGGTCAGCCCTGTGACTGGCAAGAGGCCCACGTTGACGGCGATGTTGACAAAGGTCTGGAAGAAGATCAGGCTCGCCACGCCACAGCAGATCAGACGCCCAAACATGTCGCGAGCCAGGCGCGCGGCGCGCAAGATGCGCCAAAGTAGCAGCAACAGGAGCAAGAGCAACACCAGGGCGCCCACAAAGCCCAGCTCTTCGCACAGCACCGAAAAGATATAGTCCGTGTGCCTGACGAGCAAGAAGTGCAGTTGACTCTGCGTGCCGTGCAGGTAGCCCTTGCCCAGCCAGCCGCCGGAACCGATGCTGATCAGGGCCTGCCGCGAGTTGTAGCTCATGCCCGACACGTCTTGAGCAGGGTAGAGAAAGACCAGAATGCGCTGCTTCATATAGTCTTTCATCGAGAACCAGACGGCAGGAGCAGAGGCAGCACCTGTCACTCCCAGTAGACCCAGATGCTCAAAGCGGGCCCCGGCAGAAAAGACCATGCCGATCCACACGGTGATCAACACCAGCGCGCTGCCCACGTCGGGCTGCCGGTAGACCAGGAACGTGGGGACCAGCACCAGCGCCCCCGTGAGCAGCACCCAGGACAGGGTGCGCATTTGCTCTTCGTGGTCCGCCATGAACTTGGCCAGGAACACGATCACTAGCACCTTGGCCAACTCCGCAGGCTGGATGGCGCGCCGCAGGCTGAGCCAGCTCTGTGCCCCAAAGCCTACATACCCACGAGTGGCCACTGCGCCGAGGACCCCGATGGCCCCCACGTATAGCAGCCAGTGTGCGTTCCCCAACAGGTGGTAGTCAATGGTTGACGCCAACACCAGGATGGCCAGCCCGCTCAGCCCGAGCACCGCCTGCCGAACAAAGCTGCGTTCGGTCCATTTGTCGCCGGCCTCGGTCGAGGTCGTCGCGCTGTAGATCAGGGCAATCCCGATCGCGACGATCAGAACGATCACGACCAGCATGAGGAGGTCGAAGTTCCTCGCGAGTCTTCTCTCCATACACCAACACTCCCTATAGCGTCGGCCTGCTTCGTCTCTGCGTCTTCGCGCAGCGAACGGTGACGCGCGCGCCAAACGCCAGCGCTGATCTACAGCGTCTCTTATTCTGGGCCGTTCCGCCCCGTCGGGCGGCCGGCCCGAACGGGGATGTCTATCGCCGGGGCGTGGCGCGCGCTCACGATGGGGATGTCCGCCACCAGCCGGGTGCGCCCTTCCGAGCGAGAGATGTTCATTTCGATGTTGTCACGGTCCACCTTGACGTGCTTGGAGATCACGGCGATGATCTCATTCTTCATCTGGTTCAACATCTCGGGCGGGATGCCAGAGCGGTCATGAATCAGCACCAGGCGCAGTCGTTCTTTTGCAATCGTCTTGCTGTTCTTGCGGTGTCTCGCGATTAGTCTGGAGAAGATGTTCATGATCCCCCTCTCTCCCAGCCGGCCCCGTTCGGGCCGGCGCCCGTCCCGCCGGGCCGTACCGCCTCGGCAGGCCAAGTCGGTCAGCCTGAACGAGGGCGAACGGCCCCGTTCGGGCCGGCGCCCGTCCCGCCGGGCCGTACCGCCTCGGCAGGCCGAGTCGGTCGGCCTGAACGAGGGCGAACGGCCCCGTTCGGGCCGGCGCCCGTCCCGCCGGGCCGTACCGCCTCGGCAGGCCGAGTCGGTCGGCCTGAACGAGGGCGAACGGCCTAATGCAGACCCATGGCGCGGCGCAGACGGGTCACCAGGGTCTGGCGTTCCTCAAAAATGGGCATAAAGGGCACTTCCTCGCCCGTCAGCCGGCGGGCGATGTTGTGAAAGGCGCGACCGGCCTGTCCGTTGGGCTGGTAGGCCAGCGGTACACCCTGGTTGGCGGCTACAATCACGGCCTCATCGTCTGGCACGACCCCCAGCAGCTCGATCGCCAGCGACTCGATCACGTCGAACGTGTCCAGCATGTCGCCGCGCTTGACCATGGCCGGCTTGATGCGATTGATCACCAGCCGCCCCGGCCCCTTGCCCATGGCCTCTATCAGCCCGATGATCCTGTCCGCCGAGCGCACCGCCGAGACTTCGGGAGTGGTGACGATGACCACCTCGTCTGCGCCAGCGATGGCGTTCTGAAAGCCGCCCTCGATGCCAGCGGGCGAGTCGACGAGGACATAGTCGTTATCGGCCTTGAGCTCGGCGCAGATCGCAGCGACCTCTTCTGGCGCGACAGCCGTCTTGTCGCGCGTCTGGGAGGCGGGCAGCAGGTACAGATCCGACAGGCGTTTGTCGCGGATCAGTGCCTGCAGCAGGTGGCAGCGCCCCTCGACCACATCCACCAAGTCATAAATGATGCGGCTTTCCATGCCCATCACCATGTCCAGGTTGCGCAGCCCGATGTCGGTATCGATGGCCGTCACCCGTCGCCCCAACAGCGCCAGTGCAACGGCCAAGTTGGCGGTGATGGTGGTCTTGCCCACGCCGCCTTTGCCCGAGGTGATCGTGACCACTCTTCCTGGCATCGTCGACTCATTCCTTTCTGTCAACACCTGCTCTGGGATAACCTCGCCAAAAGGTCCCTTCGTCTCTTCGTCTTCGCGACCGTTCGCTTCGCGAAGACGAAGAGCGAACGGCCCAGCAAATGGCAACAGATATTGCGGTGCCACCTTTTGGGCAGGTTCTTCAACAGCCACGGCCCACGCTATTTGCCGCTCCAAGGCTCGACCACGATTTGACCGTCGACTACGGATGCCACTTCTGGCTGTGGCTTTTTCCTCTTTTTCTCTTCGGGGGCCGAGGCGATGTGGCCTCCGATGCGCAGTTGCGTGGGGCTCAGTTCCAGGGCGCACACCAGGGCGTCATCCGCGCCCATGGCGCCCGCGTGCACCAGTCCGCGCACCTTGCCCCATACCACTACGTCGCCGCCCGCGATGACCTCCGCCCCCGGGTTCACGTCTCCGATGACCACCACATGTCCCGGGTAGCGCAACGACTGCCCCGAGCGCAGCGTGCGGTGCAGCAAGACGCCCTCGCTGACTTCTGGCTCCGCGTGCCCGTGCGCGCTCAGGGTGGGGCTTACGTCGGGCAAAGCGAGGCGCACCTCGTGGGCCTGCGCCGCCTCAGCCGTGGCCCGCGAGGCCGTCTGCAGCGAGACCAGTTCGATGGTGTGGTTTTGCAGCATGCCGACCAGCTCCTGCAACTGCTGGGGCGAGATGTCGCGCTTGCCCGTGTGCAGGTTGACGCGACTGCCCCGAAAAAAGGCGTCCGCCTGCGTCAGGCGGCTGTCCAGTTCACGCAGGAGCTCTGGCCACTCGCCAGATCCCAGCGTGACGGACAGCCCTTTGCGCGTGCCCTTGATGATGACGTTCTCTTCCGATGCCTGTGCCATAGGACTAGTCTCCAGGGGCCGGCGCCACGATGTCTTCGCCCGCCGGCTGCGGCAGGCCAAAGTAGGCGCGCAGAAGCTGAGCGGCGATGGGCACAGCAATTTTGGCGCCTTCGTGCCCGCCGGACACGAATACCATCACGGCGATCTCGGGATTCTCGTAAGGAGCAAAGGCAATGAACCAGGCATGCGTGGGCAGGATCCCATTGGCATCGCGCGGCCCCGGGTATTCGGCCGTGCCGGTCTTGCCCGCCACGGCAACCTCCGCCAGGTTTACGCGGTGCGCCGTGCCCACCGTAACGGCTGCGCGCATGCCCTCCCGCACAAGGGCGAGGTTCTCCGACGACACGGGAACGTGGCGGATAACCTCGGGCGTACAATCTCTGACTACCTTGTCTTGCGTGTCAACGATCTGCTCGACGAGCTGTGGACGGTAGAGCGTGCCGCCGTTGGCCACCGCGGCCGTGGCGTTGAGCAACTGCAGCGGCGTGACGAGGACGTAGCCCTGGCCGATGGTGGCGTTGTAGGTGTCTCCGGTAACCCAGGGCTCGCCGTAGGTGATGCGCTTCCACTTGTCGTCCGGCACGAGCCCGGCGCTCTCGCCAAGTAGAGCAATGCCTGTAGGCTGCGCAAAGCCAAAGGCGCGTGCATACTCGCCCAGCCTGTCCATGCCCAGGCCCGCAAAACTATCCAACCCACCGCCGACCTGGTAGAAGTAGATGTCGCACGAATCGGCCAGCGCGCTGATGACGTTCTCCGCGCCGTGCCCCCAGGGGTTCCAGCAGCGGAACACCTGGGCCTTGGTGGGATCGTCGGGAAAGTACTTGTTGGGCAGCAGAAACTGGCCCTTGCACACCAGGCGCGTCGTACTTGTGATGACCTTTTCCTGCAGGCCCGCCGCCGCGGGAATGATCTTGAATGTCGATCCCGGCGGGTACTGTCCGCTCACGGCATGGTTAACCAAAGGGCGCTCCGGGTCCAGGCTGAATTGCTCATAGTCCTGGGTTGAGATGCCGCGTGAAAACAGGTTGTTGTCATAACTGGGCAGCGAGACCAGGGTCAAAATCTGGCCGTTCTGCGGGTTCATGGCAATCACCACGCCGGCGGTCGACTTGACCCGGCGCATGCCTTCACGCAACGCGTTCTCGGCCGCCTGCTGCAGATCCAGGTCCAGCGTCAAGACCAGGTTGTGGCCAGGCTGAGGAGGATCGACCGCCAGCACGTTCACCTCGCGCTCAAAGGCGTCCACCTCGACGTGCTTGAGTCCTTTGGTCCCGCGTAGCTCCTTCTCAAACGTAGCTTCGACACCCATCTGCCCCACGAGATCATTGATGGTATAGTCCTCGTCCTTTTGACCGAGGTAGTCCTGGACGGACTCGGGGGGAATTGGCCCGAGGTAGCCGACCACCTGCGACGTGAGCGTGCCGCTCGAGTACTCGCGGCGGGGGCTGGTCTCCACGACGACCCCAGGAAGGGAGCGGTGTTCCTCCTCAATCACAAAGGCCAACTGCTTGTCCACGTCCTTCTGGATGGGAACGGGCGCATAGGGCGTCGTGGTGCCTTGTTCGAGAAGCTCCTCGATGCCCGGTTGGCTTGCGGCGGTGCCGGAAAAAGCCGTCGTGCTGCTCACCGGCAGGCCGAGCAGTTGGCCCAGGCGGGAGAGCACGGCCTGCCGCTGGTTGTCGTCATCGGGCAGCACGGCTGGCACCACGGAAATCGTGTAGCTGGGAATGTTGCGCACCAACAAACGCCCGTAGCGGTCGTAGATAACGCCCCGCGGCGCGCCGACCGAAACCAGGCGGAAGCGGTTCGAGTCGGCCTGTACCTGATAGTCCTGCGCCCGCAGAATCTGCAGACGCCACAACTGGCCTGCCAGCACAGTGAAGGCCACGAGCACGGCAAGCTGAAACAGGGCAATCCTCAGTTGGGAGCGCCGATCTTCCATACTACCACTCGATCTTCTCAATCCCCACGCGCCGGTTCAGCCAGCGCAAGGTCCAATAGGTGGGGTAGGTCGCCAACCCGTTGAGCGCCATGGAGGGCACGATCACCCGGGCCAGGCCGAGCCCCCACAGCACCGGGCGCCCTGCGAGCTGCAGCACGAGCATGTAGGTCAGGTCATAGAGCGCCGTCGCCATGAGGCTGGCGGCCACGGGCAGCCAAGCCGTGCCACGTGAGACGGTGACCTCACCCAGGCTTGCCACCACGCTCGACAGGGCGAGCGAAAGCGTTGCCGCCCCAAAAGGGCCACCCGAGAGCAGGTCAAGCAGCAGGCCGCCTCCCAGAGCCCACTGCAGGCCCTCCTTGGTCCCGCGCAGCAGACTCCAGGACACGACGACCAGCAGCATCAAGTCGGGCCTTACGCCCCACAGGGCAAAGCGCGGCATGACCGTCGTCTGCAGGATGGCAGCGCTGAACAGCACCGCGAACGCAAGATACGGACTGATGAGACTCCTTCCTGACGCCCACCTCGTCTCTTCGTCTCCGCGAGGCGAGTGGCAAGGGGCCAAGCTACGGTTCTGCCACCAGACTGAACTGCACCCGCGTCCAGGCCAGTGGGCAGGCTAGGGAGCGTATTCGATCTGTTGGAAGTTCTGGATCACGAGCACTGTCTCCAGACGGTCAAAAGCCACCGCCGACTGGACCTGGATCTCTTGGAACAAGTCCACGTCATTGCGCTTGACTAGCGTCACCTGGCCAATCACCAGACGCTTGGGAAAGTTGCCGCCCAGCCCCGACGTGAGAACGATGTCCCCCGTCTTGACCTCCTCGCCCTGCTCGACGTAGCGCATGGTGAGGCTCCCGCGTCCTTGGCCCTGCACGATGCCCGTCGCGCGCGAGCTCTGGATCAGCGCATTGACCGAGCTGGACGGGTCCGTGAGCAGCATGACGCGTGCCGAGTGCGGGTATACCGCCGTGATGCTGCCCACCAACCCGCGCGCGGTGACGACCGGCATGCCGATCGCCACTCCATCTTGCGTCCCTCGGTCGATGAGCAGATAGTGCAGCAGGTTGCTGGGATCGTAGCCGATCACCTCAGCAGCCAGCATTTCGTAGGTCGGGTTGGACTGCTGAAAGTGCAGTTGCTCGCGCAGATTCGTGCGCTCAAGATCGGCTTCGTGCAGGCGCACGTTTTCGATCATGAGCTGGTCCACCGTGGCCTGCAGTTCGCGCACGCGCGCCTCCAACGAACCCAGATCGCGGATCGTCTGTAGGCGGCTGGCGATCTGGGAGCTGGTCCAGTGGAAGCTGTACTGCAGCGGCGTCAGCAAGGTGAACACAACGTTCTCGACGGGCTGGAGATAGCCAGTCGGACGCAACAGCGCGCCGGCCAGCAGCGCCACCAGCAGCAGCAAGGCCACCACTACTGAACGATTGCGCAACACACCCATAGTCGCTATCCTCTATAGCCCGGAGTGCCGATGGCCACCGCCCTGCAACAGGCTGCGCCGTTCGGGAGGATGAGTACATCTGTCGCGCCCCTGCCCGTCGATCGGGCGTAGCGCAAGGCGGACGCGAACAGGCGGGTGTTGGAGAGCAACCCCCCAGATGGACACGCAACGCAACGATGGGCTGGCCAGTTCCGGCGTCTGGCCACGCACTAGCGCGCAATGCCGCGCAGACGCTGGGTTGTGACCAGCACCTTGTGCAGGGAATCGAGGTGCTCAAGGACCTGACCGGCTCCGCGTACCACACAGGTGACCGGGTCGTCAGCCACGTACACGCGCATCTTGGTCTCTTGGGTCAGACGCTCCGCCATACCCTGCAGTTGCGAAGTCCCTCCAGCCAGGGCAATGCCCTGCTCTATGAGGTCAGCCACCAGCTCGGGTGGCGTGGCATCGATGCACTCTTTGATCGTGGCTACAATCGTGCCGATCGAACCTGACAGTGCCTCGCGAATCTCAACGCTGCTCACTTCGATCGCCTGGGGCAGGCCTGTGATCAGGTTGCGCCCGTAGATGGTCATGGTCTTCTCTTCGGGAAGGGGGCAGGCCGAGCCGATGGCGATTTTGACGCGCTCCGCCATGCGCTCGCCGATCAGCAAGTTGTACTTTTGCCGCGCGTACTGGACGATCTCTTCGTCCATCTCATCGCCGGCGATACGAATGGAGCGGATCACGACGATCCCGCCGAGCGAGATCACGGCCACTTCCGTTGTGCCGCCGCCGATGTCGACGATCATGCTGCCGATGGCCTCGGTGATGGGCAGGGCCGCTCCGATGGCGGCCGCCATGGGCTCCTCGATCAGGTAGGCCTCACGCGCGCCGGCGCTCAGGGCCGCGTCGTGCACGGCCCGCCTTTCCACTTCGGTGACGCCGCTGGGGATGCCCACTACCACGCGTGGGCGTGGTAGTGGCATCCGGGAGCGCTCATGCGCTTTGTTGATAAAGTAGTGGAGCATTTTCTCCGTGACGTCAAAGTCCGAGATCACTCCGTCACGGAGTGGTCGCACGGCTACGATGTTCGCCGGGGTGCGGCCAATCATGTCCTTGGCTTCGGAGCCAATGGCGAGCACTCGCTTGCTTCTCTTTTCGATCGCCACGACCGAGGGCTCGTTGATCACGATGCCCTGGCCGCGCACGAGAACCAGGATGCTGGACGTGCCCAGGTCAATGCTCATGTCGCGGGAGAAAAGCCCCAGTACGGCGTTCAATGGGCTGAACACGAAATCTCTCCTCTGCCTGTTGGTTTGTTGTTGCGACCAGGAGTCAGGGCTATTTCTCCGCCTTGGCTTCCTCAGCGGCTTCCGCTTCGCCTTCAGGCTTCTTCTTGCCCACCACCTCGACCTCGGGCGTCACAGCAGCGACAGGCGCCGGCGCCTCAACCTCTTCCTTGGCCAGCGGGATGACCTTGGCCACAAACTCCTCAGGATCGGTGAGGATCTTGATGGCCTCGCCCACCTGCAGATCGCGCACCAGGATGGACTGATCGAGCGCGGTGAGCACGGACAGGTTCACCTCGATGTGCGGCGGCAGGTCGCCCGGCAAGCACTCGATCTCGACCGTGTCCAGACCCTGCAGCAGGAGGCCCTCGCCCTTCTTGACCGGCAGCGACTCGCCGATCAGGACCACGGGCAGTTCGGTGTGGATCTTCTCGGTCATCACCACTTCGTAAAAGTCGACGTGCAGCATGGCGTGGTTCAGCGCATCGCGCTGGACTTCACGGGCCAGGACGTGTTTGGCCTCGTCCGCGCCTCCGACGGTGAGTGTGATCAGGCGGTTGCTGCCTGCCTCGCGCATCGCCTGGCGCAGCGCGCGCTCGTTGACCTGCACGCTGATGGGCGTGGTGCGGTGTCCATAGACCACGGCGGGCACGTTCCCTGCGCGCCGCAGGTTCTTGACGCTCTTGCCTGTGACCACACGTGGTTCAGCATTCAGAACAATCTCTTCCATGAAACCTTGTCTCGCTTTCTTCTATATGTTAACATGACGGCAGCGCAGTCCCGCGCATTGGTCGGCCCATGTCCGTGTAATGATACACTAGAGCTTGGACAATGTCAAACAACGCAGGTGGATGCCCTCCCATTTGGCATGGGATTCAAGCTGTGGTAGGATAGGTCAGCGAGCAGAACTTGATGTTGGGGTTGTCATGAGCGTGAAGCGAGCTGACAAGGGCCGAGGTGGTCGCGGCTTGGCCCCGGCAATCGTCGTAGTGCTGTGCGCGGCCGTTGTGCTGGGCTGTCTCCTGCTGGGCTACCGCATGATCCGCCAGGAAGAATACGCGCACCGTGGCATCCTGCTGGGAGAATTCCCCGGCCCGCCCCCGGCCGAGGCGGGCTTTGGCGTGAACGTCTCCCTGGAGCAATACCTTCCCGAAGACCTGCCGCGCGTGCTGGGACTCGTGCAGGGCACCGGGTTTACCTGGGTGCGCCAGCGCTTCCCCTGGGCCGAGCTTGAGCCGCAATCCGGCCAGTACGACTGGGCGCGCTGGGATGCCATCGTGCAGGCAGTCCGCCAGCACGGCTTGCAGATCATTGCCGTGGTGGACACCTCACCCGCGTGGGCGCGCCGGCCGGCCGACCGCGACAACTGCCTGGCCCCGCCCCAGTATGTCACCCCCTACGGCTTGTTTGTGCGCGCCCTGGCGCAGCGCTATGCCGGGCAAATCGCCGCCTACCAGGTGTGGGACCAGCCCAACATCGCGCCCTGCTGGGGTGCGGGCAACGTTGACCCAGCGGCTTACACGCGCATGCTCAAGTTGGCCTCGGCCGAGATCCGGCGCGCCGATCCGAGCGCTCTGGTGCTCTGCGCCGCGCTGGCCCCCAACACAGAGCCCGGCGGGCGCAACTTGAGCGAGGTGCTCTTCTTGCGCGCCATGTACGCCGCGGGCGCCAGGGGCTCGTTCGATGTGCTCCCGTCAAAGGCCTACGGCTTCTGGACGGGGCCTGAGGACCGCCGCGTCGACCCCCAGGTGCTCAACCTCTCGCGTCTGATTCTGCTGCCCGAGGAGCTAGCTCGTCAAAAGGACTGGAGCGTGCCCATCTGGGCGGTCGAGTCTGGCTGGAACGCGCTGCCGGCTGACTGGAAGGGGCAGCCCTCGCCCTGGGGCACGGACGACGCGGCCAAGCAGGCGAACCGCACTCTGCGCGCCGTGCAGCGCGTGCGCTCCGAGTGGGCCTGGCTGGGGCTGGTGTGCGCGCCCAACCTGCAACCCGCTGTGCCCGCCGACGACCCGCAGTGGGGCTTTTCCTTGCTTGGCCCGAACTCGATGCCCACCGCGTTCTACCGCACCTGGCAGGATGCCGTCGCCCTGCGCGTGCAGCCAGCCGTGGTGAACCTGACGGGGCACTATGCCGCGCTGGCAGTTCTGGTCGTGATAGCCCTGGCTGCCCTGGGCCTGCTTGTGTTCCTGTGGCCACGCTCGGCCTGGGTGGGTTGGCTGCGACAGGCCGCGTCGCTCTACCTGGCGGCTCCGGAGGCACTGCAGTGGCTGCTGGTGGGCTTGCTGCTGGCCGCTTACTACTGGGCGCCGCGCATCTGGCTGGCGCTTCCCGCGCTGGGCGTGGCGGCCTGTTTGATCTCCTTGCGCCTGGACATCGGCCTGGCCTACCTGGTATTCAACATCCCGTTCTTTCTCTACCCGCGCGTGATTCTGGGCAAGGCCTTCTCCATGGTCGAGACGCTCACCGTGATCTGCGTGGCCGACTGGTGCCTGCTGCAATGGGGCCGCGCGCGCACCGCTTCTGCGTCCAGTCCATCCACAGATTACGCAGATTTCGCAGATGGTTCCAGCTCTCCCCACAAGCAGATCCGTCTGCGTAATCCCCGTAACGGATTGGGGACGGACGGTCTGAGAAATCTGTGGATCGTTTTTCCCTTCCTA
>Ga0315294_10002963_pt1 | contig 18451 bp, 10 predicted proteins | sample YL17G13_40_MG_FD_203626 | JGI IMG/M metagenome (GOLD analysis project Ga0315294, IMG submission 203626) | Sediment microbial communities from Yellowstone Lake, YNP, Wyoming, USA - YL17G13_40 | ecosystem: Environmental > Aquatic > Freshwater > Lake > Sediment | place: USA: Wyoming | collected...
AAGACGGGCGTGCCGATCTGGGCGTTGAATCCCAAGACGATGAGATTGGAGCGCACACCAATCAGCCGCGCCTTCTCGACAGGTGCCAAACCGGTGTTCAGGATGCGCACCCGCCTGGGGCGCTCCATCCGCGCCACCGCCAACCATCGCTTCCTCACTCTGCACGATTGGAGGCGACTCGACGAATTGTCTCCGGGCGACTTCATTGCCCTTCCGCGTTCCCTTTCCAGTGCAACCGCAGGCACAATGAGCTCGGCAGAACTGGCCTTGCTGGGGCACCTGCTCGGCGACGGCTGCACCCTGCCACGCCATGCGATCCAGTACACTACGCGCGAGAGAGATCTGGCGGAACTGGTTGCCGGCCTTGGCAAGCAGGTCTTCGGCGAGTCTCTCGCTCCTCGCGTCGTGCAAGAACGGAGCTGGCATCAGGTCTACCTGACGTCGACACGACACCATACCCATCACGTTCACTCTGCCCTGACCGAATGGCTGAGAGACCTGTCTGCTTTCGGCTACCGGTCGCACGAGAAGCGCGTCCCCGCAGGAGTGTTCCGCCAACCAGCCGAGGCGATCGCGGTGTTCCTGCGCCATCTATGGGCCACGGATGGCTCCGTCCAGTTGGTGAAGGGGAAGAAGGTCCGTCCCCTGGCCTACTATGCATCCAGCAGCCAGCAGCTGGCCCGGGATGTGCAGGTGCTCCTGGTGCGTCTGGGCATCAACGCCTTCTTGCGGCGCACCCCGCAGAATGGGAAAGGCCGGGACCAGTACAACGTGATCATCACCGGCAAAGCCGATCTGCTCCGCTTCGCCGAACGCGTCGGCGCGGTTGGGGCCTACCGGCAACGCCGCCTCGACGAAGTGAAGGCCTACTTGGAAGAGCACCCCGGCAACACGAATCGCGACGTCATCCCCCGCGCGGCCTGGCAGCTTTACGTCGTCCCTGCCATGAAGAGGAAGGGCATGACCACCCGACAGATGCAGGCAGCTACGGGCCACGCGTATTGTGGGACGGGCTTGTACAAGCGCAATCTGGGCCGCGAGCGCGCCTCTCGCGTGGCGGACATCGTCGGCTCGGCTGAGCTGACTGCCCTCGCCACGAGTGATGTCTACTGGGATTCCATCGCTGCCATCGAACCGGACGGGGTGGATGAAGTCTTCGACCTGACCGTACCTGGCCATCACAACTTCGTCGCGAACGACATGATCGTCCACAACAGTCTCGAACAGGACGCCGATGTCGTCCTGTTCATCTACCGGCCGGACCAGTATGAGACCGACACGCTCAAGCAGAACCTGGCCGAGATCATCGTCGCCAAACACCGCAACGGTCCGGTCGGTTCGGTCGAGCTCGTCTTCCGCCGCTCCCTGGCCAAGTTCGAGAACGCCGAGACGCGCCGCATCCAGCTCGGCGAAGAAGCGCCCATGGATGCAGGCCGGTAGGCAATGGGCGGGGCACGGATTCCAGCTGGACGCGCAGGGGTGGCATGAAGGCGCCGCGCGGGTTCGCCGGCTTCCCGGCCGGGAAGGTGGCCAGCACGCCGCTGCCCAACCTGTTCTTCAGCGAACTGCTTCCGGCCATCGACCACCTCGGCGAGCTGAAGGTCACGCTGTACGCCTTTTGGGCGCTGGGCCGGCAGCGCGGCGTGCGCCGCTGCCTCCGGCTGACCGATCTGCGGGCCGATGAGCGCCTGCTGGCAGCCGTCGAGGCGCCCGGGGTGACTCCGCTCCAGGCGCTGGATGAAGCGCTCGAGCGGGCGGTGGCCCGTGGTACGCTGCTGCGTGTCGCCACGCCCGGCGACGCCGACCGCACGTACTTCCTGTTGAACTCGCCCCGCGGCCGCGCCGCCGCCGAGGCGCTGCAGCAGGGGACCTGGTCGCCCGACGACGAGATGCCGGCCGGCAGCCTGCAAGCCGAGCGTCCGAACATCTTCGTCCTGTACGAGCAGAACATCGGCGCCCTGACGCCGCTGATCGCCGAGACGCTGCACGAGGCCGAGGCGACTTACCCGGCGCCGTGGATTGAGGCGGCGATGCGCATCGCCGTGGAGAACAACGTCCGCCGCTGGCGCTATGTCCAGGCCATCCTCGAGGACTGGCGGACGAAGGGACGGGATGAACGAGAAGATCTCCGAGATTCTGAAGCGGCTCGCCGGCGATACGTCGAAGGCGACTTCGCCGACTTCATCGAGCACTGAGCCGCACGGCGAGCTGCTCGGCGACCCCGCCTGCCCGCACTGCCACGGGCTCGGCTATGTGCGCCTCGAGCTTCCGCTCGGCCACCCGGACTTCGGCCGGCTGCAGGCGTGCACCTGCCGGCAAGCCGCGATCCGCTCGCAGATTCGCGACCGCCTGTACAGCCTCAGCCAGCTCGATGAGCTGGAGCAGCTGACGTTTGCCGCCTTCCAACCGCGGGGCCGGCCGAACCTTCCGGCCTTCAATCAGGAGTCGCTCCAGCAGGCCTTCAACGTCTGCCAGGCCTACGCCCATGAGCTGGATGGATGGCTGCTCGTGCAGGGCGGGTATGGCTGCGGCAAGACGCACCTGGCCGCCAGCGTCGCCAATGAAGCCGTCTCGCTCGGTATCCCGACGCTGTTCCTGACCGTCCCCGATCTGCTCGACCACCTGCGCGCGGCGTTCGACTCCGAGGACACACCCTTCGACGAGCGCTTCGATCAGATCCGCCGTGCCCCGCTGCTCGTGCTCGACGACCTCGGCACGCAGTCGGCCACCGAGTGGGCGCGCGAGAAGCTGTTCCAGATCCTCAACTACCGCTACATCAACCGCCTGCCCACCGTGCTGACGACCAACCTGGGGCTGGAGGATCTCGACGGCCGCATCCGCTCGCGGCTGAACGATTCGGCCTTGGTCCGAAGGGCCATGATCCACGCGCCCGACTACCGGCATGCCGCCGAGGACATCAACCACCACGAGCTGTCATCCCTGGCGCTTCACGCCAAGCAGACCTTCGGCACCTTCAGCCTGCGCGACGACGAGGATATGCCGCCCGAGCACCTGCGCAGCCTGAAGAAGGCCTTCGAGGCTGCCCGGAAGTTCGCCGAGGATCCCGACGGCTGGCTCGTGCTCACCGGCACGTATGGCTGCGGCAAGACGCACCTGGCCGCCGCCATCGCCAACTACCGTGCCAGCCAGGGGTACGAGGTCATGCTCGTCCCGGCGCCCGACCTGCTCGACCACCTGCGGGCGACCTTCAGCCCGAGCAGCACGGTGTCGTACGATCGCCGCTTCGACCAGATGCGCGAGACGCCGCTGCTCGTGCTCGACGACCTGGGCACGCAGGCTTCGACGCCGTGGGCGCAGGAGAAGCTGTACCAGCTGCTCAACCACCGCTACAACGCCGCTCTGCCGACGGTCATCACCACCTCGAGCTATCTCAACCAACTCGATGCCCGGCTGAGCTCACGCATGCTCGACACGCGCCTGTGCACCATCTACGCCATCACCGCCCCGTCGTACGTCGAGGGACGCGTGCGCCGCAAGCGCAAGAAGTGACCCGCGATCCGACCTGACAGATGTCCCGCTGCGCGGGACACCTGTCAGGTCGTGTGTCCCCATGTTACAATCCGCCGCGTTGCCCCCATCGTCTAGAGGCCCAGGACGCGGCCCTTTCAAGGCCTAAACCGGGGTTCGAATCCCCGTGGGGGCACCACCCGCAGTAATGCAGAGGCCACCGCCGATCGGGCGGTGGCCTCATGTTTCCAGCGCGTGAAAGCGTCCCTAGCTGGCCGCCAGAGCCGCCACCCCGCCGGCCTTGTGCCCATTGCCGGCCGCCTCGACCGAGTCCTCGGCGCGGAACTGGCTCATGTAGAGCTCGTAGTACGCGCCGCGGCGGGCCAGCAGATCCTCGTGCCGGCCACGTTCGACGATCTGCCCGTCACGCATCACCAGCACCTGGTCGGCGTTGCGGATGGTGCTCAGCCGGTGGGCGATGACGAAACTCGTCCGTCCCCTGAGCAGCAGGTCCAGCGCCTTCTGGATCTGGCGCTCGGTGCGAGTGTCGACGCTTGAGGTAGCTTCGTCGAGGATCAGGATGCGCGGGTTGGCCAGCGCCGCCCGGGCGATGGCCACCAGCTGGCGCTGCCCCTGGCTCAGCCCGGCCCCGTGCTCGCCGAGCACGGTTTCGTAGCCCTGCGGCAGGCGCCGGATGAACTCGTCGGCATGCGCCAGTTCCGCCGCCTGTCGCACCTCGTCATCCGAGGCCTCCGGGCGGCCGAAGCGAATGTTGTTGATCACCGTGTCACTGAACAGGAAGGTGTCCTGCAGGACGATGCCGATCTGCTTGCGCAGCGTCGCCCGCGTCACCTGGCGCACATCCTGGCCGTCGATGCGCACGGACCCCTCGGCGACATCGTAGAAGCGCGGGATCAGGTTGATGATCGTCGTCTTCCCGGCGCCGGTCGGGCCGACGATGGCCGTCGTCTGCCCGGGCTGCACCTCGAAGCTGACGTCCTTCAGCACCGGGATCCCCGGCCGGTAGGACGCCCCGACGTGGTCGAACGCCACCCGCCCCTGGATCGTCGGCATCGCCACCGCATCTGGGCGGTCGACAACATCCGGTTGCGTGTCGAGCAGGCCGAAGATGCGCTCGGCCCCGGCGATGGCGCTCTGGATATTGGCCCACATGACCGAAATCTGCTGGATCGGCTGGTTGAAGCGCTGGACGTAGGCCAGGAAGGTGACGATCAGCCCGAGCGACATTACCGTGCCGAACAGGTCGGTGCCGCGCAACAGCGCCAGCCCGCCGGCGCCGGTCACGATGGCGATGGCCACGTAGCCCAGCGCCTCGAGCGTCGGTGCCAGCGCGGCGGTGAACGAGACGGCCCGGATGTTGGCGTCGCGGTTGGCGGCGTTGGATTCGCGGAACGACTCGATGTTGGCTTCCTCGCGGCCGAAGGCCTGCACCTCACGCACGCCAGATATGCTCTCCTGCAGGTCGGCGTTCACACGCCCGATCTCGAGCCGCGTCTGGCGGAAGGCCTTGCGCGCCTGGGCCGAGAACCAGAACGTCGCCACCAGCATCGCCGGCAGGACGACCATGCTCAGCAGTGCGTACGGAAGGCTGAGCTGGACCATCTTGACCACGATCCAGACCAGCAGCAACATCCCGCTCAGGACATTGACCAGCGTGAAGCTGATCGCCTGGGCGATCGTCTCGGTGTCGTTCGTGATCCGGCTCATGACACTGCCGGCTTCATTCTCCGCGTAGTAGGTCAGGGAAAGGCGGTGCAGGTGGCGGAAGACCTCCACCCGCAGGCTGCGCAGGACGCGCTGCCCCGCCCAGGTCATCAGGAAGAACATCAACCCGCTGACCAGGGCTCCGCCGATGTACAGGCCCAGGACTTTCAGGATCAGCCCGCCCAGGCCCGCGATGTTGTCTTCCGCCGTGGCGTTCGGGTCGACCGTCGTGTACGTGCAGTTGGTGCTCGCCCCGGCGCTACCGCCCCCCTGTAGGAACGCCATGCTCGCCGGGCCGCCGGACGTCAGACGTTCCGCCGCCGCCGGCATCAGGTAGCAGTCGACGGACTGACCGATCAGCTGCGGGGCCGTCACCTGCGTCCAGGTGCTGGCGACAATCAGGATGGCCACCAGGATCATCACCAGGGTGTAAGGGCGGAAGTACTGCACCAGCCGGGCCAGTGTGGCTCCGGTGCGCTTGGGCTTGCTCGTCTCCTGCTCCATCATGCGGCGTGGGCCGCCCATCGGGCCGTGCATGCCTCACCTCTCCCCGGCCGCGGGCAGGATCGCGGGTGAGGCTTCGGCCTCCACCGACGCGTCCTCCAGCAGCTGCGAACTGTAGATCTCGGCGTAGATCGGGCTTTCTTCCATTAGCTGGTCATGCGTGCCGCGGGCGGCGATACGGCCGCGATCGAGCACCAGGACCAGGTCGGCCGTACGCACGGTACTGATGCGCTGGGCGATGACGAAGCTCGTCCGCCCCTGCATCAGTAGCTGCAGCGCCTTCTGGATCGCCGCTTCCGTCACCACGTCCACGCTGCTGGTGGAGTCGTCCAGGATCAGGATGCGCGGATCCATCAGCAGGGCGCGGGCGATGGCAATGCGCTGCTTCTGCCCGCCGCTGACCGTCGTGCCGCGTTCGCCGACCTTGGTGTCATAGCCTTCTGGGAAGCTGAGGATGAAGTCGTGCGCCGCTGCAGCCCTGGCTGCCTCGACCACATCTTCCAGGTTGGCCTCCGGACGCCCAAAGGCGATGTTGTCACGGATGGTCCCGCTGAACAGCGTCGTGTCTTGGAGCACGATCCCGATCTGCGAACGCAGCGAGTCGAGCTGGATATCGCGCACGTCCTGGCCGTCCACCAGCACCCGCCCGGCGCTCGGGTCGTAGAAGCGCGGGATCAAGTTGATGATTGTGCTCTTGCCGCTGCCGGTGGCGCCCAGCAAGGCGACGGTCTGACCGGGCCGGATGTCGAAGTCGACATCGGCCAGCACCGGCTCGCCTCCGCCAAAGTAGCGGAAGGTGACCTGCTCGAAGGCCACGCGCCCTTCGATGGGCCCCAGCGGCACCGCCCCTGGCTTGTCGCGTACTTCGCTCTGCGTATCGAGGATCTCGAAAACCCGCTGCGCCGAGGCGGCCGCCTGCGACATCTGGGTGATGATCATACCCAGCATGCCCAACGGGAAGAACACGTACACCAGGTACAGGCTGAACTTCTGCCACTCACCGAAGGTCAGGGTCCCCTGGATGATCTGCTGGCCGCCGAAGTAGTACACCGCTGCCTGTCCCAGGTTGGCGATCAGGAACACCAGCGGGAAGAGGAACGAGAACAGGCGTGCCACCGTGATCTGCTGCCCCATCAGGTCGTCGGCCGAACGCTCGAAGCGCGCCTGCTGCTCCGGCTCGCGCACGAAGGCCTTCACGACCTTGATGCCGGCCAGGTTCTCCTGCAGGATCGTGTTCAGGGCCGAGAGTTTCACCTGGACCCGCGTGAACAGCGGCTGGGCGATGGCGCCGAAAACCATAAACAGCACCAGGGCCAGCGGCAGTACGGGAAGGACGATCAGCATCAGTCGCGGGTTGGTGAACGTCAGGATGATCAGCGTGGCCGTCAACATCACCAGGGCCTGGGCAGCCATCAGCAGTCCCTGGCCGATGAACAGCCGCACTTTCTCGACGTCATCGGTGGCGCGGATCATCAGTTGGCCGGTCTGCGTCTTGTCGTGATAGCTGAACGACAGGCGCTGGATGCGGGCGTACAACTCATTGCGGAAGTCGAAGGCCGCACTCTGGGACAGCGTCTCGGACATGTAGTTCTGCGAGAAGGCGAATGCGCCGCGGATGATAGCGAAAACGACGATCAGTCCGCCGGCCCACAGCAGGGCGCTTTCGGCCCCGTCCGGGTAGCGGGCGAACTTCTCAGCCGTCCACCCCAATAGCTCGAGGGCTTGCGGCAGGAAGGCGACTGGTACGGCCGAGAGCCTGCCGGCGATCAACCCGTTGGTCACCGAGTCGATGATGTTCTGCACCAACTGCGGGACCATGAGCATGGCACCGGTGGATACGAACAGCGATGTGTAGGCCAACAGCACGGCCCGTTTGTAGCGGCCGAGATAGCGGATGGCGCGCCCGAGCCCAGCCATCGAGAGCCGGGGACGTGCGGCGGAGGAACGGGACGGTACCTTCAACGGAACCCTCCAGCGAGTCAGGGCCGGACGTGGTCGGCTGCGGGACGTGCCGCAGCGCGATCGGCCAGCGAACGGTGTAGTTTCGAGAGCAGTCGGATGAGCTGAGTGCGCTCCTCGGCGCTCATGTCATCCACCAGCGTATTCAGGTGCGCCATGCGCTCGGGCGCCGAGGTCCGGATCAACTCCCGGCCGGCCGGGGTCAGTCGGATACGGAACACGCGTCGGTCTACGGGATCGAGCGTGCGCTCCACCCAGCCGTGGTCCTCGAGCCCACGCAGCAGTACGCTGATGGTGTTCTTGCTCACGTTCTGGCAGCGGCTGAGGTAGCCGGGAGCCAGGCCGTCCGTCCGGCCATGATGCTCCTCCATAAAGAGCCGAAGCAGGAGGCGCCAGCGCGGGCCGGACATGGCCACGCCAAGGACCCGGTTCTCCGCCTCGCCGGCGAACAGGTTGCCCAGCATGTGGATCAACCGGACGAGCTCGAGCCCGGTCGGGTCGATTCCTTCGCCAAAACCGTCCAGCAGCTCCTTGAAGAGCGCCGGATGTGGGTCATGCGCCATTTGCGCCGAGAGAGTCACGACTCATGCTCCAGGGTCGTAATACGTCGAACTGTAACAGACGGAACTATGTGTGTCAAGGTCTATTTTATCTACAATACCAAGATTGACTGTTATCTAGGGAAACCCACCAAGGAGGGTTGTAGATAGGTATCCGGTGCCCCCAGAGGCCCTCAGGGGTTTGATACAAATGTAGACAAAATCTATACACCTGTAGTATCATGGACAAAATCACTGCGATTTCCCGAAAGCGAGCCGGATGGACGACACGCCGGTCTACAACCTGAAGGCCGTGGTGCGCGAGACCGGGCTCAAGCCCGACACGTTGCGCGCCTGGGAACGGCGCTACGGCCTTCCGACGCCGGATCGCTCCGGCGGGGGTCACCGCCTGTACTCGGAGCGCGATATCCAGATCCTTAAATGGCTCGTCGCTCGCCAGCAGGCCGGTCTGTCAATCAGCCGCGCTGCCGAGTTATGGCACCGCCTCTCCGAGCAAGGTCAAGACCCGGCCGAATTGCCGGAATACGCCGCCGCAGGGATCGCCCCGCGAGCGCCCGTCCTGATGGCGGGGCAGGCGCTCGAGGAGCTGCGCGCCGAATGGCTCGAGGCATGTATGGCCTTCGATGAACCCAGGGCCGAGGCCGCGCTCAGCCAGGCGCTGGCGCAGTTTCCCGCGGAGAGCATCCTTCTCGCCCTGCTCGTCCCCGGCCTGTCCGAGATCGGGGAGCGCTGGTATCGAGGCGAGGTCACGCCACATCAGGAACACTTCGCCTCCGAGCTGGCCCAGCGCCGCGTCGAGAGCCTGCTGGGCGCCACACCTAACCCGGTGCTTGCCGGCCGCATCCTGGTTACCTGCCCTCCGGATGAGCAACACACCTTCGTGCCTCTCGTGCTGACTCTCTTGCTGCGGCGCCGCGGCTGGTCGGTTACCTACCTGGGCGCCAACGCGCCCTACGCGCAGTTTGAGCAAACGCTCGACTCCGTCCGGCCGCGACTGTGCGTCATGGCGGCGCAGACGCTGCACGCCGCCAGCCAGATGCTCCCGATGGCCCACCTGCTCCAGTCGAAGGGCGTCCCACTGGCCTTTGGAGGAACCGCCTTCCTCGTGCGGCCGGCGCTTGCTCGTCGAATCCCCGGGCACTATCTGGGCGACCGGCTGGAGGACTCGCTCGACATGCTCGAGATGATCCTGATCTCACCACCTCCTGCTGCCCAGGTTCCTCCGATCGGCGCGAACCTGAGCTCTTTGCTGCCGCTGTTCCTTGCGCGCCGGGCGCGCATCGATGCGCAGTTGATCGCCGAGATTCCGGCGAACGCCATCCCCGACGAACAGCTGCGCAGCGGGATCGATAACCTGGGCCAGGCGATCGCCGATGGGCTGTCCCTGGGCGATCTCGACCTGGTGGCACCCGAACTCACTTGGGTCGAAGGGCTGATCGCCCACGCCAAAGTGCCCGCCGAACGCCTGACTGCATTCCTGCGCGCCTACGCGCGCGCTCTGGAGGACCAGATCGGATCCGAGGGTCGTCCGGTCGTCGCGTGGCTGGAACAGCTGATCCGCAACGGCTCGAACCGTTCAGCAGGAGGCTGAGATGCGTGTCATCATCACCGGCGGGAGCGGCATGATCGGCCGCGCATTGGCGCGCAACCTGGCGGATGACGGTCACGAGGTCATCGTGCTCAGTCGCGCCCCCGAGCGCGCGACCAGGCTTCCAGACCGCGTTCGGGCGGAGCGCTGGGACGGTAGGAGCGCCGATGGTTGGGCCGCGCAGGCGGACGGCGCGGATGCGATCGTCAACCTGGCCGGCGAGAACATCGCCGGCAGCAGCCTGCTCGAGATCTTCTTCGGCCGCTGGACACCAGAGCGCAAGCGCCGGATCCTCGCCAGCCGGGTTGACGCCGGCCGCGCCGTCGTACAGGCCGTTGAACGAGCGGCGCGCAAGCCGAAGGTCGTCATCCAATCCTCCGGCGTCGGCTATTACGGGCTGGGCCGCGAGGCGCCGCAGTCCGAGAATGCCCCTCCCGGCGACAGCTTCCAGGCGCGGGTGTGTGTCGACTGGGAGGCGGCTACGGCGCCGGTCGAATCCATGGGCGTGCGGCGTGTGGTGTTTCGATCGGGTGTCGTATTGACGCCAGAGGCCGGAATTCTTCCGTTGTTGCTGTTGCCCTTCCGGCTGTTCGCCGGCGGCCGGCTTGCCAGCGGGAAGCAGTGGTTCCCCTGGGTCCACCTCGATGACGAAGTCGCCGCCATCCGCTTCGCCATCGAGAACGACCAGGCGCATGGCATCTTCAATCTGACCGCGCCGCACCAGCTTCGCAATGTGGAAGCCGCCGCGATCATCGGCCGTGTCCTTCGCCGCCCGGCGTGGCTGCCCATACCGGCCTTCGCCCTGCGCCTGCTGTTGGGCGAGAAGCACATCCTGGTGCTCGATGGTCAACAAGCTCCACCCGAGCGGCTCGTCGGTCTCGGATTCCGCTTCCGCCGTCCGCGTCTCGAGGACGCGCTGCGCGCATGAACTTCGCGCGGTCCTTCGAAGTGCGCGCACCGCTGGCGAAGGTGCGCGACTTTCACGCCCGCGCCGCCTCGCTCGTGGCGCTGACGCCGCCGCTCATGCCCATGCAGCTCGAGCACGCGCCATCGGTCCTGCAATCCGGGGACACGATGACCTTCCGCATCTGGCTCGGCCCACTCCCGATCCGCTGGGCGGCGCGCATCGAAGACGCCGATCCGGCCGGGTTCACCGATCGTCAGCTCGCCGGCCCGTTCGCCGAGTGGGTTCACCGCCATGCGTTCGAGCCGACCGGACCCGGGACCACGCGCGTGGTCGATTCGATCCGCGCCCGCCTTCGCCTGCATCTCCTGTGGGGACCGGCCGGACTGGCCATGTGGATCGGCCTCCCTGTGCTGTTCGCCTTCCGTGGTTGGAAGACGCGCCGCGTGCTGGAGCGGGCGTGAAGCATGTCGTCGTGGTCGGTGGCGGGATGGGCGGGCTTTCTGCCGCGGCCGTCCTCGCCCGCGCCGGGCTCGATGTCACCGTCCTCGAAGCGCACATCTACGCCGGCGGATGCGCCGGCACGTTCTTCTATCAAGGCTACCGCTTCGACGCCGGAGCTACGCTGGCCGCCGGCTTCAATCCCGGCGGCCCGATGGACGCCCTGGCGCAGGCCGCCGGCCTCGAGGCCTGGCCAGTCCGCAGCGAAGACCTGGCGCTCACCGTTCACCTTCCCGACCGGAGTTCGATCCGCCGTTGGACGGACCCCGATCGCTGGAAGGCTGAGCGGTTGGCCCTCTCTACCCGCGGGGAACGCTTCTGGGACTGGCAGGAACGCACCGCCGACGCCGTATGGGACCTAGCCGCCCGGATGCCGCCCTGGCCACCCTCCACACTGAGCGAGGTCGTCGACGTGGCACGCCTGAGCATCCGGTGGCTAAGCGACGTGCCGGCAGGCGCCTCCCTCCCGCGCCTGCTTCTCGACGCGGGTCTCGTGGCCGCATCTCATCTGCCCAAAGATGATCCCCGGCTGCGCCTATTCGTCGACGGGCAGCTGCTCATCTCGGCGCAGACCACAAGCGGTCACGCGAACGCGCTGTATGCCGCCGCGGCGCTCGACCTGCCGCGTCGCGGTGTAGTGCAGGTGGAAGGCGGGATGGGCGCCCTGGCGCAGACGCTAGTCGAATCGGTCTGGCGGAATGGCGGGCGGGTGCTCTACCGGCAGGAGGCGGTCGGCGTGCGAATGCAGTCGGGTGTGCCGGTCGCCGTCGATACCCGGCGCGGGGACAGCCACCCGGCCGACGTGTTGATCCTCAACCTGACACCGTGGGATGCGGCCAGGCTGCTGGGCGAAGCCGCCCCACCCCGCCTCCGCCGCCTCCCTCCCCGGCCCGATGGCTGGGGCGCCTTCACGGTGTATGCCGGCGTCGACAGCGCCGTCGTACCTGATGGCATGCCGCTCCACCACCAGATCCTCACCGGCGAGCCGCTCGGTGAGGGCCGCTCGGTCTTCCTAACCCTCAGCCCTGCCTGGGATGCCGGACGCGCGCCAGCCGGGCACCGGGCGCTGACGCTCTCCACCCACACGCGCCTCGATCCCTGGTGGGCGCTCGAGAAGGATGAGCCGGCATTCGCTGCTCGCGAGGCAGCCTACACCGACCGGCTGCTGTCGGCCACCGAGCGCCTGTTCCCCGGCCTGCGACAGGCGGCGGACATCGTCCTACCGGGAACGCCCATCACCTTCGAGAAGTTCACCCGCCGGACGGCAGGCTGGGTCGGAGGCTTCCCGCAGACTAACCTGTTCCGTTCCTTCGCGGCGCGGCTATCCCCGCACGTCTGGCTGGCCGGGGACAGCATCTTCCCCGGGCAGTCTGTTGCCGCCACAGCCCTCGGCGGTTTGCGCGTCGCCCACTTGGTGTTGCAGTCGCTGGGTTGTCCTCTGGAGCAGCCCGTTGTCGTGCCGCGGCTGGCCGGTGACGCCGCCCGATGACCCCGCCGGAATCTGTGGCCATCTGGTGGGTGCGTCGTGACCTGCGCCTGTCGGACAACCAGGCGCTGGCGGCTGCTCTGGCGGCCGCTCCGCATGTCATTCCGGCGTTTATCCTCGACCCGCGCTTGCTCAACTCGCCTTTCAACAGCCCTCGTCGGACGGCCTTCCTGTTCGAGGGCCTGCGCGTGCTGGACGCCTCGCTGCAGGCGCGCGGCGGCCGGTTGATCGTACGCAGCGGCGACCCCGGCGAAGCCTTGGCGCGCCTAATGGGCGAGACTGGCGCCGAGACGATCGTCGCCGAGCGAGACTACTCGCCCTTCGCCGTCGCGCGCGACTCGCGCCTTGCCCGAGACCTGCCGCTCTTCCTCACACCCGGGCTCGTTGTGCACACACCGGGTGACGTCCTGCGCCGCGATGGTGGCGCCTACACCGTGTTCACGCCGTTCAGCCGCGCCTGGAAGGCCTCGCTCCTCCCCGGGCCGCGCGACCTGATCCCGGCCCCGGCGCGCCTCGAGATCCCGGCGACGCTAGACAGCCTTCCGATTCCAGATCCCCCGATGGACCACGCCGGATTCCCGGCTGGAGAAGACGAGGCGCTCCGCCGACTGCAGGCCTTCGCCGCGCGCCGTGCGGCTCCGATCGGACGCTACGTTGTCGACCGCGATTTCCCTGCCACGGACAGCACGTCGCGTCTGTCACCCTACCTGCGCTTCGGGATGATCTCGGCCCGCCAGGCCGTCGTCGCCGCGCTGCGAGCGGCGGACACCGCCACATCCTCCGATGCCCGCCAAGGGGCCGAGACCTGGTTGAACGAGCTGATCTGGCGCGAGTTCTACGTCTCGATCCTGGCCGCTTTTCCCACTGTGCGCCGACAGGCGTTCCGCGCTGACCTGCGGCGCATCCGCTGGTCCAACGACCACGCCGAGTTCGAGGCCTGGTGCGAGGGGCGCACGGGCTACCCGATCGTCGATGCCGCCATGCGCCAGTTGGCCGCCACCGGCTGGATGCACAACCGGGCGCGCATGATCGTCGCCTCGTTCCTGGTCAAGCACCTGCTGATCGACTGGCGTTGGGGAGAGCGCTGGTTCATGCAGCAGCTTGTGGACGGCGACCCGGCGGCCAACAACGGCGGCTGGCAGTGGTCGGCCGGGACTGGCACCGACGCCGCGCCGTACTTCCGCATCTTCAATCCCGTGCTGCAAGGGCGTAAGTTCGATCCCGACGGCACCTACGTCCGCCGCTGGGTCCCTGAGCTGGCGCGGGTGCCAGCGGCGTTCATCCACGCGCCTTGGGAGATGGCCGACGCCGCACAGGTCGCCGCCGGCGTGCACATCGGCCGGGAGTATCCGGCGCCGATCGTCGACCATGCCTTCGCCCGCCAGCGGGCGCTGGCGGCGTATGGCGGGGCGCGGCATTCCAGCTCTCGACACGAGCGCTAGGCGAGCACACTCCCCCTCCGGCACAGCCTGCAACCAGATCGCAAGGTAGGCCCACGCCCCGCGCCCTGGGATGTCCAGCCTGATTGCACGCCCATGGTCGGCTCACCTACGGTCGGCGCTGGCGACGATAGCCCCTCCGGGTCAATGGTCAAACTTTGCGACGTCGCGTACAATAGAGCGAATATCGGCCCACTAGGTCCGTCCGGGGGATTCGGAGACGGCCTGGTCGGCTTTGCCGCGAGTTGCCCATGCGATTCGGGCTTCGTCCGACCCTCTGCTTGTTGGTGGCCGTCGACCGGACGGTCGGCGCTTCCTGGTCTGATCCAAAGTCCGTGAGGACGCCTGCCCGAGTACCGGCGCTGCTGGCGCCTGCGTTTCTCCCGAGGGCGGAGCCGTGGCTGCTATGGGCCATGCCCATGACGCCTCCTGCCGCCGCCCCCGAATCCCTTCGCCACGATAGGTCTTGCGGATCATGAGGATGCTCCCCACCATGATGCCTGGCGGGCGCACAGCAGCCATCCGAGTGCTACTTGGCGCCATAGCATGCGCTGGGCGAATCCGACCGACCTCTCTTGTCGCTCTCCTCCACGGTGCACGGTGGACGGGACGTCCAGTCGTCACCTCGGGCATGGCATGAATCTGCGCCCGGTCATCCCCTTCCGTACAGCGATCACCTGCTTCGTCCTGTTCGGCATGGTCGCTGCAGGGTTGGGGATTCCCCAGGCTGCGCAGGCTGCGCCCTCCAGGGAACCCATCTACTACCTCTCCATGTCGGAAGACGATGCCCTGCAAGCCTTTCGCGATAATGATGGTGGAGGTACGGCCGTATCCCCCGTGCGCAGTGTGACCTCCATTTCGATCGCACTTACCGGCACCATCATCTACTATGACCATTGGGAGAATGGCTTTGCTGCCGATATCAGGACAGGCGCCGATCTCGTCTTCGGCGACGGGAATCTGGGCAACGGTTGTCCGCCAAGCCTGAACAACACTCCGAATCCCTGTCTGGTAGCTGCAAATGACACACTGCAGGCGGCTGACGTTGTGGTGCTCGACAACCTCGTGGCGGTCGTGGGAGCCCCGGGCGGTCCCTACTCACGCAATCCTGCTCAGGTCTTCTTCGATGGGCGCGACAAGTTCCAGGCGACTTCGCCGATCGCAGCTGGACGAGCTCTGTGGCCGACCGGCCCTGGCTCGCTCCAGGCCGGCGGCGTTGAGATGCTCGAATACAACCGCTGGGGCGACTTGTATCGGTTTCCCTTCGGAGAGAGCGCAACCTTCCCAACAGGCCTGTTTGAAGATGTGCGGTACAACGTTGTCGCCGGACCGGGCGGGTCAACAATCGACGTCGACACGAACGGGGATTCGATTGTCGATGCCACGTACGTCTTGGCCGAGGGCGGGAAGCAGGTGATCCATGCCCCCTCCGCAGGGGGCACCATCCAGGTGGTCAGCGGCAGCAATGTGCAGGTTACAGTTGCGTATTCAGACACCACGGACACCTACGAGATGCGCTGGAGCGCGCTCATTCCGTTTGGCGACTGGTCGAATGACTACTACAGCCCAGTCGGTACCGACGCGGACGACCTGTGCACGAACGTCTGGGTGTACAACCCGAATCCGGCCCCCATCACGGTCAGTTGGACGCTGGGCAATCCGGTGGCGAACGGCTCGTTCGTCGTCCCGGCAGGCACCTCGGCGGCCTCGAACACGACGGTTGGCCTGAACCGGGGCATCCGCCTCTACACGGCCGCATTCGAAGTCTTCCTTCCGTTCTCGGTGACCGACTGCAGTTCGAGCGCCGGCAACCAGGGACAGATCTACGATTGGGATACGTCTCTCTTTCCCGCGGAACAGCTCTCCGCTGAGATCCTGGTGGGGTGGGCACCGGGCTGCACCAACGAGAGTCATCTAGGCACGTGCCGGGATGCCGACGGCAGTCCAAGCCTCGCAGCTTCCGTCAGCCGCAGTGTGGTATGGATCTCACCGTTGGCCAACACAACCGTCTATGTCGACACCAATGGCTCAGGCATCTCCTGTCCCGGCGGCGCGGGAGCCGAGCAGACGATCGCAGCTGCGGCGCTGGCGTCCTATCGCATTGATGATGATCCAACTTCCCAGAACAACGTTCGCGACACGTTCAACTCAGTGTCCTACAGCCGCGACGATGGATCGGAGCCCTGGTCCGCAGCCTGGGTCGAGACCGGTGACGACGGCCTTGCTGCCAGCGGGTCGATGGGGATCGCGGGCGGTGTTCTACAGCTCCGCAACGCTGCCGGCACGGAAGCGGGCGACACCGTGTCCCGCGGCCGGAACCTGAGCGGGCAGATCTTCGCCAGGCTGAGTTTCCAGCTCCTTTCAACTGCTGGGCTGGATGGGGGTGACGATATCGTCGCCGAAGTCTCCCCGGATGGCGGCACGAGCTGGTATGTACTGGAGCAGTTCGAGGGCCCGATTACCACCACCCTGACCAAGGTGTACAACATCTCGCCCTACATATCGACGAACACAACCATCCGCTTCCGCTTCGTGGATGAACTGGAAGCAGGGGACATCTGGTCCGTCGAGAATGTCAACATCCAGTACGCCCCGGACGGCGACTTTGACATGACCGGGGCTTACATCCGCACCTGCGACGGCACGCAGATTGCTGCGGCCTATGGCCAGAATCCGTCAACTAGTGAGAGCGGAGACAACGAAGCCCTCGACCTGGGTACCGTCATCACGCCCTACTACGTGTTGATCGATGTCGAGCTGGACAAGCAGGTGACGGATGACACACCGAATCTTGGGGATACGGTCACATTCACCCTGAGAGTCACCAACACCGGTCTGGTCACCGCAAGAAACATCGATGTAACCGATGTCGTCCCGGATGGATACACCTACGTGCCGGGGACGATCGCCGGCGGTGATAGCCGGGATGCTTCGAACCCGGCCACAACTGGTTTGGCCTGGACGATCAACGCATTGGGTCCCGGGGCCTTTGCAGACTTTGCGTATGACGCCACGGTCATGGCCAACGATAGCGGCGCCCGGGTATACGAGAACTATGCGGAGATCCAGGACCATACCGAGCCGGACAACGATTCCACGCCGGGCAATGGCTCCACAACAGAGGACGACGATGACACGCTGCCCGTCACGCCGAATGGCTCGATCCGCGGATCGGTCCAGGCAGACACGGACAATGACGATGTGGGCGACGCACCGCTTGCGAGTGTCACACTGACACTGTACACCGACCCGAACGGCGATGGAGATCCATCGGACGGCGCCCCCGTTGCCTTCGATGTCGATCCGGTCACCCCCGGGCCCCAATCCAGCGTGGTGTCCCAAGCGGATGGTAGCTACAGCTTTGCCAGTGTCCCGCCGGGCGTCTACGTCGTGGTTCAGACCGACCTGGCCGGTTACCAGAGCGTAGCTGACAACGACTCAATCGCCGATATGCCTGGGTCGCCCGTCGATGCGGCCAATACCAGTCCCACGGACAACTGGCTGCCGGTCAATCTCGCATCAGCTGAATTGGACAGCGGCAATGATTTCGTAGACGAGCAGTCGGGAGCAGTCGGGGACTACGTGTGGGATGACCTCGACGCTGACGGGATCCAGGATAGCGGCGAGGTCGGCTTGGGCGGCGTCACGGTCAATCTCTACCGAGATGCTGATGGTGACGGCATCCCCGAACCCGGCGGCGATGATGGCGTAGCGGTCGCCGCGACAGCGACTTCCCTGGCAGGCGCTTATTCCTTCTCCGGACTGGCTCCTGGTCAATACTTCCTGGAATTCATCGCCCCGGGTGGATACAACCTCAGCCCTCAGAATCAGGGTGGCGATGACACTATTGACAGCGATCCTGCCTCAACAACCGGCTTAACGACTGTCACAAGCCTGCTCGCGGGCGAGAGCGACACGACCTGGGACGCCGGGATGTTTCAATCCATCGACGTCTCGCTCGATAAGCAGATCTCGGACGCCACTCCCAACGTCGGCGATACCGTCACCTTCACGCTGGTCATCGCCAACGGTGGTCCCAGCACCGCCACCAACATCGACGTCACCGACGTGGTCCCGAGCGGGTACACCTACGTCGCCAGCTCGATCGGTGGCGGCGACGCTCGTAACGACAGTGCGCCGTCCACCACCGGGCTCACCTGGACAATCACCTCGCTGGCCAATGGGGCGAGCGTCAACCTGACCTACCAGGCGGTGGTGCTGGCCTCGGGCACCTACGACAACTACGCCGAGGTGATCGACCACGATCAGACGGACAGCGACTCGGTCCCGGGCAACGCCTCGACCACCGAGGACGAC
>Ga0315294_10002965_pt1 | contig 18445 bp, 14 predicted proteins | sample YL17G13_40_MG_FD_203626 | JGI IMG/M metagenome (GOLD analysis project Ga0315294, IMG submission 203626) | Sediment microbial communities from Yellowstone Lake, YNP, Wyoming, USA - YL17G13_40 | ecosystem: Environmental > Aquatic > Freshwater > Lake > Sediment | place: USA: Wyoming | collected...
CTGCTCGTGTTCACCGGAAAGATTATCGAGGTTCCCGAGGTCCCCGAGGGGACCGAGCGGGGCTGCCGGACGGAACTGGTCGCCGAGGTGGCCGACGGGTTCAAGTTGCTTTGGAACTGGGGCGGGGGGGCGCTGGGCAAGAGCGCCAAGGACTACTATGCCTCCTTGCACCGGGTGGCCTACTACGGCGACCACGTGCAGAGCCTCCGCCATCTGGCCCACCTGATGGGCCTGCGGGTCGTGGAGGAAGTGTAGTCGCCCGGCCGGAGAGCGCGGCGGGTCTCCTGACCCGCCGCGTCGGGCACTCCGCGTATCGGCGCGGCGGTTCAGGAGAACCGCCGCGCACATACGCAATCTTAAAACGCTCTAGAGGGACACCGGAGGACCGCGGAGCCGGCCTTCCCGGCACCCGGATATCCGGCACGACATCAAGGAATCTGCTTTTCATCTACTTCTCGCTCGTTTTCTCATGGGATTCGACGGGCAAGGCGTATTTATCGTACAGTCGCTTCCAGTAGTCTTTCCAATACTTGTCGTAGTAATCCAGGCCGGCCTTTTCGATGTAATCGGGTTCCACAACCTTTGGCGCTGTGGCCGGATCGTATCCCTTGAGGTGTCCCTTACCGGCGCGGTTGCGGGGTGAAATGAAACGCCAATCGGAGTCGCCCAATACCTCTTCGCAGAGTTTGGCCATCTCCGGGTCGTAGACCTTGAGTTGGGCACGGGTATGAATGGGGTTATGGTCGTGATCGTTGGTTCGACCGCAGTCGTACCAACACTGCACCGATGCCGCCCAGTATTCCGCGGGATTCAGTGCGGCATAGCACTGCTTCGGGCCGCCGAAAACGATCAGCACTTTGTCGGCTTGGGTGACTTCGACCTTGGCGTGCGCGGCCTTGCCATTGACGAGGATGTCCCCGCCATCGAGACATTTCTTGAGAAGTTCAGGCGATTCGCCGGGGAACGATTGGACCAGCGCATCAAACAGACTGACAGGCGTCTTGCTCTTCACGCGCTCAAAGCGCTGGGCGGCATAGCCGTCATTCCAGAGGCCTTTTGCCTTGGCGTGCTTGAAGGCGTCGGTCAAGCGGGTATGCAACGCTTTGTCGAAGCCCGACTGGTCGATGACATGGCCGAACTCGTGAATGAGAACGCTTTCGAGCCGCTGACCGCCTTCGTACTCCAACACGTCTTCCTCAGAGAAGAGGGCGGTGGGGCGACCCTTGTGTGAACGGAGAAATCCACGGTTTCGCCAGTTGTAGAAACCGAGTTCTTCACCCTTCTTGTCCGTGGTGAACTGCGGCAAATTGGAAAGCAGTTCGTCGTGGCCGATGAGGATGCACAACACCTTCCGATCGCGGATGCGCTGGGCGATTGGCGGCTTCAGGTCCGTCATGACCCGATCGAGGAGATACGCCGCTTCGAGGGGGGCGTAATCGGAAACCTTGTCCGAGGTGGCGATGAGAATATTCTGCACCCGCACGCACTTCTTGTAGAAGGCGGCGTCCAGCGTATATTCCTTGGCCCGCTCGTCCGACAAGGGCTTGATTTCAATCGGCGCATCGGGCGAGCCGAGGGACGACTGGGCGATCACCAGAAGCGCGAACAGACAGACCAGGGATTTACTGGAAAACGGCGGGCTTCGCATCGGACACTCTCCAAAGGCACAAGAACAAGGAAGCACAAAAGGCAACCTCACAAAACCATCGAGGGCGGCCCCGCCATTCCTGCTTATTTGGCCACTCCGGCATCCGGGCGTATTGCGGGACGACGGTCTTTCCAGTTTCTCAATCTTACCGAGACCTGGCGGAATCTCAAGACTCCGTTCGTTGTCACTGAACATGGGCAGCGTTCCCCGGTTTCCTGCTTCGGGCCGCGCTGCGACAAGGGCGGTCATGGCTGCGGCGGCTTGGGGGCATCGGCCCGGTGGCCTTCGATGCGGATGACGCCCGCCTGGATGTCGATGTGGTCGGCCAGGACGCGTTTGCGTCCCTTGCCGAGGAAAACGGGGCTGCCTTCCAGCGCTTCGATCGCGTAACGGCCCAGGTCGACCGACTTCTCGTCTTCGGCCGGAGCGTCCTCGATGAGCCGTTCGGCCAGCATCCGCTGCACGCCTGCCAGCAGCGCCGCCGGAAACGGCACGGCGCCCGCCCACACGTACGTGGGCTTCAGTTGCAGGGAGCCGTCGGGTTGCCGCTCGACGCGCAGGTCCTGCGAGACGACCAGGCGGGTGAGGCCGCGGCCGACGGCGGTGGCCAGGACGATCCGGTCCGGCTCGAAGCCGACCCTGAGGTCCCGCACGGCGGCCGGGAGGGGCCGCCCGGACCGCTCCAGGTCGGCCATGAAGCCCGCGATCCGGGCGTTGATCATCTCCTCGGTGATCGAGAGGTCCAGCCGCGTGCCGCCGCTGCGGTCGAGCATGACGTTGCCAATCTTGTTGACGACCTCCTGGTTGAATCGCGCCTGGGCGGCGGGGTCGGGACCGATGATGGCCGTCCGCTCATAGACGGCCGGCGTCCGCTTCAGAAGAGAAATGAGGATGACGGCCGCCAGAAAAAGCACCCCCAGGATGCCCAGGAGCACCTTCCGCCAGCGCGACGGCCCGGCCGGGGCAGCGTCAACCGCGTCGCCGTAAGATCGCATGGATTGCCCTCGCGCCGCAAAGCCGGCCCCCGCTGAAAGAATGCCCGGCGCCGGCGGCCCGGTCAAGCCTTTTCGGTTGACCCTTTTCGGTTGACCCCCGCGGCCCGCTGCATAAAATATCTGCGTGACCTGCAATGGCAGTCGATGACCACGAGGAAGCGCCGCTGGACCACGCGAGCGCGATTGAGGCGGTTCAGGCCGTTACCGGCTACCGCTTCAAGAGCGCAGACCTTCTTCAGAGCGCCCTGACGCACGCCAGCATCGCTTCCAGCCGTCTGGCGTCCAACGAGCGCATGGAGTTCCTCGGCGACGCCGTGCTGGGCCTGGTCATCTGCGAGGAGATCTATCACCGGTTCCCGCGGTACCTGGAGGGGGAACTGACGCGCATCAAGAGCGTCGTGGTCAGCCGCGAGACATGCGCCCACGTGGCCGACGGCCTGGGGCTGGTGCAGCACCTGAGCCTGGGCAAGGGCATCACCGAGGCGGAGAACATGCCGGCCAGCCTGGCGGCGTGCGCGTACGAGGCCATCGTCGGGGCGATTTACCTGGACGGCGGGCTGGAACCCGCACGCCGGTTCATCCTGGCCCACATGGGCGAGGAGATCGACCGCGTCCTGGCCGGCGAGCACCGGCTCAACTATAAGTCCCTGCTCCAGCAGCACGCCCAGCGCGACCTGGGCGCCTCGCCCAACTACGAGGTCATGGACGAAAAAGGGCCCGACCACGCCAAGGCCTTCGAAATGGCCGTGACCATCCGCGGACGCCGGTACCCGAGCGCCTGGGGGCCGAGCAAAAAGGCCGCCGAGCAACTGGCCGCCATGGAGGCCCTCAGGGTCCTCGGGAAACTCGAGGCCGAGACCGTGCCCGTGGACCCCGAGGCCGCCGAGGAGCCGCCCCCCGAATCCGCCGACGATGACCAGGCCCAAGAGACCGACGAAACCGAAGGCGAAGACGAGGCGCGCCGCTGAGCCGCCCGCCCCGGCCCCCGACTTCTGCGGGTTCCAGTGCCCCCACAGCGCCTTCCCGCCCGCCGACACCGCCGGCCTCTGCCGCACCATGGCCGCCGTGTACTGTAAGAAACTCCGGCGCCTGGTCAGCAAGAACGGCCCGTGCGCGCGGCAGCCAGGCAACCCTGGCGGCGCAACGTAGGCCGGGATGAAATCCCGGCATGCCGTTTGGCCGGCGGGACGGGGACGCCGGGATTTCATCCCGGCCTACAGGCTTTCCGCCTCGGTCCCAGGGAACTCCGCAGCGGGGAACGCCCCGGCCTGCGCGGGTTCTTCTCCGCGTTCTCGGCGCACTCGGCGGTTGCATGAAACGGCAGCCTGGTCACTTGCCCAGGTCTTCATCGACCTCGCGGCGGACCTCGCGGCCCGCGCGGCCGCGATCGTAAGAGCCTTTGCCCTTGGCCGGGGGTTCCACGCGCGGGGCCTGGCCGGGCAGCCACTGACGCCGGGGGAACGGCGGCTTCTTGGCCTTCTTGCGTTTGCGGCTTCTGCTCATCGCCGGCACACCTCGCAAAAGGGGGCTGTCCCCTTTTCCGGCCGTTCGGAAAAGGGGGCTGCACCCTTTCTCGCGGAAAGGGGACAGTCCCCTTTTCGCAACATCGCGAAAAGGGTACAGCCCCCTTTCCGCTGACTCTAATCGAACTCGATCCTCAGGACCCGCCGGGCCAGACGCCGGACCTTGTGGGCCTGGACGTGCACGCCCAGGCCCGGGCCGGCCATCGCCCGCACGAACCCGCCATAGCCGAACGAGAGTCGCTCGCGCGTGATGTCGGACCGCAGGAGAAACCGGCCGTACGACCCTTCGGCAAACCGCGCGCGGCGGCCCTGGAGTTCCAGGAAGATCCGGCCGGCCGCCGTCAGGATGCCCGTTTCGCCGACCATGCAGCCCAGTTGGAAGTCCACGCCCCGCCGGTGCGCCAGGGCGGCCATGCGGAGGCTCTGGACCAGGCCGCCGTTCTTGGAGATGCGGATGTTGAAGAGGTCCACCTGCCCGCCGCGGACGCGGTCCTCGGCCTCGCGCAGCGTGATGAGGCTCTCATCGAGCATGATGGGCACGCTGGTGCGGCGCCTCAGTTCCGCCAGGGCCGCCTCGTTGCCCTTGGCCAGGGGCTGCTCGACGGCGATGACGCCGTAGCGGGCGAGGGTCTCGGCGCGGCGGACGGCCTCCGCCAGGTCCCACGCGCCGTTGGCATCGACCCGCAGGGTGCGGCGGGTGGGGCCGCGCCTGCGCTTCAGGCCGCGGCCCAGTTGGCGGACGCACTCGGCCAGGTTGGCCTCGTCCTGAGCGGCGTCCTTGCCGACCTTGAGTTTGTAATCGCGGAACTGGAGCAGTCGCATCATCCGCAGGTTCCGGCGCACCTTGGCGAGCGGCCCGGCGGAGATGATGGCGCTGACGCGCCTGAGGAGCCGGCGGGGCTTCAGGCCCAACTGGCCCGCCAGCATGTCGGCCACCCGCACGCCGCGCGACCGGCCCACCGCATCGAGGTACGCCAGTTCGCACGCGCACCAGGCGGCGTTGTGGGCCACGGAGCCCTCTTCCAGGGGCGGCTCCGCCAGCGGCGCATCGGCCGCCAGGCGGCCCGCGTAGACCTCGCGGATGATGCGGACGGCCGATTCAAGCGTCTCGCCCGTGACGTAATCGCGCGGGATGCCCTCGCCCCAGCCGACCGCTCCGTCCTCCAGTTCAAGGCGGACGAGGATGCCCGTGCTGGTGGAGCGGCCGGCGGCAGCGTGCTCAAACCGGATCCGCATGGGGATACGGTAGGACCAGACTTCCAGGTTCTTGACGCTCGGCGGCATCGTGCCCCGCGTTCAATCAGGTTGCTGGATTATCGGCCCCCGGCCGCCCGGCGTCAACGGCCAGTACCTGAGTACCTGAGTGCCTGAGTACCTGAGTACCTGAGAAACGGCAAGAACCCGGCTGGCACGCGGTCTCTTTGGCTGTTCACTCAGGCACTCAGGCACTCAGGCACTTTCCGTATCATTTGCATCGGCCCGGCGGGACGGGTAAGATTTCCTGCCGGTGAACGATGCTTCCACTGCGGCTGGAGCACATCACGAAGCGTTTCGGCAGCGTCACGGCCGTGGACGACGTGTCGCTGGCGGTCGAGCCGGGGGAACTGTTTTTCCTTTTGGGCCCGTCGGGCTGCGGCAAGACCACGCTCCTGAGGATCATCGCGGGCTTCTACGAGCCCGACGCGGGGCGGGTGCTCTTCGGCGAGACCGACGTGACCACGCTGCCCCCGCACCGGCGTCGCTGCGGCATGGTGTTCCAGAATTACGCCCTCTGGCCGCACATGAGCGTCCTGGAGAACCTGGCGTTCGGCCTGGCGGTCCGCGGCATCGGGAAGGCGGAGCGCCGCCGCCGCGCGATGGCCATGCTTGAGGTCGTCCAGATGGCCGAGTACGCCCGCCGCAGGCCGACGCAACTTTCCGGCGGCCAGCAGCAGCGGGTGGCCCTGGCCCGGGCGCTGGTCATAGAGCCGGACTTCCTCCTGCTGGATGAGCCGCTCTCGAACCTGGATGCGAAGTTGCGGCTCCAGATGCGGCACGAAATCCGCCGCATCCAGCGCTCCGCGCACGTCACCAGCATCTACGTGACGCACGACCAGGACGAGGCCCTGGCGATGGCCGACCGCCTGGCGGTCGTCCGCCAGGGACGCATCGAGGCCGTCGGCAACCCGCGCGACCTGTACCTGGACCCGCCCAGCCTGTGGGTGGCGGGGTTCCTGGGCGCGACGAACCTGCTGGAGGGCCGCATCGCCCGGCGCGACGGCGCGGCCGCGATGATCGAGGCCGACTTCGGGGCGCTGGCGGCCGCCCGCGCCCCGGCGGACCTCGGCCCCGGGGCGCCCGTGACGGCCATCGTGCGGCCGGAGGCCGTCCGCCTCCTCGGCCCGCAGGGCCCGGCGCCGGCCGCCAACGTGTACCCGGTGACGGTCGAGTCCCGCACCTTCCAGGGCGAGACGGAACAGGCGCGCGTGCGGCTGGGGGCGGCCCAGGTCACGGTCTCGGACCGGCCGACCGCCCTGCCGCCGGTGGGGCCGGGCGGCGCGGCCCGCATCCACATTCCCGCCGAGGCCGTGCGGGTTTACGCGCGCGAGCCGGCGCCCATCCCGGCGGAGGTTTAGCCGTCGCCGGCACGGCGACGGTCGTTATCGAGGGCCGACGCCCGTTCGCGTCGCCGTACCGGCGACGGCTAAACAACGGCGCTCGCGCCGGCGCAAGGGCGAGCGCGTTTTGGGGGCTGAAGCGTGAATCGTTTCATCGCACTGGGCGCCGTCCTTTCACTCGCCCTCGCGGGCTGCGGCGGCGGGCCACAGCCCGCGGCCGAGACGGATACCCTGGTCATCTACTCGCCGCACAGCGACCAGATTCAGCAGGAGTTTACCGAGGCGTTCCAGGCGTGGTACCAGCGTGAGGCGGGGCGCCGCGTGGAGATTTCGTGGCCCGATGCGGGCGGCGGGGGCACGCAGATCCTGCGGCGGCTCCAGGACAAGTTCCGCGTCCGCCGCTTCGACATCGACCTGGCCTTCGGGGGCGGCCCGATCTTCGACCAGATGAAAACCCTCGGCATGCTCGAGCCGGTCCGCCTGCCGCCGGAGATCCTCGCGGCCATCCCGCCCAAGGCCGCCGGACAGCCGCTCTATGACCCCGACGGCTACTGGTACGGCACCGCCATCTCGACGTTCGGCCTCATCGCCAACCAGAAACTCATCAAGGACAAGGGCCTGCCGCAGGTCCAGGGCTGGGAGACCCTGGCCGACCCGCGGTACTTCGGCTACGTGGGCGCGGGGGACCCCGCGAAATCCGTCAGCGTGCTGAAGGCGTATGAGGTCATCCTCCAGGCTTACGGGTACGAGCGCGGCATGGCCATCCTGGTGCGGATGGGGGCCAACGCGCGGGAATTCTACACCAGCGCCAGCGATATTCCGAAGAACTGCGCCCAGGGGTTCATTGCCGCCGGGCCATGCATTGATTTTTACGCCTTCCGGCAGATGCAGTCCGAGGGCGGGGCGAACCTGCGCTTCGTCGTCCCGCCGGGGATGACGGTCATCACGTGCGACCCGATTGCCCTGCTGAAGAACGCCCCGCACCGGGCCGTGGCGGAGAAGTTCATCGAGTTCGTCCTGCGGCCGGAAGGCCAGCGCCTGTGGATGCTGCCCGCCGGCGCTCCGGGCGGCCCGCGCAAGTACGCCCTCCAGCGGTCGGCCGTGTTGCCGAGCCTGTACGCGGAGGCGCCCGTACGGGCCCAAGAGGCCCCGGCCCGCCTGAATCCGTTCACCGCGCCGCCGGCCGACTTCTACGATGCGGCCAAGGAGAACGCGCGGCAGACGATCCTGGCCGATTACCTGCGCGTGGCGCTCGTGGAGAACCACGGGGCGCTGAAGAAGGCGTGGCGGAAGGTGATGGAGGCGGGCCCTCGGGCCGAGCGCGCGGCGGAACTCGCCCGCCCCCTTGTGTCCGAAGAAGAGATGCTGCGCCTCGGCCGCGAGGTCTGGACGCCCCTCCTCGCGCCGGAAGATGCGCCGCCCGAAAAGAAGGCGGAACTCAAGCGCCAGGAAGAACTGCGCCAACGCCGCAAGAGCGACATCGAGACCCAGTGGAGCGAAACCCTGCGGCAGCGGTACGAGCGACTGGCCAGGTAGTCGGGCGAGAAAAAGGGGACTGCACCCTTTTCCTGCCTTTCGGAAAAGGGGGCTGTACCCTTTTTCGGCGGAAAGGGGACAGTCCCCTTTTCGCAAAGGCGCGAAAAGGGTACAGCCCCCTTTTCGCGGTGATCCTGCGCAGCGGGAAAGGCCGTCGGGGATCCATGCGACCGGACCGGAAAACCTGGCTGCTCATCCTCGTGGTGGCCGCCTTCCTGGGCCTGTTCTTCTTCTATCCCATCGCCAGCGTGTTTGAATCGGCGCTCTGGGAATCCACCGGCCCGACGCTGCACTATGTCAAGAACACGCTTTCCAAGACGACCACGCGGGCCGGCTTTGAGAACGCGCTCTGGCTGGCGGTCATCACGACGCTGCTGGCGTCGGTGCTGGCGGTGCCGCTGGCGTACCTCCAGGCGCGGACCGAGTTCCGGGGGAAGCGCCTGTTTGCGGCCACGATCCTGGTGCCGATGATCCTGCCGCCGTTCGTCGGAGCGCTCGGCCTGAAGCAGGTCCTCGGGCCCTACGGGGCGCTGAACGCGGCGCTCGTGCGCCTGGGCCTGCTGGACCCGGGCGGGGCCGTGGACTGGTTCCGCGTGTACCCGCTGGCGGGGGTCATCGTCCTCCAGGCGCTGCACCTGTTCCCGATTCTCTACCTGAACGTGGTGGCGGGGCTGGCGAACGTGGACCCGTCGCTCGAGGATGCCGCGCGCAGCGTCGGGGCGGGCCCGTGGCGGGTGCTGCGGCGCGTAACGTTTCCGCTCATCCTGCCGGCGTACTTCGCGGGGGCGGTCATCGTCTTCATCTGGGCGATGACCGACCTGGGCACGCCCCTGATGTTCAACTACCGCGAGGTCGTGGCGGTCCAGATCTTCGACCAGGTCGGCCGGCCGGCCAGCCCGGAGGCGAACGCCCTGGTGGTGGTCCTCCTGGCGTTCGTGGCCCTGCTGTACTGGGTGGCGCGGGCGGGGCTGGGGCGGCAGGCCTTCGAGATGATGCCGGTGGCCACGCGCGCGGCCGTGCCGCGCAGGCTGGGCGGCCGCGGAACGGCCCTGGCGTGGCTCCTCTTCGGCGGCGTCACGCTGGTGGCCGTCGTGCCGCACGTCGCGGTCGTCCTGTTCAGCCTCAAGACCGAGTGGCAGAACACCGTGCTGCCGGCAGGCCTGACGCTGGCGCACCACGAGGCGGCCCTGGCGCTGCCGCCGTACGCGGACGCGGTGCCCCAGGCGCTGCGGCCGCTGCCCAGCGTCTGGAACTCGGTGGTCTACTCGCTCGGGGCCGTGGCCGTGAACCTCGTGCTGGCGGTGGGCATCGGCTACGTCCTGGTGCGCAAGAAGTTCGCGGGGCGCGGCGTGCTGGATGCCGCCGTCATGCTGCCCCTGGCGGTGCCGGGTCTTGTGCTGGCATTTGGATACCTGAATTGTTACGCCGACTGGGGCGACCGCCTGGTCCGGGCGGGCCTCTGGGGCGAGAACTACCTGTACCCGCAGACAAACCCGGTGGCCCTCCTGGTCATCGCGTACGCGGTGCGGCGGCTGCCCCTGATGGTCCGCTCGACGGTCGCCGGGTTCCAGCAGACCAGCCGCACCCTGGAGGAGGCCGCCCTCTCGGTCGGCGCGGGGCCGGTGCGCACCCTGGGCCGCATCACCGTGCCGCTGATTGCCGCCCACCTGGCCGCCGGGGCGATCCTGGTGTTCGCCCTGTCGATGCTCGAGGTCTCCGACAGCCTCATCCTGTCGCAGAACGACGCCTTCAACCCCATCACCCGCACCATCTGGCGCATCTACTCCAGCGAGTACGCCGTGACGGGCGAGGCGGTGGCCAGCGCCCTGGGCGTCTGGGCGATGGTGTTCCTGGCGGCAACGCTGGTGGGCGCAACCGCCCTGATGGGCAAGCGGCTGGGGGCCATCTTCCGGGCGTGAGCGGCCCCGCGGCGGGGCCCATCTTGAGCAAACGTGCCTGGCGCGCGTCGAACGGAGGCATTATAGCGTTTTAAGATTGCGTATGTGCGCGGCGGTTCTCCTGAACCGCCGCGCCGATACACATGAAGTGCCCAACGCGGCGGGTCAGGAGACCCGCCGCGCAAAGGGGTAGTGTATCCACGCGATCTTAAAACGCTCTATCCGCCGCCGGGCGCTACAGGTCTTGCAGGCGGGCCTCGATCCGGCGCCAGTGCGTGCCGCGCCAGAAGAGTTTGGCGCACCGGGCGCATCGATAGAACTCCTCGCACCAGGCGTACGTGCGAGGGGGCGCTTCGGGGCGGGCGGATTCCCTGGGGATCGGTTGCAGCAGGCCCCCGCAGGCCATGCAGCGCGGCTCGCGCCGGCGAAGGCCCAACGCACCCAGGACGAAATACAGTTGGTCGAACTTGCCCATGCCGTGCGGCAGAAGGAGTGCCCGGACGCGGCCGGACTGGATGGCGCCGTGGCGCGCGAGGCCGGTGTCGGCCGTCAGGAGAATGCGCCCCGAGGCCAGCGCCTGGCGCAGGAGTTCCGCATCGTCGATGCCGGCGCGCCAGGCGGCGTCGTACCCGGCCGCGCGCAGCCAGCGCGCCAGGCCCCCCAGCATGGCGTCGCACCAGAACGCGGGGGCCTCTTCGGCGTTGCGGCTATCGGCGGCCATACGCAAGTAACCCGCCGCTTCCGCAGCGGGCTCGAACAGTGTTTTACGCGCCGCGCGTGGCGCGGCGGGCTCGCATTTTAGCCCCCGGTGAATACACCGGGGGCGAAATAAAGATCACGCCCCGAACTTGGCCAGGCGGCCGGCGTGCGCCAGCGCCAGCGGCATCAGGTGCCGGCTCGGCCTCAGGCCCAGGTGCCCTCGCACGCACACCGTCTCGCAGAACTTCCGGGGGCCCTCGCGCCGCGCCGTCCTGGCCCACAGCAGCACCGGCACCGGGTGCCAGGAATGCCCCTTCATGGCGCTGGGCGTCGAGTGGTCGGCCGTAACGATGAGGACGTCCGGCGAGAGTTTCTCGATGGCCTGGATGGCGGCGTCGGCCTCCTGGATGTACCGGACCTTGGCAGCGTAGTCGCCGTCCTCGCCTGCCTTGTCGGTGTGCTTGTAGTGGATGAAGAAGAAGTTGTATTTGTCCCACGCGGCGGCCATGGAGGCCACGTCCTTGGCGATCTCATTGGTGGCGTCGAGCGCCTCCATGCCGACCAGGCGCGCCACGCCGCGGTACATCGGCGTGCCGGCGATGACGGCGGCATGGAGACCGAACCGCTCCTCCAGGGTCGGCCAGTGCGGCCGCTGGGCGAAGCCGCGCGCCAGCACGCCGTTGGCCTTCTTCTCGGCCGCAAGGACCTTCATCGCCTGCTTCAGCACTTTCCGGACCACCTGGGCGGTGCGGGCGCTCGGGCGGGCGGCGTCGGTCACGCGGACGTCCAGCGGGGCCACGCCCTCCTTCTGCGGGTCGGTGTCCGCGAGGCCGTCGCCCAGGCCCTTGCCGCGCAGCACCAGCAGCGCCCGGTGCTCCTTGACGGGGGCCCAAAGGACGTGGATGCCGTCGACCTTGCGCACCGCCTCCGCCAGGCGCGCGACCACCTGCTTCGACTCCTCGGTGGGAATGCGGCCGGCCCGGCGGTCGATGATAATGCCCTTCTTGTCGAGGGTGCAGAAGTTCAGGCGCGCGGCCACGTCGCCGTGGCGCAAGTCGAAGCCCACGCCCACGGCCTCCAGCGCCCCGCGGCCGATCTGGAACTCAAGCGGGTCGTAACCGAACAGCGCCAGGTGCCCCGGCCCGCTCCCCGGGGTGATGCCGGGCGCGACGGGCTCCAGCAGGCCGCACGAGGCCCCGCCCAGGAGGCGGTCGGCATTCGGGGTGTCGGCGGCCTCCAGTTCGGTCTTCCCCTCCGGCCCCGCCGGGATGCCGCCCAGCCCATCCCACACGTAAAGGACGATCTTCGACCCGTTGTCCCGCAAGAGCGGGCGCAGGTCCATACTGGTCATGTCTGCCTCCTTGCAGTCGGATGATGCCGGCCGGCCCAGCCCCGGCCGAGCAGTTGACCGAACGCGGCGCGCGGGGGCGAGACGTCGGCCCCGGGCACAGCAGCGGCCGCCAGGTGAAGGGCGGGCGTCACGCTTTCGTTGCCCCCTTGCCGCGCAGGCCCTTCTCGACCCTCTTGATGCTCTCGGCGATCTTCTTGAAGACCTGCGCGGGCTTCATTTCCCAGACCGTCTTGTCGTAGAGTTCGACGCCGAAATAGCCGTTGTACTTGGTGCGGCGGCGGATCTCGCCGATCAGGGCCGGCACGTCAATCCGCCCTTCCCCCGGGAAGCAACGGTGCTCGCACCCCAGGATTTCCATCGGGCGCGGCTGCGCGTCAGCGACGTGGACGAGAAAGAGTTTCCCCTTGGGTAGGCGCTGGAGTTCCTCGATGTGGCTGGCGCTGGCGTAGTAGTGGCAGAGGTCCAGGAGCATGCCCATGGCCGGATGGTCCACTTTCTGAAGCAGTTCGATGCACGAGCCCATGGTGCCGTTGATGGGGAGGCCGCCGATGAACTCCAGGTTGATGCGGAGGCCCTTGCGGCCGGCCATCTCGGCCACCTTGCGCAGTTTCTCGGCCAGGCGGTCGTACTCGGCCGCCACGTCGCCGCCGCTCTTGCCCAGGACGGCCACCGTCAGGGCCGTGGCACCCAGGGCCAGGGTCACGTTCATGCGCTCCGAGAGTTCCCCCATTTCGTGGCGCGGGTCGTGGCCGGTGCTGGGGGTCCAGACGACGGCCGGCGCGACGCCGATGGGCGTGATGCCGGCCTCGTGCATCTGCCGGCCCAGTTCGGCGCACGTGCGGCCCATCTCCATGCAGGCCTTGACCTTGTCGAACCAGAGTTCGACGGCCTTCCACTTGTGCTTCTTCCAGAGTTTGAACTCCTCGTCCCACCCGAGGTTCATAACGGTGGCGCTCGCGAAGGCCCACTTCAGTTGCATGACCGGTCCCCCTATTGACAGAGGTTCCCGCCGCCAAACTATCGAGGAACGACCGGCAAAAGCAAGGGTTTTGACGGGGCAACGGCGAAGCCTTAGAGGGCCGGCGCCACGTCACGCGTCCCTCGCGGCCCCCTTCTGGAAGTGCGGAAACTTGAACGCCGACGGGCAGAGGTCGTTCACCGCGCACCGGTCGCACGCGGGCTTCCTGGCGGCGCACACCGCGCGGCCATGGAAGAGCATCGCGTGGCTGAACTCGGACCACAACTCCTGCGGCAAGAGGGCACAGACGTCCTGCTCGATCTTGTCGGGCCGCTCGTTGGCGGTCAGGGCCATCCGCTGCGCCAGGCGGATGAAGTGCGTGTCGGTAATGATCGCGGGCAGGCCGTACGCCGCAGCCCGCATCACGTTGGCGGTCTTGCGGGCCACGCCGGGAAGTTTCAGGAAGTCGTCCATCTCGACCGGCACGCGGCCGCCGAAGTCCTCGACGAGCATCTTGCTCATCCCCTTGACGGCCTTCGCCTTGTTGCGGTAAAAACCCGTCGAGCGGACGGCCTTTTCCAGTTGCGGAAGCGGCATGCGGGCGAAGTCTTCGGGCGTGCTCGCCCGCTTAAAGAGGTCGGCGGTCACCTTGTTGACCCTGTCGTCGGTGCACTGGGCGGCCAGGATGGTGGCGACCAGGAGTTCAAAGGGCGTCGAGAAGGCGAGGCGGCACGCGGCGTCGGGGTACTCCTGGATGAGCCGCCGGGCGATTTCCCCGGCCCGGCGGCGGAGGGATTCCTTCGACTCCATGGCGCGCTCCTTCCCACGGCTGGCCGTCAGCCGGCCATTATAGCGGGCCGCCGGCGCATCATCCAGCATCTTGCAGGTCCGGCCCAAGAGGGTATAATGGTATTTGATGAATAACGGCAGGCGCCAATACGCCTATTAGGGCCGATGGAAACACGCAGGGCGAAGGGTGCGCGCAGGCGCCGCTTCGCCCATGCTTTTTAGCGCGCCGGCCGGCGGCGCGCCGTTCGAGCCCGCCGGCCGTTCGCGCCCGCACGCCGTTCGAACCCGCCGGCCGTTCGAGCCCGCCGGCCGTTCGCGCCCGCACGCCGTTCGAGCCCGCCGGCCGTTCGCGCCCGCACGCCGTTCGAGCCCGCCGCGGAAGCGGCGGGGTACGTTCCGTTGCACGCGGGCTCAGACAAGGGGAGATACCCATGGCCGACAATCAACCCAAGCCGCCGCAGACCCTTGCGGCCCGCCTGGGACAACTCGATAAACGCGTCGGGGAGATCGATGCGCTGGTCTCCCTGCCGGAGGTGGCGCGCGAGCCGGCCAAGATGGCGGCCCTGATGCGCGAGCGCGGACGCCTGATGCAGGTCGTCGCCCCGTACCGCCGCTGGCGGGCCGCCCGGGAGGCCCGCCGCGACGCCGAGGAACTCCTGCGGGCCGAAAAGGACGATACGGGCCTGCGGGCCCTGGCGCAGACCGAGATCGAGGTCCAGGGCGACATCGAGCGCCGGCTCCTGGCCGAAATCCAGCAGCGGTTCCTCGACCGCGAGGAAGGCGCCGACGCCACGCGCATCATCCTGGAGATCCGCGCGGGCACCGGCGGCGAAGAGGCCGCCCTCTTCGCCCGCGACCTCTTCCAGATGTACGGCCGCTACGCCGACTCGCACGGCTGGAAGCGCGAGACCCTCAGCGCCAGCCCGACCGACATGGGCGGCTTCCGCGAAGTCCTCATGGCCCTGGAGGGGCCGGACGTCTTCAAGCGCATGTACTTCGAGTCCGGCGGACACCGCGTGCAGCGCGTCCCCGAGACCGAGGCCCAGGGCCGCATCCACACCTCCGCCGCCACCGTCGCCGTCATGCCCGAGCCGGAGTCGCTCGAGGTCCAACTCAAGGAAGAGGACCTGGAGATCGAGACCATGCGCGCCAGCGGCCCCGGCGGCCAGAAGGTGAATAAGACCTCAAGCGCGATTCGCATGCGGCACATCCCGACCGGCCTCGTCGTGCACATGCAGGACGAAAAGAGCCAGCACCGCAACCGCGAGAAGGCCCTGCGAATCCTCACCGCCCGCGTGTACGAACTGCACGAGTCCGCGAAGCACGCCCAGCGCGCCGCCGACCGCAAGTCCAAGATCGGCTCCGGCGACCGCAACGAACGCATCCGCACCTACAACTTCCCGCAGAACCGACTGACGGACCACCGCATCAACTTCACCGCTTACAACCTCGACCAGGTGATGCAGGGCAACCTGGACGATCTCATCAACGCCCTCCTTGAGGCCGACCGCGCGGCCAAACTGGGGTCGCTGGAGTCGGAGTAAGGTGGGATCACCCTCATTGCGTCCCCGAGTTGAACCGGTTGACCTTCGTCATCTTGCGGCGAATGTATGCGGCACGCCGTGGAGATCGCCGCCCGCGCCACGGGCGCGCTGGCCGGGGCCGGCGTCAACATCGTGATGATAACCAGGGGTCCTCGGAAGTCAGCATGATGTTCGGCATCAAGACCTACGACGCCCAGCGGGCCGTCCGGGCGCTGTACGACGAGTTTTTCGCGGCCGGCCGGTAACGCCTTCGCGACCGCCTTCAACAAGTGAAGTGGGTGCTCCGTACCCGCCATTCGGACCGCATGGGTCCAGAGGACCCGCCCTACGACGACTACGGATCAGAACTTCCGCGTTCCCTCCATCTGTTTCTCCATCTTTTTGAGCGCCTCGGGGTCGACCAACTTCTCGCGCACAAAGGCCTGATACTCGCGATCGGTGGTGGCGAGATTCTGCTTTAACGCCTTCGCCAGGGCATCTTTGGCGTCATGAGACGATCTGAAACTCCGCAAGAACGGCTGCAGCGCGCCGCGATCCCACAGGTAATGCATGAGCATCGCCGCGGCATTGTAGTTGATCATCGTGCGTTGCTCCCAGTGGGTCCTGTCGAGAACAATCAACTCCTGCAACGTGACCGTCTTGTGCATGGCGAGCAGTTGCTTCAGTGCCTCCATGCGCGGAATATTAATGGGCCCGAAGTTCATGCGATCCCCTTTGGGACGCGTCTTCTCGTGGAAAGACGCGAGCCCCTCATCCAGCCAGATCGGGGTTTGCGAAGTCCCCATGTAGTCCTCTAACGTCCCGTGCGTTGTCTCGTGAAACGTGGTCCCTATGCCGTTGGTTGACTCTCCGTCCATCCGCCACGCGCAAAGCGTGCGCCGCTCCGGGTCATAGAACCCCATGCTGTCGCTGTTGGGGCTGTGAATCTTGCGGCAATACTCGCTGAACTCCGATTTCCCTTCGAATACGATCACGTTGAGGGGCTTATCCTGGCCCAGCACAAACGGCTCGAAGAGGCGGGTCCGCTGGTCAACGATGCATAGTTCCAGCCCCTGGATCAGATCCTTTTCGTATTCCACGTCCTTCAGGTTGTTGGCGACCGTGAGGTGGTGAGTGGCGGCATATCGGAAGCCTTTACCGAGATTGGCCGATTCGCGGGCCTTCAAGGCGTCGATGCGCGATTTGCTGACGACGCTCCATTTCATCCATCGGCCATTCGTGAACCACAGCCCGTCGGCCAGATTCTTCTGAACAGCATCCTTAACCCACCCGAATCCAGGGACGAGCTTCTCGCCCAACGCCTGATGGGCCTGTTCATTGTTCGGGGCCAACATCATGGCCTCGGCCAGGCAACACGCCCTGGCGGCAGATGGCGATTGAGCCGCAGAATTCCGGTTTGCCCCCGCAACTGCGACGGCCAACGTCAAGACGCACACCTTGATTCTGGTGGACCATCCTGACTTCGGGCCCGCGAAAGGACGAAACATGCTTTGTCCCCTTACTCGAATAGGCGACGGTCACTACTTCCTGTCCCTACTTCCAAGGATCCTCAGCACCTGCTCGGCCCGGGCATGGTGGCGGATGCGTCTGCCGGGCAACTGCGCAGGCGAGCCCTGTGCCATGCGTTCCCTGATCAAGGCGGCGGAAGATCCGCCGGAGCGTACTGAAGACGCGGCGATGGCGACTGGCAGCCGGCGGCGCCCAGGCCCAACACAAGCCCGACAAGCAGACGCCCCAGGAGCCGAGAATGGGCCATTGATGCACCTCCCTTACAGCGCCACACGCAAGTGAATCAGGGGCAGGCGCTTATTCCGGGATTTGCCGGATGACCCTGCACACGACCGCCGTGGGCCTTTGGTCTTTTAGTGTCTCTCGTTTCCATGATCCTGCAAGCCTTTTCCCACCCCCAAGTGTCGCCGGGTGTGCCGGAATGCGCGGTCACACCCTGCCTGCCTCGCTCAGCGATTTCGTCTTGCCACGCGCTGCGGGCCGCGGTAAAACCACCGCAGGCCGCCGCCGTCGGCGGCCGCGTGGGGATCAGGCATGCCGGAAGACGCCGCCGCGTGGACCCTCGGCAAACTCATCGAGTGGACCCGCGGGTTCTTCGAGAAGAAAGGCATCCCCCAGCCGCGCCTGGAGGCCGAAATCCTCCTCGCGCACGTCCTCGGCCTCGGGCGGATCGACCTGTACCTGAAGTACGACCAGCCGGTCGGCGAGGCCGAGCGCGCGGCCTACCGCGACCTGGTGCGCCGCCGCGCGGGCCGCGAGCCCGCCCGCTACCTCGTGGGCGGCTGCGAGTTCATGTCGCTGGCGATGAAGGTCACGCCCGCCTGCCTCATCCCGCGGCCCGAGACGGAACTCCTGGTGGAGGAAGTGCTGCGCCTGGCGGGGGTCCGGTCGCCCAGGCGACCGGCGATGGGGGCCCCTGCGGGCCAGTACGCCCGCCCGTACTGGGCGGCGGGGGCGGCCGCGGCCGACGGCCCGGCGGCGCCGACCGCGCCCCTGGCGGCCATCGACCTGTGCACGGGCTGCGGCTGCGTGGCCGTCAGCCTGGCCGCGTCCCTGCCGCACGGCCGCGTCACGGCCACCGACATCTCGCCGGAGGCCCTGGCGGTGGCCCGCACGAACGCCGAGGCCCACGGCGTGGCCGACCGCGTGACGCTGCTCGAAGGCGACCTCTACGAGCCGCTGGATGCGGCCGACGTGCAGCCGGCGGACTTCCTTGCGGCCAACCCGCCGTACGTCGCCGAGGCCGAGTGGGAATCGCTGGCCCCCGAGATCCGCCTGCATGAGCCGCGCGCGGCCCTGGTGGCCGGACCGGCCGGCACCGAAATCATCGAGCGCATTCTCAAGGGCGCCCCGGCGTACCTGAAGCCGGGCGGGGCGCTCCTGGTGGAGATCGGCGAC
>Ga0315294_10002968_pt1 | contig 18428 bp, 24 predicted proteins | sample YL17G13_40_MG_FD_203626 | JGI IMG/M metagenome (GOLD analysis project Ga0315294, IMG submission 203626) | Sediment microbial communities from Yellowstone Lake, YNP, Wyoming, USA - YL17G13_40 | ecosystem: Environmental > Aquatic > Freshwater > Lake > Sediment | place: USA: Wyoming | collected...
CCACCGCGTCCCGGTCGCCCTTCAGCACCTCGAGCACGACCTGGAACTGCAACCGCGGTGAGTAGCGCTTCCCCTTCTTGCCCAACATAATCACCTCTTCCTCTCCCGAGGTGATCCTACCCGCTCCGCCTCTCCAACCTAACAACTTAGGTGGTGCAGCTTTTCAACCGCACCCCCTTCTTCGTTGACCCACTTCGCTTCCGCCGGCTTGTCCTCTTCGCGTCGCTCCACGCGGAGGAAGATGAGAAGCTCGAGGGCGATTGCGGCGCTCTGCGCGTGCACAGGTACACTCTCAAGGAACTGACGGACCGCTTGGCGTTGTACTCCACGATCTGTGCTGTCATGAAGCGCAGCGGTCAAGAGATACTGAGGATTTTGGGGACATCTCTGAAAGCGCGCCGTGAGTCCAGTGGGGATTCTCAGACTGCCTCCTTGATAAGCGTCTTGTAGTCCCTGGTTCCGGTGTCGCCGGAGTCATCTCTTCGCTGTCCATGCAGCATAAGGTTCTTCGGGTGGCGTGTCGCAATCACGATCGCGAACCTCGTCGGGTTCATGTCCCCGCCGCGCTCACGCCTCCCCTTTCGACTTCACCACAAGATCCAGGGTTGCGGATTCTGGGGACATAATACCTATCTCCGGGATTCTGCGGACATAATACCGATCTCCGAGCCTGCGGGATTCGGGTGTTGCATGTGAGCTGTATCCTCTTCCACGTGGCGGTCCCGGCGGGAGGCGATGTGACGGCCCTCGTCTTGGTGGAGCTGACGAGGCCGATCGACGAGCGCGCGTGGCGGGCGAAGCGAATCGGGGTGACGCCGGAAGCCGTTGTGCAGGAACTGTTGTCGCTTTCCGACGCCTACATCATGACATGCTGCGTGGCTCGTCCAGCGGCAAGTGCTTGACAAGGAACGGTGTTTGTGGTATTCAGCTAAGCTAGCGACTAGAGACGGAGACGCGGCGCGACTCCTATGGGACCTGTGGGTTCCACTCTAGACGCTTTTCTTTCCCTGCTGGTCGGCGGAGGGCGCAGTGTACATCCTCTACATGGATGAGTCGGGCGTGGAGGAACTTGGGGCGGGAACCTCACACTTCGTCTTGCTTGGTCTCGTGATTCCTGCGGAGAAGTGGAGACTGCTCGATACCGTTCTCGGGAGTATCAAGGCGCGGTACGGCCTGCGCGAGGCGGAGATCCACGCAGCCTGGATGCACCGTCGGTATACCGAACAGGAGTCAATCGGCGGGTTCGAGGCGCTCAGCCCCGATGACAGGCGGGCGGCAGCGGAGGCAGCGATTCGCAAGCGAGCCGGTATTATCGGCGTTCAAGGGCGCAAGGGGAAGATGGAGGCCTACCGACGCGAGAGCCGCGCGATTCGACCCTACCTTCACCTGACACGCGCTGAGAGGCTGCAGTGCCTCGAGGCGTTGGCGCGGGAGATCTCCTTGCAGTCGGACGTGCGCGTACTCGCAGATGCAATCAGCAAGCCAGACTACGTGCCAGGCAATCGCACGCCGTACGAGATGGCCTTTGAGCAGGTATTGACCAGGTTTCAAGCTTTCCTCGCCGTCAAGCACGACACGGGAATCGTCGTGCATGACAACAACTCCACGGCCGCTCCGCGACTCACGAGACTCACCCGCAAGTTGCACGAGGTCGGCACCTTGTATCGGGAGATCACGAGCATTGTCGAAACACCGCTCTTCGTCGACAGCTCTCTGACGAGCATGATCCAGATGGCAGATCTCTGCGCTTTTGCGCTCAGACGGCTGATTGAAAACAACGAGGAGGCCCTGTGGAACCTCGTTGAGGTGCGCGGCGACCGCAGCGGGGACCGATGCGTCGGCGTTCGACACTACACGGGCAAGCGAGCCTGCAGTTGTAGGGTTTGCTGCGCTCACGGGCGCGAGCCCGGACAGGCACCTTCCTGATTTCGGGGACATCGCTGAAAGCGTGCCGTGAGTCCAGTGGGGATTCTCAGTCCGCCTCCTGGATAAGCGTCTTGTAGTCCCTAGTTCCGGTGTCGCCGGAGTCATCTCTTCGCTGTCCAAGCAGCATGAGGTTCTTCGGGTGGCGTGTCGCAATCACAATCGCGAACCTCGTCGGGTTCATGTCCCCGCCGCGCTCAGGCCTCCCCTTTCGACTTCACCACAGGATCCAGGGTTGGGTCCCGATACGGTTCTCCCTTTCGCAGGATCCGATGCGTCGCTTCCGCTAGATGTCGCCCCACCGCTCCAATCGCCTTCTGATGCCCACTGCGGTGCCTCACGCGCTCGTAGAGACGGCTCACGCGCTTGTGCACCACTCGTGGGTGACCAAGATGCGTCGCCCTGCGCACGGGCGAGAAGACAGCCCGCGCGTCGAGATCTGCTCCGTCACTTGGGAGCGTCAAGAACGCAAGCTTTGCGACCATGCCTTGCACAGACGGACCAGAAAGACATACACTCTCACCATGCTAGGAGTCCGTACCATAGGGCAGACTACATGACCACCGAGCGGTTCTTCTCCGAAAGCACAGAGCAATCCCGCGTCAAGGGAGCCATTACGAGCAAGTATTTCTGGTCGTGGGCCAAGATAATCGCGCCCAGGGCGAAGCAGCACGGGGACAGAATCGTCTACCTTGATCTCTTCGCAGGGCCCGGCAGATACGAAGACGGGTCGAAGTCGACCCCGCTCTTGGTCCTGGAAAAGGCCATAGCAGATCCTGTGATGCGCGAAATGCTTGTGGCGGTCTTCAACGACAAGGATCCCGAGTTCACTTCCACGCTAGCCGATGCCATACGTGGGCTCTCTGGCATAGAAAGCCTCCGGCACAAACCCCAGGTCTTCTGCGAGGAGGTGGGAACAAGAATCGTCGAGATGTTCGAGAGTATGAAGATGATTCCAACGTTGATATTCATTGACCCCTGGGGCTACAAGGGGCTCTCCCTCCGGTTGGTGAAGTCGGTCCTGAAGCACTGGGGATGCGACTGCATCTTCTTCTTCAACTACAACCGCATCAACATGGGCTTGTCGAACCCGCTAGTGCAGGAACACATGGAGGCTCTTTTCGGGTGTGAGCGAACTGAAGACCTCGCACGACGTCTAGAGGGCCTCACACCCGATGACCGGGAGTTGGCCGTCGTCGAGGAACTCGTCGCTGCCCTCGAAGACTGCGGCGGCAAGTATGTACTTCCTTTTCGCTTCCGGAACGAGCGCGGGACGCGGACCAGTCATCACCTTGTCTTTGTGAGCAAGAGCTTCAGGGCCTACAGCGTGATGAAGGACATAATGGCGCGTGAGAGCTCACTGCACGAACAAGGCGTGCCATCCTTCGAGTACTCGCCAGCAGATGAGCGGTTTCCTCAGCTCTTCGAGTTGAACAGGCCACTGGAGCAGCTCGGCCCGAACTTGCTGGAGGCCTTCGCTGGTAGGACACTCACCGTGGAGCAGATCTACCAGCAACATAGTGTGGGGAGACCCTACGTGAAGAAGAACTACAAGGATCTTCTTAGACGGCTAGAGGAACAAGGGAAAGTGAAAGCCGCTCCGCCAGCGGAGCAACGCCGCGTCGCGACGATGGCGGACAACGTCAGGGTGAGTTTCCCCAAACGGGAGGAGTGAGTGGCCCGTAGGACTGGAATAGAGTGGACTGGGGCAACGTGGAACCCTGTAACGGGTTGCTCCAAGACGAGTCCAGGATGTCTCAACTGCTACGCGGAGCGTCTGGCTCGGCGGTTGATGGCCATGGGGCAGCGCAACTACTGCCGAGGCTTTGCGGTGACGTCCCACCCACACATGCTGCAGCTCCCACTCAAGTGGCGACAGCCGCAGATGGTCTTCGTCAACTCAATGAGCGACCTCTTCCATGAGCAGGTCTCGCCGGACTTCGTGCGGAGCGTTTTCGACGTCATGAGGCAAGCCCACTGGCATACGTTTCAGGCTCTCACAAAGCGGTCGAGGCAGCTCAGGGAACTGGCACCATCCCTGGATTGGCCATCCAACATCTGGATGGGGGTGAGTGTTGAGAACAGAGACTACGTCTCCAGAATCGATGATCTGCGTGCCACTCCCGCGCATGTCAAGTTCCTCTCCCTCGAACCTCTTTTGGGACCGCTGCTAGACCTGGATCTGGGTGGGATTGGCTGGGTGATTGTCGGGGGAGAGTCGGGCCCCGGGGCGCGCCCCATGCGGGCAGACTGGGTTCTGGAAATACGTGACCAGTGCTTGCGTGCCTCCGTCCCGTTCTTCTTCAAGCAGTGGGGAGGGGCGAACAGGAAAGCCGCGGGGCGCCTCTTGGAAGGCCGCACTTGGGAGGAGATTCCAACTACCTCCGAAAGGGCGAGGGTAGTCAGCTCCTAGGACGGTGATGGGGCGGGTGGTGAGGGACTAGGCTTCACTGTTGATGGCGACTGTGGCGGAGCCAAGCCATGGTTCGGCCTCTGTCAGAGAGATCCTTGCCTCTTGCCTTCCACCGTGGCTAAGATCTGGCACAACCCGAGCGGACTCACGGAGGTGCCTCGTGGCAGGATCGGAGAAAGACAAGATCGTCCAGATCATGAAGGAGACCGCCGGCTTCGCATTCATGGCAACGTGCGACGGCGACGCGCCCACCGTCCGCTGGGTGTCGCCGATCGTCGAGGACGACCTTTCGATCTGGGTGACAACGAGCGCCTCTTCGAACAAGGTCAGACGGATCCGGAAGAACCCCAAGGTGTCTCTCCTCTTCGCCGACTCGCCGAAGGGAGAGAGGGAAGCCACCGTCCAAGGGAAGGCTGAGCTTATCTCTGACCTTGCGACACGAAAGAGGGTCTGGGGACTTGCGACGTTCGATCTCTTCGCACACTTTCCCGGCGGACCCGACTCCCCGGACTTCTGCGTCCTCAAGGTCCTGCCGGAGGAGATCCGCTGGCGGGAGAGCTGGGCCGAGGGGAACAAGGTCTTTCGGCCCAGGGGATAGGGCGGCGCGGCGCGCCGTGCGGGTCAGGTCTTCGCTGAGGACGACGAAGCGAGAAGAGGCCGCCCTCAGGCCCATCGGGGTCTGGCGCCTTGGGCGTGAGGCCTTCAAGCGGCATCTCAGGACCGAACGCTTGACCGCTCAGTCCGCGCTTCTCCTTGCATCGTCCCGCGGCTATGATGGTCCCGTCGATCGAACCGGGTGTTCGAACGCAAGGAGGGGGTACGATGAAGAGTCTGGTACGAACTGCGGCAGTCCTGGTGGCGGCCGTGCTCGTCGCGTCGCTTCCGGTCCTCGCGGACGGCGGCGGGTCAGGGTACACGGGAAGCGTGGAGGTCGACGTCGGCATCCTGCCGTCGTTCTCGACTTCCCTTGCAGGGAATCTCACCTTCAACTCCGGTGAGTGGTCGTTCATCACAACGGCGAACATCCCTATTTATCCATCGTTTGCGGCGTCCATCAGGGAGAAGCTCCTCTGGACCGGGGAGTGGCTCTCGATCGGTGCCTACGCCGACCTCGGCGTCGTGCCGTTCGGCTTCCCGGGGCTCGGGGCGATCCTCAAGGCGACGGCTGAGCCGTGGTGGATGACGAGCGACACGTACCTCACGTTTGGGACCTTCGCCCTGAGCGAGCATCTGGAGCTGGGGGTTACGTTCCTCGATGCGAAGTTCGACACAGCGGGTACGACGACGTTCGTCGGCAAGGCGACCGCGGGCCTCTCCATCGCGCCCACATTCTCCGGGCTTCTCACGGCCACGTTCACTCTCAAAGCCGGGGACTTCACGGCGGAGAGCGAAACCTGGGTTAGCCTCTTTGACTTCACAATCGGCGAATCGATCACCTTGAGCGTCACATTTGCGCCGATCACGGCCAAGGCGTGGGTTGACTTCAGCACAGCCGGGGCGCTGAGCATCGGTATCGGCGCCGCGTGGAAGTTCTCGGGGTGAGCTCGCTCTAGGCTGGGTCAGGATCTCGGAGGGGCCGAGCAGAGGCCCTTCCCCAGTCCGCGGTGAGATGACCCGTGGCGCGAGGGGCGCGAGCAGACCCTCGCAACAGCTCGGCGGCGTATCGCGCTGGCAGGGAGGGTCTGCTCTGGCTCACCGATGAGAGAACATGATCTACACCGAGCACGAAGAGGCCACCGGGTTCCTTGTTGTTGCCCAGGCAGCCCTTGAGCGTCACGAGAGCGAAAACGGGCTGATGCTGGGGATCGGCCTGCGCCTCGTCCGCGCCCCCAATGCCTACGGCAGTCGGCCGTATCTCGCGACGGTCGAGTCGGAGCGCGGCCTCTTGGTCGCGGCGATGATGACCCCGCCCTACAAGCTGCACAAGCTGCAGATCCATGTCGAGGATGACAGCGAGCCGGCGGCCGTCGAGCTCGTTATCGACGGACTCCTGCGCGGCGCGTGGCCTGTTCCTGGTGTGTTGGGGCGAGAGCCTGAGGCGGAAGCGTTCGCCGCGATCTGGCGCCGCAGGACTGGCGCACAGTGGCGGACGGACATGCGCCAGACTGCCTACACGTTGCGCAACGTCGTACATGCCCGCTACCCTGCCGGGGAATTTAGAGCGGCGGGGCAAGAGGACGTCGAGCTCGTTCGGCGATGGGCACGTGCCTTCCACCAGGACTGCTTTGGCGACGACCTGCACGAGCGGACGATGGTGACCGCGGAAGAGAAGGTGAAGTCAAACGACCTCTTCCTCTGGGTGGACGGGACCCCGCGGTCGATGGCGGCGCGGGGCCGCCCCACGCCTCACGGGGAGGCGGTGTCCTTCGTCTACACACCCCCGGGCGAGCGAGGGAAGGGCTACGCCACGGCCGTGGTGGCGAGCGTGTCGCAGCGGATCCTGGACGGAGGCAAGGACTTCTGTACCCTCTTCGCGAACGCGGAGAACGTCGCGGCAAACCGCCTCTACCAAAGGATCGGGTACGTGGCCGTGGGGAATGTGGTCGATCTGGGCTTCAAGACTCCGGCCGAGCGTCCTTTGGGCGAGGCGGTCGCCTGAGGGGCCTGACGCGGCCTGCGGGGAGCTGCCCGCGGGAGCTGGCCTTCCAGGCCAAAGCGACGCCCGCCAGGCCCGATTGAGCCGGTAGCGGACTCCCGTCGGAGATAGCTCTCTTGGTATAGTGGGGGCATGAGCGAGCGCCGCAGGAGCATCACCCGGATCGTTCTCTTGTCCACCGTTCTCGTTCTCACTACCGCTCTAGCGGGCCTGGCCGCGACGGACGTGCAGGGATCCGGCAACGGTAAGGCGGTCCTGCGCTTCGGTAGCCCAGGACTCACAGCGACCCTATCTGGGAATCTGAGCCTCACCGGTGCCTGGGTCGAGAGATCACAGAGAATCTCCTTCGTGGCCCAGGGCACGACGTTGGGGTCAGGAGAATGGAGCCTTGCCACGTTCGCCGGCGCGGCGAGGGTGACCTTCCGCGCGCGCGGCACGGCAACGCAAACAGAGTCGATCGAGATCTGCGGGGCGTTCTGTGTCTCAAGCGGTGCCGCTCGGAGGATCGCGCTCGGAGTGGTCCGCTTCGTGGCGCAGTTCGTTCTCGTCGTCCACAGAGCCTCAGGCGACATCGCCTACGCAGGCTCCGCCACCGGGCAGCTAGTAGGCGGGTTCGTCGTCCCGGAGATCCCTTACACCATGCAGGCCAACGGGTCGGTCAGCCTCAACCTGGTCGGCGAGCCGATCGCGTCGCCTCTTACAGGTCTCGATTGGACAGCCACGCCCTCTGATGCCGTCTGGCCCGACGAAGTCTCGCGACGGCTTCTTGGGGCGTTGGGCTGGACCTCTCCTCCGGCCCAGGCTGCCAATCCAGGCGGCTAGGGGCACGGTATTGGGGTCAGATCTTGACGTGACAGTGCCTGCGCCCGGCTATCCATTCTGCTGGCAACCGACTGTCGGTCCTGCGTGGTACTGTTCCGCGGCGTGCAGCATCGGGGTCAGATCTTGACGTGACAGTCTGGTGCACGACTAGCCATCCTGCCAGCGGACGATGTCCTCGTCCCGTCTGCCACCATTCCTCTGCGTGCTCGGGTCAAGGGTCAGGAATGCATAGGATTTCCGATCTTGGTTCGTCTTCTCACCCGCTTCGCTTCAACCGGCCGGTTCTCTTCGCGTACCGCTCCACGTGCTGGAAGACGAAGAGCCCGACGACGATCACGCCCACGCCCGCCCCGATTAGAGGGAAGACGGTCGAGAGGAGGCTCCCCGTTGGCGCGCGATGCAGGAGGCAGGCGCGCATCTGGTCGATGACGTACGTCGCCGGCGACCCGCGCGCGATCCACTGCAGCCACCCAGGGAGGGTGGCGATCGGGTAGTACACCCCCGACACGAGAAGCAGAAGTGCCGCGGCGGCGTTCGTCATCTGCGCGCCCCGCTCCGGGTAGAGAAGGGGGAGGACGGCGGCCATGATCCCCAGACCCACGAACGAGACGCTTCCCGCGAAGAGGAGCAACACCGCCCCGCCCAGGTTTGCCTGGGAGAGGTCGAGATGAAAGAACGCGGCGACGATGAGGAGCGTCAGGAGCGTCCGGAAGACGCCGTAGCCGATCGCGAAGAGCGTCGTCCCCACGAGTTGCGTGGGACGCGACACCGGGGCCATGAACGTGTACTCGATCGTCCCCTCCCAGCGCTCCCAGGCGATCATCTCGCTGATCGAGTAGAAGATCATCGAGAGGTACGACCAGATGAGCGTCCCGACGAGGAGGTACATGATCAGGTACTGCGTGTCCATCGGCTGCCCGCTGATCCGCTCCATGCCCGCGCCGATGTAGGTGACGGCGAGCGAGTTGACGAGGGAGTAGAAGAACCAGACGAGCTCCCAGCCCCAGTAGCGCTTGATCAGGTGGACGTTTCGCTCGATGAACGCGTACGCCCCGCGGCTCTCGTTTACGAGTCGACTCATTCCGCCACCTCCAGCTCCTTGTCCTCCATCCGGCCGCCGGTGAGGGCGATGAAGACGTCCTCGAGGGTCGGATCGTGGCCGTTGGTCTTGGGGACGAGGGTCTTCAGACCATCGGCTGTGTCCAGAGCGATCACCTTGCCCCTGTCGAGGATCGCGATCCGGTCGCACAGCCGCTCGGCCTCGTCCATGTCGTGCGTGGTCAAGACCACGGTCGCGTCGTGGCTCTCGCGGACCTCGCGCACGAAGGCCTGCACATCGCGCTTGGAATACGGATCCAGGCCGGTCGTCGGCTCGTCGAGCAGGAGGAGCGAGGGCGACGTGAGGAAGCCGCGGGCGACGGCGACCTTCTGTTGCATCCCGCGCGACATCCGTTCCATCGGCTCGGTGAACGTCTCCTCCTTGAGCCCCAGGCGAAGCAGGATCTCGCGCATTTTCCCCCTAGCCTCCGACATCGGCATCCCGTAAAGGCGGGCGGCGTAGGCCAGGTTCTCCAGAGGCGAGAACTTCTTGAAGAAGGCGGCGTCGACCGAGACCCGGTTGATTAGCCGCTTCACGGCGAACTCCTCCTTCTCGATGTCGTGGCCGAATACGCGGATCGTGCCTGAGTCCGGGAGGAGGAGCGTTGAGACGAGGCGGATCAAGGTCGACTTTCCTGAGCCGTTGGGTCCGAGGACCCCAAAGATTTCGCGGCGCGCGACGGTGAGGTCGAGGGACTCCAAGGCTATCGTTTCTTTCTTTCCGTTCTGAGCGGGCGTGCGTTTCCCAAGGGAACGGGACTTGCGACGAAAGATCTTGCGCACGCGCTCAAGCTCTAGCGCTGGCAAAGACATGAATGACTCCTCAATCGACGGAAACCAAAGAAAACCGGCCGACAGGGCACGCGATGTGCCCACGCAACAGGGGCGTAGCCCCTACAGAGAGATGATCACTTTGCGCATTCTGTCCCTCCGAGAAGCCCCGGAAAGGGCCGGTTCATGAGATGGCGGAGTATGGCATGAGAAGGGAGGGGAGACAAGAGGCCGGAGCTCCTTGGCCAGCTCTGGCTCCGGCGGGCAAGAGCTTTGTGCGCCAGGTATCATCCGCTTGCCGGACAACCGCTGCAATTGTAGGATGGGGAGCCAGAGCGTGCTCGTCAACGTGCAGCGTCATGGAAGAGGAGAAGACAGATGGAAACGGGGCGACAAGCCAGCCGGAGGCGGGTGGGTAGGTGGCGGCAGAGCACACTAGTCATCGTTGGGCGGCGTGATGGAGCCTAGCATTTTCATGTCAGACTTTGTGCGCACAGAGTGGTCCGATGGCCACTTCGGAATGCTCGGGCGCGCTCTTGTGATCGCAACGAGGTTTGAAGCGTCCGTTCGAAGCCTCGCGGTGCTGGTCGATCTGAAAGCAGCGCCGGAGGCTCTCGAATCGGAGGAACTCATAGATCGTCTGATTGAGGCGGCCTGGGAGAGACGCCTTTTCAAGGATCTGAAGCACCTGGGACTCGACAAGGACGAGGTCGGTGACACCCTGAAGGCAGCAAGACTCGCCCGGAATGAAGTCGCCCACGAGATCACTCTCGGACTCGATCGCTGCCTGGACCTTCTACCCACGGCCGCGGTCATAGACCTTGGACGAGACGTCCGCGCCTTGGTACAAGCGCTCGCGAAAGGGGATCGTACCGTCTGTGCCCTCTTGACCGTCGTAACGAACGACCATAGGCCATCACGAGAGTTCCTCCAGAGCTACCCCGATCGGATCGAGCAGTGGGTGTGCGACACGTGAATGCTGCTGGTACGCCGCCCAACCCCGCGCTGGGGCGCATGGGCGTGGACACTTGATCGAACTGCCCGCAGCCGCCGTCTGTCCGGCCGAACGCGCTCGGCTGACACCGACAAGACCCAGTGAGGAGTGATGGGACAGGAGCCAGCAAGAAACGAGGTCCACCAAGGCAATTGGTACATCTTGGTGATGGGATTGCCGCGGCCACAGGCCCCGCTGACGCTAGCCCCTGGTCTGACCCTGGTCCCCCTTGAGTCTCCCTTATCGGTGTTTGATCTAGCCGCCGCCGGAGCCGTTGGCTTCCGGGAATGGGCGTTGCTGGAGCCAGTCTCGCGCGTGTGTACCTGCGAGATCGAGACGGCCAAGGGTTCCGACGTTGTACCTGGGTACGACACCCTCAACCGCGCGTGGCTTGCATCGGCGCTCATGGTCTTGCGGGGCTTCAGCCGGCATTTGGGGCTTGCGTGTAGCTCCTATAGCTGGAATTTAGTCGCAGGCCATCAGCAGCGGAGCGCGGAGGTTTTCCAGGAGCGACTCGCTCGCGACGGAGTCGACGCGGCGGTGAATCGAGCCAACCGCGATCTGCCTCCCTTCAAGGGGAGCGTGCTGGACTTCCACACCAGCTTCCTGGTCGACACGGATGCTCGCACCGATCCTGTGTCATCCGACGATGCCGCCTGGATCGTCACGCACTTTGAGACGTTCAATCGGCTTGCGGGCACGAGCGAGCCATTCCGGCTCGCCCTTGAGGCCGCCACCGATTGGCGCTTCGCCAAGGAGCCACGGCTGGCAGTGGCTAGGCTCTGGAGCGGTATCGAGGCCCTGTTTGGAGTCACCTCTGAGTTGATCTACCGGATCTCGATCCTGTGCGCCAGTCTGCTCGAAGAACGTGGACAACGCCGGAAGGCCAGGTTCCAGGCACTGAAGCGCCTCTACAGCCTCCGGAGCAAGGCCGTTCACGGAGAACCTTTGCCACAGGAGCAACAGGTGTCCGCGATGAATGACTCCTATAGGCTGCTGCGCGAGCTCCTGCTCCTTACGATCGAGCGAGGCCATGTTCTTGGGGCAGACGATTTCGACGATGCGCTCTTTGGCTGAACGAAACAGAGCTACGCAAGCCAGCCGAACCTCACGGTGCAGCGGACCGGGTGCTCGGGCCGAAGGGTCGTTGGGGTCTACCATCGGATTTCGCGGGGATGATGGGGTTACCTCCGTTCGGTAGACCGTCTACCTGACGGGGGTGTGGCTCTTGGGGTCCGCGGTCTCTTTGGAGACGCAGCTCGACTCTGGATCACCGTTCCCGTCATCCCTGCCATCCAGGGTGTCCTTCCGCAGGCGCGGAGCGGGCGCAGACATCGTTGCGTGGAGGAGATCTCGGTGTCTCATCTCCACGGGCGTCGGGACGTGCCCGCCAACCTTCGGGAACCAGCTCACACGGAGGGGTAGGGAGGATTGCTGTTGGCTACAGCCCAATAGGTGTGGGTGTCGCAGAAGCCACTCGATCATCCGGCGCCTCAAAGAGCGAAGGGGTCAGATCTTGACGTGCAAGTTAGGCGAGTGACGAACCCCTCTGGCCATCGGAGTGAGGCCGACGCGGAGCGACCTGGATTGGCGCACGGCTCCTGAGCTCCGCGGCCGCGTGGAGCGGCAGGGTCAGACCTTGACGGGCAAGTCAAAGGGAGCCCCGTCTCTGGGGAATGGAGAAGGTGATGGGGCCGGGTCATGCGTTGACGTATGGATTCACCGCCACACGAGGGGCAGGCCTTCTTCGCCGGGCCTCGTGCAGTTGCCAACGAACGCTCACGCCTTCTAGGATGGCGCATGTCGACTCGCCGGCGTGTGGCACCCAGAGGACACCGAAGGCGGTCGAGCGTCGGGCTGGTGCAGTCGCAACCAGAGAGGAAGAGGAGCTGATCCATGAAGAAGTGGCATTCGACTCGGATCCCCGTATGGGTGGCCGTGGCCTGCGCGGTCGCTCTGCCGGCGATCCTGACCGGGCCTGCGTTGGCGCAGGAGTCCGACTGGCGTGAGGAGTATGCGTTCACCCTGGGCGTGCAGGCCTACATCTACGGGTTCCCGTGGGTCTTCCTGTCTCAAATCCGCTGGCAGTGGGTTACCCAGGCTCCGCTGGACCCGGAGGGAGGGCCGTACGCCCCTTTGAACGAGTTCTGGCACGCGCGGCGGCTCAGCACCGCGGCGGATCGCACCGGGGGGTCGCCGAACAACGACACCCTGTACTCCCTCGCGTGGATCGACCTGTCCAAGGAGCCTGTGATCCTGTCCGTTCCGGCCCTCTCCGGTCGCTACTATACGTTCGAGATGTCGTCTATGGACTCGGACAACTTCGCCTACGTGGGCACGCGGGCCACGGGCACGAAGGCCGGAAACTACGCCATCGTCGGGCCCAATTGGGCCGGAGTGCTGCCGCCGGGGGTCATGGAACTGCCGCATTCACGCACGCCGTACGCCCTGATCACGGGACGCACCCTCGTGTACGGAACCGACGACGTGGCGAGCGTCCACGCGATCCAAGACCAGTACAAGCTGACGCCGCTGAGCTACTGGGGCAGCGCGGATGAGCAGTCCGCCGGCCGCGACGTGTGGGCTCCCTATCCGACCACCGACCCGCTCGCCGCCTGGAAGACGATGAATCGGGCCATGACCGAGAATCCGCCGAACGTCCCCGGCCAAGAGTCTCTGGTGAACTCCTTTGCCACGATCGGCGTGGGGCTGGGGCAGGACGTGGCTGCGATGGACGACGCCACAAAGCAAGGATTAGAGCGCGCCGCGCTGGAAGGCATGGCGATCATGCACGGCTTCAACGTGGCTGGGGGAAGCGGCCACAAGGTGAATGGCTGGACGTACCCTCCGTCGACTCTGGGCCGCGCCGGGCAGTACGACGACTTCCTCACGCGCGCGGCGACCCAGTGCTGGGCCGGGATCGTGGCCAATGATCCACAGGAGGCCGTCTACCTCAACACGACCACGGATGCCGAGGGAATTCAGCTCAACGGCGCAAACAGCTACGTCATGCGGTTTCCTCCGAATGGCCTGCCCGACGTAGGAGCCTTCTGGTCGGTGAGCATGTACGGCATGGACCACAACTTCGTGGACAACCCGCTCGATCGCTACAAGCTCGGCAGCTACCCCGAGGGCCTCATGCAGTTCGATCCGGACGGCAGTCTCACGCTCTACGTGCAGTATGAGTCGCCGGGCGTGGACAGAGAGTCAAACTGGCTGCCCGCACCGGACGGCGACTTCTACCTTGTCCTGCGCAACTACCTGCCTGGGACGGGCATCCTCAATCAAACGTGGGAACCGCCGTCGGTCGTGGCGGTGCTCAGACGGCCCAACTAGTCCGTTGGCAGGCAACAGCCCATCCGGGGGCAGATCTTGTCTCTTCGTGTCGGCGCGCTACGTTCTTTCTCAGGGCTCGGCTGCCGGGGATCGAATGCGAAGGCTCTCTTCGGCACGCGCTACGGGGAGGCGCTCCGCGGGCTTTGCCCAGTTGTCCGAGAATCCTCGTGAAGTTAGGATGTCGTGGGAGGGCTGACGGAGTCGAGCGACTTGGGTGAACCCAGGTGCGCTGTGACACCCAGCGGCACGCGAATCGGCGCTCGGTGACGCCGGAAAGGAGATCGAACCATGGCGAAGGTGTTGGTCGTGTACTGCAGCATGACCGGGAACACGAAGGCAGCAGCCGAGGCGATCGCGGCGGGGGCGAAGGCGGCCGGGGCGAAGGTGACGCTCAAGACAGGGACCGAGGCAGAGCCGCAGGACCTCGTTGAGTGCGACGCCGTTGCCCTGGGCTCCTACGATGCCTTCAGCTACATGGGCGGCGGACTGAAGGACTTCCTCGATCGGGCCTACTACCCGACGCAGGGCGAGGTCACGGACAAGCCCTACGCCGCGTTCATCACGCACGGAGGCGGAGGGAAGGCCGGCCAGAGCATCGAGTCTCTGGCCAAGGGCTTCAAGCTCCAGAAGATCGCCCCCACCGTGTCAATCACAGGGAAGCCTGAAGGGAAGGCTCTTACAGACCTGAAGGAGCTCGGCGCGAAGCTCGCCGCCGCGGCCGGTAAGTAGCCGACCGGACCGCATCGCGGGGGACCGTGCTCGGCGCCGCCGGGCGCCCTCAAAGCCATCACGGGCGAGCCGTGCGCGGCTCGAGGTTTCGAGGAGATGGGCAGGAGGACCGCATGGAGACCCGTCCTTTTGGCAAGACAGGGGAAGCGTTTCCGATCCTGAGCTTTGGCGGTCAGCGGATCGTGGACGAACATCACTGTACAGAAGAAGAGGCCGTTCGCATCGTCAACACGGCGATCGACCGAGGCATCCGCTACTTTGACACAGCTTGGGTTTACTCGAAAGGGCAGGCCGAGACGCGCCTGGGCAAGGTGGTCAAGCACCGCCGAGCAGAGATGTGGATCGCGACCAAGACCTGGGACACGACCAAGGATGGGGCGCGCCGCCAACTGGAGACGAGTCTCGCGCGCCTACAGACGGACTACGTGAACGAGTGGCGTCTGCACAACGTCAGAGACTACGCGCGGTTGGACGCCTTCACCGGCAAGGGAGGGGCGCTCGAGGCCGCGATACAGGCTCGGGACGAGGGGCTCGTGCGCCACATCAGCATCAGCTGCCACACCGACCCGCAGATCTTGGTCGAGGCGCTCCGTCGATTCCCGTTTGACAGCGCGCTCGTCGCCGTGTCGGCGCTCGACCACTTCATCCTCAGCTTCGCCGAGGAGTTCCTCCCGGTTGCCAACGCGAAAGGGATCGCAACGATCGGCATGAAGGTGCTGGGGTTCGGGAGCCTGCCGCACGAGGTGGAACGGTCACTGCGCTACGCCTTCGCTCTACCGGTGAGCACGGTGATTGTGGGAATGGAGACGATGGCCCAGCTGGAGCAGAACCTGGCGATCGCGGAATCCTTCGTCCCGATGACAGACGAAGAGAGGCTGGCCTTCTTCAAAACGATCATCGGGCTGGTGCGGCCGGAGAAGATGCGCTGGAAGGGCACGGATTGGGACCATCCGACGGAGTGGATCCCGCGTAGGAGAGGCCTGCATCCCTGAACACCCACGGACGGCGACGTCTGCCCCCGCGTAGAGGTGAAGCTGCGTGCCCGTCCGTTCTGGGCGTCTTGGGCCATCAAGATGTGTATGGCCTGAGTGTTCCGGCCGGCCCTGGCGCGCCTGTTGCCTGAGATGACCAATAGCTGCAGTTGCAGGGCGATCTCATCCGCCGGGTATCGTCGCTAGACTTCACGTGCCAGGCAGGGGTGGATAGGAGAAAGGAATGGAATTGCGAGACATATCGCTCGACGATCTCCTTCTTTACGAAAGCCTCCGATGCGATCCGCAGATGATGGCGGAACTGGGCGGTCCCTTACCCAAGGAGGGACTGCCTGAGAAGCTCCGGCGCGACATCGCGTCTGTCAAGGCTGGCAAAGCCTGGATCTTCAAGGTCATCCCAGACGAGGATTCCGGTCGTGCGGCAGGCCACATCTGCATTTGGGAGAGCTCCTGGAGGGGTGAACCCATCGACGAGATCGGCTGGATGATCCTCCCTCCGTTTCAAGGACGAGGACTGGCGACGCAAGCGGCGCGCGCCATTCTCGAGAAGGCTCGATCGGAGAAGCGTTGGCAGGTGATCCACGCGTTTCCCTCGGCCACCAATGTCCCTTCCAATGCGCTCTGTCGCACGATGGGATTCTCACATATTGAGGAATGCGATCTCGAGTGGGCAGGGCGAATGCTGCACTGCAATCACTGGCGACTCGACCTTGCTGAGGCCGATCCCGCTTGACGCCCGGCGCTAGTGTTCATTGCTGCTTGTTGACGTCCCGTGCCAGGTGGCTCAGTTGCAGAGGATTGCGCTTCCCGTTCCGGGGAGCGGCAAGATCTTGCCTTCGGATGCGGCGAGCGTCGCAGCCGTACGGCTCGGACTCAGCCAGGTTCCGGCCTGCCCGCGGAAACCCGACCGAGGCGCGGCCGTTGATCTCGACTGAGCAACAACTGTCGCCATTCGTGGCGCCCTTCTGGTTGCGGCTTGGCGGTCGTCTCAGACAGACCCAACGGCGGGTCTACGAGCCGGCAGCCTTGTTCAACTCGTTCTGAACGACCGCGTATCCGATGAGGCCCAGGAAGAAGCAGAGGAGGAACGATGCTATGGCCGACATCTTCTCCTTGGTGACGAGTTCGACGCCAACGGAGAACCGCCAGAACCAGTACAGGTCGGCGATGGGGATAATCAGAAGCCACGCGGTGGGAATCTTGGCACCCTGCGCGTTCATTTCCGTCTTTGTCCGTACCAGCCAGTACAGCGCGTAGACCCCGAACGTGACGAAAGGCAAGAGGAGCACCGCAGCAGGGCTGCGGTGTGTCAGCTTCGGACCCGCAGTCCCTTGGACCGTCTTTCCCGTGCCCCCCCGCAGGCTCCTGCCGCAGCCTACGCAGACCGCGGCGTCATCGGCCACTTCTTTACCACAGTGAGGACAGTACACGATCTACCTCCTTTCTCTCTGTTCTGTACGTCGCAAATGGACCGGAGGCGCGCACGCCTCAGTCGACCGACCAGTCCGTGACAGGTAGGCCCTCCTTGTCCTTCATCTCGCCACCGACGATGAGCACGAAGTCGATGAACGACCATACCCAGAGCCCGCCGAGGGTGAACAGCATGAGGAGCCCTGTACCGGTTTTCCCCAGGTAGAAACGATGGACTCCCAGGACGCCCACAAACCAGGCCAAGAGGGCCGCGACGAGCCTTGACTTGGGGCTGACCTGCCCCTGCGCGGTCTTGACACCGGGCCGCACGAGGCTTCTCCCGCAGCCGACGCAGATGACGGCGTCTTCCACCACTTCCTTGCCACAATACGGGCAGTACACGGTAGTCCGTCCTCCTTTATCGAGATGTAAGAGGAACGTAGCGAGACGCTGTCGATGAAGTCAAGTCGCGTTCTCGGGGGCCAGCTAGTTCCTCGCGTGCTCGCGTTCCAGATCGAGCAAGTCCTGCTTCCGCCACAGGCCCCCGCCATAGCCGACGAGCTTCCCTTTCTTCCCGATGACGCGGTGTGAGGGGATGAGGATCGAGGTGCGGAGACGTGGTTGCTGCTGGACTGACAGCCAGGCCGGTCGCCTTGTCCGATGACGTGCCGACTGCGTGGTGATATGATCGCCTGGCGAGGTGCCAAGATGCGTGCATGGAATGCGGTGATCGAGCGAGACGCCCAGACTGGGCTGTACGTCGGCTACGTGCCGGGCTGGCCCGGCGCGCATTCTCAGGCGGAGACGATCGACGAACTGAAGGACAACCTGGCGGAGGTCATCGCGATGCTCCTCGAGGACGGGGAACCCGCTCTTGAGTCCGAGTTCGTCGGCACCCAAACGCTGCGCGTGGGCTGATGTGGCCGATGTCCCAGTCCTGAAGCCGCGCGAGGTGGTGGTGCTGCTCGAGAGGCTGGGTTTTGTCCAGGTCCGGCAGCGGGGATCGCACAAGCAGTACCGGCATGCAGATGGCCGGGGGACGACGGTCCCGTTTCACGGTTCGCGCGAGATCGCTCCGAGTCTCCTCCGGAAGATCGCTCGGGATGTTGGCCTGACGGTCGAGCAGCTTCTGGGTGCAGAGGATTGACCGTGCCCGTAAGTAGAAGGGCACCACTTCTGGCAGCACATCCCAGGGGAGGACTCGAGATCCAAGGCAGGGCCGCGCAGTCAGGCTACCCCGCCGCGTGCTCGCGTTCCAGATCGAGCAAGTCCTGCTTCCGCCACAGGCCCCCGCCATAGCCGACGAGCTTTCCGTTCTTCCCGATGACGCGGTGGCAGGAGTTC